>ENA-OQES01000081-OQES01000081.1-human-gut-metagenome-genome-assembly--contig:-NODE-81-length-38703-cov-4.609446_pt1 | contig 38703 bp, 40 predicted proteins | sample MGYA00242798_ERZ504641 | MGnify/ENA primary metagenome ERZ504641 (study PRJEB26092, sample SAMD00036327) | human gut metagenome | host: Homo sapiens | study: EMG produced TPA metagenomics assembly of...
CTGATAAATTTGATTATTTAAGAAATAATGTCTGGGAAGCTGTACGTGGAGTATGGATGTTGATTGAGATATTGATAATGTACCGGGGCTAGGGGAAGATGAAAAAGCTTCTATGGTGGCACAGGCGAAATGTATTCTTGCTTCCCGTTATTTTGATGTATTTCGTCATTATGGTGGCATTCCTTTAATTAAAGGTACATTCAGTGGAACGGATACAAGCTATGAAATGCCTCGTAACAGTGTGGAAGAAACAGTGAATTATATGGTACAATTGCTGGATGAAGCTGCTGCTGTACTTCCTTGGACTGTAGAAACACCTGCATCTGAATCCGGACGTTGGACTAGAGCGGCAGCTTTAGCTTATAAATGTCGTATTCTTCAATTTGCAGCCTCACCTTTATTTAATTCCGACCAGCCTTATTACCCGGGAGCGACAGGCAATCCTGCTATTTGGTATGGTGGTTATAAACCGGAACTATGGGATCGCTGTCTGGAAGCGTGTGAACAATTCTTTAATGAACTGGCTTCTAGAGGTGGATATAGTTTACAGCAGGCGAAAGGTACTCGTCCAGAAGATTATCGTTTGGCATATCGTGCAGGCTATGCTAATTTGGATAGCCCGGAAGTATTGATAAACACACGTGTAATTGATATTGATGCATTCAAATCAAGTCATTATAATTGGCACCAATGGGGAGATCCTCTTATGAGCATTCATCGTGGTTACAGTCCTACACAAGAATATATGGAAATGTTCCCTTGGAAAGATGGTACGCCGTTTGATTGGGATAAGGCCAAAAGTGAAGGAAAACTGGATGAAATGTTTTTGAAAGGAACGGGCACAACCAGTGACGGACTGATAAATATAGAATTGACCCGTGACCCGCGTATGTATGAAGAAATCATTGTAAACGGTCAGCAAGAATCTTTGGATTGGACCACAGGAAATATGTCAGGTTATTGTTTTGAATCGTGGTTAGGGGGGAAAGAGTGCCGGCAATGGTCCTACCAGTCAAACAGGTTCATTTGCTACGGGATATGCACCTATCAAATTCTTAATGGGAAACGATATGCTGCGTAGATATGTACATTGGGCCTTGTATCCGTATAGCTGAACTGCATTTAATTTATGCGGAAGCATTGTGTCAAAGTTCACGAGGCAGTATGGATAAAGCTATAGCTCAAGTAGATATTGTACGTGCACGTGTAGGAATGAAAGGATTGGCGGAATGTAATCCGGATAAAAAGTTTACAAAGTAACAAGGATGCTTTTATCGAAGAACTTCTTCGTGAACGTGCTTGTGAGCTAGGTATGGAAGATGCACGCTTTCTTTGACATTGATTCGCTATAAACGAGCAGATATATTTGAAAAACAATTGCATGGACTTTTCATTTATCGTTTGGATGACAACGGAGTACGAAGAGATTTGCCTTGGCGTGGAAACGATGAAGGGAAGATGGCTTATCCGACCCATTTTGAATATGAAAAATTTGAATTGAATAACCCAACTCGTTATTGGTGGACAAATGGATTTGACCCTAAATGGTATCTTTCTCCATTCCCGTCAACAGAAGTTAATAAAGGATACGGGCTTGTTCAAAATCCCGGATGGTAATAACTAATGAATACTTCAATTACAATTTGAATTAATTATTATGAGGAAAAAATAGATTAATTATTCCGGCACTCCTTGCTTTTTTGAGTCTGCAAGGGTATGCACAGGAACTCAATGATAGCATAACTTCCGGTAAGCCGGCAAAATATTCCGATGAAGTTGTAGAAATCGGATATCATAAAGCTCAACGTCTGGAAGAATCTACCTCATCAATTTCTACCGTATATAATGAAGATTTCAATAAGCGTAGTGCTAAAAATATAGCTAATTCGCTTTTTGGATATGGTACAGGGTTGACTACTTTGCAAGGTAGCGGACGATATGCAGATGCCGAACCTACAATTTTTTATTCGTGGTCTACAAAGTTTATCCACTAATAATCCGTTAATATTGGTAGACGGTATTGAACGTGATATTACAGATGTCACTCCTGAAGAGGTAGAAACTGTCACTATATTGAAAGATGCTGCTGCAGTAGCAATTTACGGGCATAAAGGTATAAATGGTGTAGTAAATATTACTACCAAACGTGGTATTTATAATACACGTGAAATCAAGTTTACTTATGATCATGGTTTCGGTTGGCAAGCACGCAAGCCCAAGTTTGTAGACAGTTATTCTTATGCAAATGCCATGAATGAAGCATTGGCAAATGACGGGTTAACAGCGCGTTATACACAAGATGAATTGAACGCATTTCGTAGTGGTCAATATCCATATCTGTATGCTAATGTGGATTGGCTTGGAGAAACTTATCGCGATATGGATGCTACCAATATATATAATATAAGTTTCCGAGGTGGGCAAGCAAATTCCGTTATTATGCTATGGCTAACTTGACTACTAATAAAGGGTTTATTGCCAATCCCTTATATGAATGATGGATATTCTACACAGGACCAATACTCCAGAGCCAATTTACGTACTAATTTGGATATTGATCTGACAGTAAAAAACAAAATTGAAATTAAATGTATTAGGTATCCTGTCAGAAACTAGAACTCCGGGAGCGAATGGTCAGGGAGGTGCTAATTTATGGGATATGATTTATACTTTACCTTCCGCTGCTTTTCCCGCTCGTTTGGAAAATGGTACATGGGGAGGTAGTGCGACTTGGGCTGGGACCAAAAATTCCTTTAGCTGTATCACAAGCAGCGGCTTACACAAAGGTTCCACGAACGTACATTGTTCGCTGATATGACGCTGACCCAGGATTTATCATCTATAACCCCAGGACTAGGAGCAAGCGGTATGTTATCTTATGATAACTATGCCCAATATTGGGAAAATCATTCTAAAACTTTTGTTTATGGTAGTAATTCGGTAACTGCATGGGAAAATGGTGTACCTTCAAGTACGACTTATTATACTGATGGTAAAGAAAGTTCGATGAGTAGTGATGCTAAATGTATTGCATTTACACGGGTATTCAATTTGCAGCAACTTTATTTTATGACAAACAGATAAATAAGGACAATAAAATTTATAGTCAATTAAAATGGGACTATGAATACCGTAATACCAAAGGGACCGATCAGACCTGGTATCGTCAGAATGCCTCTTTCTATACTCATTATGGATACAAAGATAAATATTTTGCTGATTTGAGTGTAGTTGCTTCAGCGTCTAATAAATTGGCACCAGGACACCAATGGTCTATATCTCCCACTGTTGGCTTAGCTTGGGTCATGTCAAAAGAAAATTTCATGAAAGATCTTTCTTGGATTAATTTTATGAAACTGAGGGCTTCGTTTGGTGTCATTAATACCGACCGTCTTCCGTTGGATGATGACAGTGAGGTTACTAACTATTGGGAACAAACATATGGTGGCGGTGGTTATTATCCATTTGATACAAATTATTCTGTAGGAACGCAAAGTTGGTCATTAGGTCGTTTGGCTTCTTTGAATTCTACTCATGAAAAAAGCATATAAATATAATTTGGGTTTAGATGCCAGTATGTTCAATGGGTTGGACGTATCTTTTGATGCTTATTATGAAAGACGTTCAGATATTTGGGTGTCTTCAAGCGGTCATTATTCAAGTGTCTTAGGATTTACTGCTCCTTATGAGAATGGTGGTATTGTCGATAGTTGGGGAGTTGAAGTTGGTGCTAATTATCGTCAAAAAAATTGCTGACATTACTTTAAATATAGGAGCCAATTTTGCTTTAGCCAAAAATGAGATTATCGAGCAAATGGAAGAACCGCGTATGTATGATAATCTTATAACTACAGGTAAGCCTCTGAAGCAAACTTATGGTATGGAAGTTATCGGATATTTTAAGGATCAAGCTGACATTGAGAATAGTCCTAAACAGTCATTTGGTGATGTAAAATCCTGGTGATATAAAATATAAAGATGTTAATGGTGACAATATTATTGATGCGAATGATAAAGTTGCTATAGGACATAGTACTACTGCTCCTGAAATTTACTATTCATTCAATTTGGGAGCAGAATGGAAAGGGTTAGGCTTTGATGCTATGTTCCAAGGGACAGGAAGATATTCTGCTGTATTAAATACGAAGAGTTTATACTGGCCGTTAATAAATAATACAACGATTTCACAGGAATATTATGATAACCGGTGGACTCCAGAAAATCAAGATGCTAAATATCCTCGTTTGAGTTCTCAAAGTAATGAGAACAATTATCAAACTAATACTTTGTGGTTGGCAGACCGCTCATTTTTGAAACTTCGTTCAATAGAGTTGTATTACAAGTTTCCACAAATATGGGTAAAGAAAAGCAAGATATTGAGCAATGCAAAGATTTATGTGAGAGGTGTTGATCTTTTGTGCTTTGATAAGATTAATATTGCCGATCCCGAAGTTTATGGAGCGACTTATCCTTTAACTCGTAGTGTAGTGGCTGGATTAACTATTGGCTTTTAATTGTTGAACTTAAATTAAAAACATGATTATGAAAATCAAAAAAATTAGTGAGCGGAATAGCATGTATGGTAACTTTGGCTGCATGTAATCTGGATTATCACGAATATGCCAATTACGGAAAAGACTATATAGATGAAAGTTATGAAAATGTAATTGGTATGATTACCAATGTTTATTCCATATTAGACTATGACTTTGGCCAAACATATAAAGGTGGAATGCTGGCATCTGCTTGTGATGAAGCTGAATATGCTTATACAAACAATGATATATGTGATTTTGTAAACGGATCTTGGAGCCCGGCTAATCCAATGTCTAACATCTGGTCTAGTAGCTATAAAGCAATTCAGATATGTAATCAGTATCTGGCTGAATTTCAAGGATTGACATTTGATGAGCTAAAATTGAATGATGACTATCGTGCACAAATGTTCCGTTATACCAACAGTTTCAAGGAAGCTCGATTTTTTGCGTGCATATTTTTATTTTAATTTAGTACGTGCTTATGGAGATGTTCCATATTTTACAGAAATGGTAACTACAGATCAAGTAAACAGTCTGACACGCACCCCTGCACAGGAAATTTTTAACGCCATTATAGCAGAATGTGACAAATTATCTACAGAATTACCTGCAGACTATACAAAACTTGGATTGGACGGAATTGCCCCAGCAGAGAACGGTCGTGTTACTTGTTATGCAGCTTTGGCATTAAAAGCACGTGCTGCTTTATATGCTGCCAGTCCATTATTTAATCCGGGAAATAACAAAGATTTGTGGCGTAGAGCGGCTGAAGCTAATAAAGAGGTAATTGAAACTTGTACAGCTAATGGTTTTAAATTAAGTAAATATTCAGAATTGTGGGGACCTAACAACTGGTCAAATAATGAAATGATTTTTGTTCGTCGATATAATGGTAACATCAGCACATTGGAAGAATATAATTTTTCCGATGGGAGTGCCAGGTGGAAACTCCGGTAATTGCCCAACACAAAATATGGTTGACGCCTATGAAATGAAAGCTACTGGAAAAATGTGGAATGAAACAGGAAGTGGTTATGACGCTTCTAATCCATATGCCGGACGTGATCCACGTTTCGATATGACTATTGTAAAGAATGGAGATACAAAATGGCCGTCAAAGAATGCCAATCCTATTGAAACTTTTTATGGAGGTTTAAATGCTGAACCTCTTTCAGGTGCAACCCCTACCGGATATTATTTGAAAAAATATTTGGATTCAGCCATTGATCTGAGTGCTAATAGTACAACAAAAACCAGCCGCCATTCATGGATCACTTATCGTTTAGGAGAATTTTACTTAAACTATGCAGAAGCCATATTCCAATATACGGGTTCTGCTGATAATGCTGGTGAATTCGGAATGACAGCTTGTGAAGCGGTAAATATCATACGTAATCGTACTGATGTTAAAATGCCGGAATTTCCAACAGGTTTGTCGGCAGATGCCTTTTGGAATAAATATCAGAATGAGCGCATGGTAGAATTGGCTTTTGAGGGACATCGTTTTATGATCTGAGAAGATGGAAAGATGGTGATAAATTAAAGAGCATCATAGAAATGAAACTTACAAAAAATGAGGATGGTACTATCACTTATAAACGAAATGTTGTCAATCGTGTTTGGGATGATAAAATGTATCTTTTCCCAATTCCACAATCGGAACGTATGAAAAAACCCTAATTTGTCTCAAAACGCAGGATGGTAATAGAATAAACGTACAATAATAAGAGGATGCATCAATATGTATAAAGCATCCTCTTTTACCTTTAAATTATAATTTATAGAAATGTCATGAAACAATCTAGATTTTATATCCTCTTTTTCTCCGTATTGGTGTAACCGGATGTGATCTTAAAACTGCTGCCATCTGTCGGACGGTTGGAAGAAGTTCGCCTTCTTCAAATTCTCCTTTTCCAATACCCTTTACGATCTGGTTGCGGAGCTGGAGGTAAATTGGAATTTCAGATTTCATATCTTGCATACTTTGGTATAAAAAATCCGCACAGACACTGAAAATCTTAACATTTCCTCAATTTGTGCGGATTTTTCTTCCACATTTTATTCATTTAACAGTTTTATCTGCGACTTTTTTTCCTCGATCCACGCCAGGATATCCTGATACACATTCTGACGGTCTACTTCATTCAATATCTCATGACGGTCGCCCTTATACAGATGGATCGACACATCTTTTATCCCGGCATCTTTATATTTCTCATAGACTCTGATCACATTCTTTCCGAAAGCCCCTACCGGGTCATCGGATCCTGCCGTAAAGAGCACCGGAAGCGTCTTCGGAATCCGTTTCATACTTCCTTTCCGTACCAGAACCTTCATACCGGCAAACATCTGATAATAGGCTCCCAGTGTAAATGTATAGGAACACAGCGGATCCCGCACATATTCATCCCTTTTCTTCTTGTCGGATGTGATCCATTCCTTCGATGTCTCACCAGGTTCAAATTTCTTATTGAAACCTCCAAAGCTCAGATTATCCACAAATGTACTTCTGTATTTCCATCCTTTGAACGCTGCGATGATCCTGCAGATCATCCTTCCCGCACAAAGCGTCAGCATTCCCTGATGACCGGTTCCCATAATGACAACTCCCGCAAGGCCTTCCGCATACATCGTCAGATACTGTCTCAACAGGAATGACCCCATACTGTGCCCCAGCATAAAATACGGCACATCCGGATATTTTTTCCGTGTCATCTCCTGCAGCTGATAAATATCTCCGATCACATACTGATTACCTTTCCGTTCATCAAAATATCCCAGATCAGCTTCTGTCTGTATGGATTTCCCATGTCCCAGATGATCATGTCCGACTACATAATATCCGTGCTCCGACATAAATTCGGCAAATTCATCATAACGGTCAATATACTCCACCATTCCATGACATATCTGTAAGACACCTTTTATATCTCTATCCGGAAGCCATTCGATCGCATGGATCTTTGTCACGGAATCTCTGGATGTATAATAAAATTCATGCTTCATCATCTTTCATCCATTCTGACATACTCTTTGTATTCGGCCAACGGTTTGTACGCCGGACGAATGATCTTATCTACATTCTTAAGCTCTTCCAGACGGTGTGCACTCCATCCGACGATACGCGCTGCCGCAAAGATCGGTGTATAAAGTGACGGTGGAAGATCCAACATACTATATACAAGTCCGCTGTAGAAATCGACATTCGCATTTACACCTTTGTATATCTTACGCTTTTCTGCGATGACCTCCGGTGCCATGTGCTCTACCTTTTCATACAGTGCATATTCCTTCTCACAGCCCTTTTCTCTTGCAAGCTGCTTAACGAACTTCTTAAAAATATCGGCTCTCGGGTCAGATACAGAATAGATTGCATGCCCCATTCCGTAGATCAGTCCTTTCCGGTCAAATGCCTTCTTATCCAATAAATCGGTCAGATACCGGCGTACCTCATCATCATCTTCCCAGTCACTGACTTTTTCCATCATATCGTCAAACATCTGGGTTACTTTGACATTTGCTCCCCCGTGCTTTGGTCCTTTTAAGGATGCCATAGCAGCCACGATCGTCGAATACGTATCCGTTCCGGATGATGTTACCACATGCGTTGTAAATGTAGAATTGTTACCGCCGCCGTGATCCATATGAAGGACAAGTGCCATATCCAGGATCTTTGCCTCTAATTTCGTATATTTCTTATTCTCACGCAGCATCATCAGTATATTCTCTGCTGTTGATAATTCCGGTGACGGTGCATAGATGAAGAGATCTTCTCCCATACGGTAATTATATGCATGATAACCATAGACCATCAGCATCGGGAACTGACTGATCAGATTCAGGCACTGACGCAGTACATTTGGAATCGACGTATCGTCTGCATGAGGATCATACGTGTACAGGCTTAAGATCGATCTCGACAGGCTGTTCATCATGTCACGGCTTGGCGCTTTCATGATCACATCACGGACAAATGTCGGCGGCAATGTCCGTCTTTCCACCAGTGTCTCATGAAATGTCTGCAGCTGCGTCTTATCCGGAAGTTCACCGAATAACAGCAGATAGGCGATTTCCTCAAATCCATAGTGCTTATCTTTCAGAAACCCCTGCACCAGATCTTTGATATTGTAGCCGCGATAGTAAAGATTTCCTGCACATGGCACTTCCTCTCCGTTCACGATCTTCTTCGCACATACATCGGAAATGTTCGTAAGTCCCGCAAGGACACCTTTTCCGTTCAGGTCACGGAGTCCCCGTTTGACTTCGTACTTCGTATACAGCTCTTTGTCTATCGCATTGTTCTTCTCGCAAAGTTCTGCAAAATGGCTGATTTCCGGTGTTACCTCAAATAGTGTCTGTCCTTCTTTTCTGTCCATCGTCATCATCCTTTCTTATATGGAGATAATAAATCACTCAATCTTGCGAATTCTTCCAGTGTCAGTGTCTCACCTCTCACACTTGCACCCTTTCCAAGTGCATCAATCGCTGCTTCCACTTCTTCTTTTGTAAAATCTAATGTCGCCGCATTCTTCAGACCGTTCGCCAGTGTCTTCCTTCTCTGGTTGAAAGATGCACGGATAATGTTGAACATCAGCTTCTCATCCTGCACCTGTACCGGCTTCTCCTGATGACAGGTCAGACGTATAACCGCTGATCCCACCTTCGGTCTCGGCATGAAACAGTTCGGCGGAACATTTGCCACAATATACGGGTCGGCATAATACTGTACTGCTAATGACAGTGCGCCATAGTCCTTATTACCCGGTCCGGTCTGCATACGGTCCGCAACTTCTTTCTGCACCATGACAGTGATACTCTCTACCGGAACCTCATTTTCAAAAAGTCCCATTATGATCGGCGTTGTGATATAGTATGGCAGGTTCGCCACTACTTTGACCGGCTTTCCGTTATTCTCTTCGTCTGCCAGCTTCTTAAGATCCAGCTTCAATACATCTTCATTGATGACACGTACATTGTCATATCCGCTTAATGTATCCTCCAGGATCGGGATCAGATTCTTATCGATCTCCACTGCAATCACTTTGCCCGCCGCCTGCGCCAGATACTGCGTCATCGTACCGATTCCCGGTCCGATCTCCAGTACCATATCATCCTCCGTGATATTCGCCGACTGTATGATCTTATCTAATACATGCGTATCGATCAGGAAATTCTGACCGAACTTTTTCTGAAATGAAAAATTATATTTCTGCAGAACTTCTATCGTGTTCTGCGGATTACCTAACGTTGGTTCTTTCATGATTCCTCCCACGTATGAACTTATTTCCTAACTTTCCACTACAATTCAGGTCTTTTCAGACATACTCTGGTGTGTAAACTGTAGCGATTATTCCTCATTATACAATAATTTTACGGGGATTAATAGCAATAAAAAATGAAATATGTATAAATATATAAATGGAAACACACACAATTTTAGTTTCCATACCAAAGGAACTCATATCCACTTAATCTTATATCTTTCAATTCTGTCTTTTCACCCGTCAACAGATTACGGTACATCCCTTTTTCCTGCATCCATGCTGTCTTCTCCTGATTGCTGAAGTTGAATATTCCAAAGAATCTTCTCCCTTTATATTCCCGCAATACACACAGGATACTGTCGTCCTGTACATCATATGTATACACATCTGCATCTTTATCAAATGTTATCTCCTGTCTGCGGATCTTTTCCAACCGGTCAAGTGTCTGGAATATGTTTCCCTGAACCGTTGTGACATCTTCCTTATCCTCAGCGAGTTCCCACGGTAACTTTCCCCGGTGGATATATCTTGAATCAGCACATTTTTCCGGATCGTTCTTATAACTATAATCGTTCACCTGTCCCAGGTCGTTGCCATAGTCGTCACATTATAAAGCATATGACATTCCGGCTTTTCAACCGTTCCAAAATACGGCACAACTTTTTCGGGTTCCATTACAACCTCTCCCAGAAGCAAAACACCCGGGCATACAATTTCTGCTATCATGCGCATCATACGGACAATTGTATGCACCTGTTTCAGATTTCTACATGTAGTTCCAAGTTCTTTCCAGATATACGGCACCGCATCGATTCGTACAATATCTATCCCCTGATTTGTCAGATACAGAAAGTTATATATCATCTCATTAAATACTCTCGGATTACGATAATTCAGATCCCACTGATACGGATAAAATGTTGTCATCACATAATGACCGGTTTCCGGAAGATACTGTCATTTTTCTTTTCTCTTTTTCCATTTTCTTTTGTTCCTTCCTCTAAAGAATCTTCCTATGTATTATTTTCCTGTAAAAAACTGCAGAAGAAACTGCTTTGTCAGCAGCTTCTCCTGCATTTACAGGTTCTTGTATTCTATTCTTCTCCCACCAGATGCATCTGGTACGCCTTGAATTCTCCCATCTCTACAGGCATCGGGATTCCTGCTTCCATAAGTGCTGCGCCATTATAAGTCTTTCCTGTTTCCGTATCACGATAAACCGCACTGCATTTCAATCCCTGAAGGTTTACATAATTCACAGTCATATTTCCATGAATCTCCTGCATCACTACATTCAGCAGTACTTCTTTCTGATCTTCTGATACGAATGCCCATGCTGCATATTCTTCCTTCGACGGATCAGACAAACGGTAATAAAGTCCCGTCTGGATCAGCGGTGCGAACTTCCGGTATTCTTCTACCTGTGACCGGATCTCTTCTTTTTCTTCTTCAGAAAGTTTTCCGAGATTCAGTTCATATCCAAATGTTCCAGCCATTGCCACTACTCCTCTGGTATGCAGAGATGTAATTCTTCCTGTCTGATGATTCGGTACTGCCGATACATGTGAACCTACAGCGGATATCGGATAGCCAAACGATGTACCATACTGGATCTGTAATCTGTCCAATGCATCTGTATTATCACTGCACCAGATCTGTGGCGTATAATACATCATTCCGGCGTCAAATCTTCCGCCGCCGCCACTGCATCCTTCGATCAGCAGATCTGGATATCTGGTTACGATTCTTTCCAGAAAGTCATACAGACCAATAACATAATCATACATAACCCTGCCCTGATCTTTCGTTCCCCTCGAAAATACATCCATCAGACTACGGTTCATATCCCATTTCACATACTCAATATTTCCCTGGTCCAATACTTTGCAGATCTGATCAAATATATGGTCTACAACTTCCTTTCTGGAGAAATCCAACACCAGTTGGTTTCTTGCATGAACCGGATTTCTTCCCGGGATCGTAAGTGCCCAATCCGGATGTTCTCTGTACAGATCACTGTCTTCTGATATCATCTCCGGCTCTATCCAGATTCCGAATTTTACCCCAAGATCATTGATCTTCTGTATCAGACTTCCCAGTGTTCCGCCAAGCTTCTTCTCATTAACAAACCAGTCACCAAGACCGCTGTTATCATCATCACGTTTTCCAAACCATCCGTCATCCAGCACCAGCATATCAATGCCTACATTCTTTGCTTCTTTTGCCAGTTCATATAAGGTATCGCCGTCAAAATCAAAGTACGCTGCTTCCCAGCTGTTCACCAGGATCGGACGGATACTTTCTTTATACTTTCCTCTGCAGATATGCTGTCTGATACAGCGGTGCAGATTCTGCGAAAGCTGGTTCATTCCACTTCCCGAGAATGACAGGAGCACTTCCGGTGTATAAAACACCGATCCTGTTTCAAGCGGATAAGAAAACATCTCATCCTGCAGGCCAAGAAGTGCACGTGTCTGACCGAACTGGTCTTTCAATGCCTCTCCCTTAAAATTCCCACTATACACAAATGACATTGCATAGCAGTTTCCGCAGCTGTCTGTTGTATGTTCATCTGCAAGGATCATCATCGGATTATACTGATGGCTTGAAGTTCCTCTTACACTTCCGATCACATGGCTTCCATGCGTAACTGGTTCTCTCTGCATCCTTCTTTCCATCGCATGTCTTCCGTAAAATGTCAGAAGATCATATTTACCATAAAGAAAATCAAGACACGCAGACTGTGCTTTCTGGATAAAAATCTTTCCATCACCATGATAAGCAATCTTTGCACTTCTGGTGATCACATCATAGTCCGGAAGTACACCATACAGAAGTGTTACTTCTACTCCTGTAACCACATCTTCCATTGTAATCTCAAGTGTCTGACTTTCTGTCTCTTCCGCATAGACTGCCGGAAGTCCCGGAATCTTATATTTCCCATTAGAAATCTGATGTGAACGGTATCGAAGATCACACGCTGTACTTCCGTCTGCATTTTCAATTATCAGAGCCACACTTCTGTAATCCCCGGTTCCGTAACACGGATACTCCTGAGGGAGTGCATCCATCGAATAGGTTCTGTCACTTCCGGCATCATACGGATTGCCTGAAAATCCTCTGTCATAATATGTCAGAAGATAATCCATACAGCTTCCATCTGTCTTCTTTCCATAATACAGATGAAGAAGGAATCCAAAACGGTCTACCTGCATCTGATATGTTGTATTTTTTGTCTGTATTGTAAATGTCCTGTCTGCTTCACAGTAAACAATTCCCATTTCTTTGTCTCCTTTTTATGTCTCAAGTTCTATTTGCATTCCGATTATTTTACGGCTCCATTCACCACGCCATTCAGAATATGTTTCTGACAGATCAGATAAAAGATCAGGATTGGCAGAAGTGCCAGCAGGTACGAAGCAAATGCCAGATTGTAGTTCGTTCCAAACTGTGTCTGAAAATTAAGCTGTGCAAGCGGCAATGTATTCTTTCCGGTTCCTGACATGATAACCAACGGTGTCATTACATCATTCCATGTTCCGAGTGCTGTCAGAACCGCTACTGTCGCATGCATTGGTTTCATAATTGGAAAGATAATTTTCCAATAAGTTGTCCATGTACTTGCTCCGTCCACACATGCTGCTTCTTCCAGTGCCATCGGAATATTCGTCAGATATCCGGAATACAAAAGCACATTCATCGGCATATAAAAGACCAGATATAAGATAATAACTCCGGCTCTGTTCGCAAGTCCCATCTGCGCCGTCTGTTTTACCACCGGCATCATCAGGATTGCAAATGGTACGAACATACCGCTGACAACGTAAAAATAAATGAATTTATAAAATTTGCTATGTGCCTTATTTCGTGCAATTGCATATCCAAGCAGTGAGTGGATCAGAATGGCAAACACTACCGTCACGATCGTGATCAGCAGGCTGTTTCCCAGTGAATTCCAGAAATCCGTTACTTTCATTGCCTCTGCAAAATTACTCAGGCTGAAATGCTTTGGAAGCGATAATATTCCCGCAATATCATTTGTCATCTCCGAAGGCTTCTTCAGTGCAATGACAACGGTCATATATAACGGAAATATGACAGTGATCACCCCTGCGATCAAAAGAATCGTTACAGGCCAGTTTATTCTTTCTTTCCCAACTTTTTTCATTACAACTGTTCCTCCTTCTTACCGGTGATGGTCATCTGTGCTACCGAGATCACTACGATCACAATAAAGAAAATGACTGCATTCGCACTCTGGAATCCGAACTGACCGCCGCTCATTCCGTTATTATAGATCAGGTATGAAATAGATTCTGTACTCTGGGCAGGACCACCTTTGGTCAATGCCATGATCTGGTCGAATACCATCAGGAAGTTTTTTAACACTCAGGACCATATTAATAGAGAAAAATTGGAATGATAAGTGGAAATGTCAGGTTCTTGAATTTCTTCCATCCTGTGGCACCGTCAATGGCTCCTGCTTCATACACATCCTCCGGAACCGTCTGAAGTCCCGAAATATAAATGATTGTATTCATTGCGATCGACTGCCATGCACACACGATCACGATTGCAATCCATGCAAGCTTTGTATTCGAAAGCATACTGGAGCTAAATGTCTTACTTCCGATCATTTTTCCAAACGCCGGAAGAATATAAGTAAAGAAGTAGTTGAAAATATATCCTACCACCAGTGCTCCCAGTACATTCGGGATAAAATATGCACCCCTTAGTGCACTTTTGAACTTAATCTTACTGTTCAATCCGAGTGCCATCAAAAGACTCAGTACATTTGTCAGGATTGTCGCCGCAATTGCCAGTTTAAATGTAAAGATATAGGAGCCTCCGACTCTGGAATCCGTAAACAGATCCTTATAATTCCGAAGTCCTACCCAGTCATAACTTCCATAACCTTTAAAGTTGGTAAAACTATAGATCACTCCTTTGATCAGCGGCAGCGTATTGAAGCAGAAAAATAATGCAACAATCGGAATCGTGATCAGAAGAAATGTCCGCTTTCTATCATTTAATTTATTCTTTTTCATCGTACTAACTCCTTGAATTTCCGTATTACCAGTAACTTTTTCTCTAGTTATTATGAGATTTCTCGTAATCCTCAACTTTACGGATAATATCACGATTGTATCTTACCCAGTCTGTATCGAATTTTTTTGAAGAAATGCTTTTGGATCTTTTTTCATCAGAAATGTCTGGATCTGTGCGTCTACCGCCATTTCCGATGGATAATAATGATCCTGGAAATCAGACATCTTTCCTTCTTTTATGTAATTTTTTCATTCCATCAAGTGTTGATGCCAGTTCAAAATCTCCTTCTTTACAAGGGACTGCTTTCTGATCGTCCAGATACGCCTGTACGTTTTCATCTTTCAATAGAAAATCTAGCACTTCATATGCTGCCTCTTTGTTCTTGCAGTCTTTCATGACGCAGAACTGAAGATCTATTCCTGAGTTCAACTGATTTTCTTCCGTGTTATTACTTGCCGGCATTACAAATGAATCAATCTCCATATCCGGATTCACCGTCTGGATCTGTGGAATTGCGTAACTTCCGATTGTATACATTGCAGATTCACCTTTTGCAAATGCTGTACATGCTCCGTTGTAATCATATGCAAACGGGTCATCCGGTCCATACGGAAGTAGTTCCAGCATACGTTCCGCTACTTCTTTATATTCCTTCGAAAATGTTGTCTTTCCGCGGTTCACCTGTGCACACACATCGGCAGGAGCGAGATCTACCGCAACCGCATTCCACGGTGCAAGACAAGTCCATGTATCTTTAAATCCAAAATAAAATGGCTGGATTCCTGCATTCTGTATCTCCTGACACAGGCTCATGAGTTCATCCCATGTAGTTGGTATTTTCCATCCATGTTCTTCGAACATTTCCTTGTTGTAAAGAATTCCTGCTGCATTTGCAACGTATGGTACCGCATAAGTTCCTTTTTCCGGAACAAATTCCAGATTTTATCAATTTCTTTATATGCCTCTTTAATATTTTCCAGACCTTTATAGTCGGAAATATCCATCAACATATCAGAATCGATAAAGTTTGAATAGTTCACGTCTCCTCCGATTCCAATAATATCCGGATTATCCTCCCGGATAAATCTCGTCTTCAAAACAGTCATTGCATCATTCGGAGATTCAATTGTAAGATGAATATCATCATGTGTACGGTTGAATTCTTCTTCTATTTTCTCAAATGTTTTTACTGCTTCCGGCTTATACTGCACAAGTTCTATTTCTGTCTTTCCTGTCTTCTCCTTCTGCCCGCATCCCTGCAGCGTCATAGCCCCAGCCATCGTAAGAACCAGTCCGGCACTTACCAGTTTCCTGTACTTCCTATGCATGTTTTTCAAACTCCTTTTGTTCCGTTCCTTCCTGATTTTGAACCTTTCCCGGGATATTTTCTTGTTTTCATCGTCAGGTTTTTGCTTTTCATCTATTACAAATGAATTGTAACATATCATAATGCGTCTATAAATATCTTGATTTTATATGTTTTATAGTAAAATGCAACTTTTCCCGTTATATATTGAAGTCATCTAGCATTTTGGTATATACTGATGAAAAAGGAGGTGTCGTATGAGTGACATTTTATTTTCTGTTTTTCCAAATGAGAATTTTGTAGATATCGGTTTGTATCAGTACGGCTGGGAACAGTGTGAACCTTCACATTCTTTCGGACCTGCTGCCAGAAATCATTATGTCTTTCATTATGTAATATCCGGCACCGGTACCTTAATGGCCAATGATTCTTCTGATAACACGATAAAATATCAAGTAAAAAGCGGACAGGGTTTTATGTTATTTCCTAATCAGATCAATACTTATATTGCAGATCAGGATCTGCCATGGGAATATACCTGGGTTGAATTTGACGGACTCCGCGCTAAAGAGATTGTTTCTACCGCCGGACTCAGTCCCGATCATCCGGTCTATCACGCCGGTTCAAAAGACCTTCGCAATGAAATGATGAACGAAATGCTATATATTGCCCGGCATCCGGGTTCTTCTTCCGAGTCGCCATTTCATATGATCGGCCATTTATATCTGTTTTTAGATTATTTCATGCGTTCCGCTGCTACCGTGCGCATGAATCAGAGTGGAAAGATCAGGGATTTTTACATAAAAGAAGCTTTATCTTATATTGAACAGAATTTCCAGAACAATATTACGATTGAAGATATTGCAGCCTTTTGCGGTCTGAACCGGAGTTATTTTGGGAAAATATTTCACGATACCATCGGAAAATCGCCACAGGAATTTCTGATCAGTTACCGTATGACAAAAGCTGCCGAACTTTTGAAGTTAACATCTCTGTCTATTGCTGATATCGGGAATGCTGTAGGATATCCAAATCAGTTACATTTTTCCAGAGCATTTAAGAATGTTTATGGGACTTCGCCAAGAAGCTGGCGGAATACTAATAAGTTGGAACCCGATTAATCTCTTGTATACTATAGTATGACAAAAGGACGTATGTAAAAAACTTTCGGTTTTTTCATACGTCCTTCTTGTTTTCATATTCACACTATCCACAAATCTTATCGATCCATGCGAATAACTCTTCCAGATCATAATCTCCGGCATGCGGCATGTCCCCATGGATACTGAAGTTCTACGTCTACTCCATGATTCTCAAGGCTGGCCGTCAGCATTGCTGAGATTGCCAGTGATGTATCTCTGTCGACTGCTCCGTGACGGATGCGGAAATGTTCTGCTTTTACTGCTTTGTCATCTGCGATATAATTCATCGGATTCATCATCTTGATCTGCTGTCCGTCGGCAAGTTCTCCATTCACTGCACTGTGTTCTTTACTGAAGGCAGTGAAGTGACGATATTTTGTATCCGGCGTTCCGAACAGCTCATTTTCCGGCGTTCCCATAGATACGTTATCAAATGCCGGTGTCGCTTTCATACGTGTACGGAATCTGATGTATTTGTCAAAATCCACTTTTGTTACGGTACCTTTTTCGATCGTCATCCAGTCTAGTCCTGACAGATCGGTGCCTTTTTCATACTCTTTCTGTACACATTTCTTCACATAAGAAAGAACATATTCTTTGAAGCTTCCGTCTCCGTTCGCATCCAGTTCCAGTGCATTTCCCTCCGTGTCTTTCAGACCAAGTCCATTCACATAAGCCGGGAATAATGACTTTAATTCTTCTGCCATCTTCTGCTGTGCTTCGGTCATCGTTCCTTCATCCACGATGAATGTCGCATCCGTCTCCCCTTCCTGCGGAGGAATCTCGATCTTCTTGGAATAATCATTTAATCCGCAGAATTCCCACTCATATGCCATGTCGGCATGATCCAGATTGGTGATCGGACAATAGCAGGATGCTGCATAGATCGCATCGCTTTCTTCTGCTGCTCCAAGCTCTTTTAAATATGGCTCATAGTCCGGATGATCACCTGTGCTTCCAAGAAGAGAAGACATTGCCCCGCCTGCACTGGTTCCGTTGGAAATGATCTTATTCACATCTCCCGGAATGGTCTCTGCATTATGGCGCAGGAAGCGGATTGCTGCTTTCAGGTCACAAAGTGCTGCCGGTGCACAGCCTAAGAACTTTCCGTCTGCATCTTCCATCTCTCTTCCACGCGCTCCCGCAGATACTACAACATATCCATGAAGCAGCGCGAAAAATGTTGCATTTGTCTTCCCATGTATATTCTTTCCCGGTCGTTCCTGTGGTCCCGGCATATATCCGCCGATTGTATTCGGCAGAAAAATCGGTGCATTTTCCAGGTTATATCCATTCACAGATTTTCCTTCGTAGAATACTTCCGGTACAAATATGCTGAGTCTCTCCATCTTGTCATCAACCGGATTAGTTACATATGGAATATCCTCATATGCCCGGTAAGTAAGTGTCTGTCCCTCCATTGTGACAGTTTCTTACTGTATAGTTTTTCTTGATCGAATACTAATTTACACATTGTCCTTCTCTCCTGCCAGTTTGATTTGTTCAAATAGTTTTTATAGGTATTCTTTAGATTTGCTTACGCTTTGTGTCTCTGCTCCAGATCTTTCTTGATCTGTCCTTCATATTTATCGATGTTCAGGAACAGACTGACTACCAGAAGCAGTGCTGCAAGGATTACGCCAAACCATACATATGCAAAGATGATGGCTGAGTTAGCAGATGCTGTCTGTACTTTTGCAGTTCCCACATATCCACCGGCTGCGATGATCCAGCTTGCGATAGCTGCTCCAAGTCCTAATCCTACTTTCTGTCCAAAGCTTACACAGCTGTTTACAAGTCCCTCAGAACGCACATTGAATTTCCACTCACCATAGTCAACAACCTGAGCCGATAATGCGAATCCACAAGCGAAGATTGCTCCATTTCCAAATCCTCTTACGACTGTTCCGACGATAGCTAATGTTCCGCTGTAAGGATTAATTGCCACGATCAGGAAACCCGCCAGCATCAGGATCGAACTGAGAATCAATGTCTTCTGATGTCCCATTTTCTTAACGATTGCAGGGACAAAACAGTTTCCGATAATAACCGGAAGTGTCAGTGCCATGGAAAGTGATGTCATCATGTTCATGTCTTTTAAAATATTTCCACAATAATATACGGTCATGGATCCGTTACCTGATGCAATGCTCAGTGTCAGGATAAATAATGCTGCTACAAGATAGAAATATTTGTTCTTTAAAATAGCCGGAACTGCTTCTTTTAACGGAACCGTCTCTACTTTTACTTCTTCCGTCTCTGCATCCATATCCAGATGTTCTCTGACTCCCCAGAAGCAAATCAGAAGCATCAGCGCTGTGAGCAGGCCGTATACGATAGATACACTTCTCCATCCGACTGCTGTTACGAACTTGATCGTAAATCCAGTAACGATAAGCTGTACAACGTTATTGACGATCTGGTTAATGGATGTCATACTCTGACGGTCATTGACGTCTAATGTCACACGTGACAGAAGTGCCGTATGTGAGATCATGTATGCAGTAAATGCAATACAGTTCAAAAATTACATATGTAATATATGCATAGATCAGTTTTGCCGAGCTGCTGAGTGATCCCGGCACGTTAAATGTCAGAATCAATCCGATACAGATAACCGGCGCACTGATCAGGATCCACGGTCTTGCTTTTCCCCATTTTGTTCTTGTCTTATCAACGATTCCACCCATCATGACATCGCTGATACCATCCAGAAGTCTTGCAACCAGCATCATCGTTCCAACTGCCGCAGCTGCGATTCCGACTGAATCCGTATAGTAAGCTGTTAAAAATGTTCCCAGGATCTGTGTAATGATATTTCCGCCTCCTGAACCGATACCATAACAGATCTTTTCCTTTACGCTAACTTTCGTATTCATAAAATTTCCCTTTCTCAAAATCTTTGATTATTTTTTGCATTTCGAAATGCATGCATCTTGTTGACGGTATTATCTTACCTCTTTTTGCAAAATGTCTTCTTTAACGATTATTAGCTTTAAAATTACAAAAAATTGCACAGCTCCTCTTTTATTTACATAAAAAACAGCCGGAAAATACAATTTCCCGGCAATGTTTCTATTATCTTGTTTCATGTTCTTTCTTTTGCATATGCATCTTCCGGTACTGATACGGCGTATCTCCATACACCCGTTTGAACGCATTGATCAGTCCTCTGGCATCCGCAAATCCGCAATCCAGCGCAATATCCAGAATTGATCGTTCCGTATACACAATCGGATCATATGCCTGTTTCAGACGGTAATGCATGACATATTCCTTAAATGTCATGCCCGTATTCTTTTTGAAAAATCTGGAAAAATATTCTTTGGTAAAATAGAATCTTTCTGCCACCTCATACTGCGTGATCTCTTCTGTATAATGTACCTCCACGTACTGCATAATTCCTCTTAAACGCTCCAGATTCTTCTGATTATTGATTGGAAATACCGTTTCCCTTACCACCAGATCATCCCGGCATAAAAGATACATCAGCTCATACAACATAGACATAAGTCTTAGATTTTCATACGGTTCATGCTCTTTTTCTTTCCCGGCATAGTAAGAAAATTCTTTCATCAGCTGTTCGATTTTCTCCATATCCGAATCTGCCTCCGGCAGGAAATACATCTGTTCCAGGTTCGGAACCAGCTTTTTTACAAAGTCTACATTTACCAGAAGTACTACTGCAATTACTTCTGGTATTCCAAGTGTTCCTTCATCGGATATTACTTTATGAATACTCTCTGAATTAGTGACAAATAATTTTCCCCGGCGCCGCCCGGTGAACTTTTCCATCGATGTAATGTAATGCATGTCCTTCAAATGTATATACAATCTCTATCTCCTGATGCCAGTGTTCCAGAACGTCTTTGATATCGCCCCGGTCGTCCTGTATGGTCCGGCCTGTGAAGTTCTGGATCTGGAATGGAAGGCTGTGTGTGTATTCTACAATTTCGTAATTATTAAACATATTACCCCTTTTGGGGATGGAGGATTTCTGGAAATCCTCCGTCCCAATTAAATTGCCCTGTCCCTTTTACTTGTCCACGATTTCCCCTGCAATTATTCGCATGGCTTCCACAATTTCCGCAATCTGTTCTTTCGTGATCCCGTCCATGTGAATACCTCCGGTACACACCACGGTCGTTTTCTTTCCTGCCGATACTTTCTCAGCAAGATAACGGCATACTTCCTCGTCCTTATGCCCCGTCACGTTCAGTACCGATGCCGTGCTGCTCATCTTGCCGCTACCGTCAAGAGACGGTCTTGGAATCGCAAGGACGGTACAGCCTATATGTGGGCATTCCCCACCGCTTACTAATATGTGGTAATCATCGCCGAGTCTGCGAACTTCCACACAGATCTCAGTAAATGTCAGCTTTTTCTTTATTTCCCAGAAGTTATCGGTCTCCATACTGTGACACTCCCTTCTCTACACAAGTCCGGTCCATCGACGGTATTCTCTCGCCTCTATCCCGAACGGTTCCACCAGCTTTGCCGCAATATGATATGTCATCTCTTCGATATTCTCCGGCTGATGGTAAAATGTCATCATCGGCGGAATGATCCGGACCCCCGGAATCGTCGCAAGTTCGGAAAGGTTACGGAGATGTATCGCACTGAGCGGAGTCTCTCTTGCTGCAAGGACCAGTGTCCGCTGTTCCTTGATCGTCACATCTGCCGCTCGCAAGATCAGATTGTCTGCATAGCCGCTGTGGATACCTGCCACAGTCTTCATACTGCATGGAACGATCAGCATTCCTTCCGTACGGAAGGATCCGCTTGCCGGTCCGGCTCCGATATCTTTTGTATCACATACCTGATCTGCAAGTGCTTCGATTTCTTCTACTGTGTCTTTTGTTTCCTGCTGTAATGTGATTTTCGCACTGTCACTTAAAATCAGAATGGATTCATAGTCTGAATCCTCCCGGATAATCTGCAGACACATTTTCAGAATCGGAAGACCACTCGCACCGGTTGCCGCCACAACTATGCGTTTTCTGTCCTTTTTGTCTTTTCTGCTTTTCGTCAGAAGACATTCCTTATCTTCTCTACTCTCCCTGCACATCTTATTTCACCCAATGCTCCGGATCTACATCCATGAACTGTGCACGCTTGAATCTGTCTTTCTGATCATACGGAACAGTACAGTCGAAGATTGTCTTGCATGCGATTCCGTGATCGCGGATACTGCCGGAGCAGCCCGGATCGTTGGACGGATCCAGCGGATGGCATCTGACTCCTGGAATTGTGATGATATCCGCATCTCCCTGAAATCTTGTATTCATCGCCCACAGTACATCGTTCATATCGAAGCAGTCTACATCTTCATCAACCAGGAATACATGTTTCAGCTCACTGAATGCAGAGAATGCCAGAAGTGCTGCCTGTCTCTGTCTTCCTTCATCACTGGCCGTAAGCTTCTTAAACTGCAGAACGGCCATATATTTTCCGCCGCCCGGTGAAGCGCAATATACGTTCTGAAGTCTTCCAGGCATTGCCTTTTCCACCATTCCGTAAATGCTTGCTTCCGTCGGGATCCCGGCCATAGATACATGTTCCTCACTCGGTCCGATACAAGTCTGCATGATCGGGTTCTTTCTGTGTGTTACAGCTGTTACTTTGATCATCCAGCACTGGTCACTTGCCGGTCCTGTGTATCCCGGGAATTCCGGCATTGCATATCCGGTATGGCTGTTCTGATCTTCCTGTACTCTTACATTCGGAACAACTTCCCCTTCGATCACATACTCCGCATTGGCGATCGCACGTTCATTTACCGTCAGGCATTTGCAAAGTCTGACCGGTTCACCCCTGAGGGCACCTGCAACTGCAAGTTCATCGTATCCCATCGGTGTTGTCGGCGGCTCAAAGCAAGAGCCGATCGCAATTGCAGGATCTACTCCGATACTGATCGAGATTGGCAGACGCTGTCCAAGCTCTTCTGCTCTTTCTGCCATTGCTCCGATGTGGCGTGCACCCGGTGTAAAGAAGATCGATAATTCACCTTTCCCCTGGATGCAGAGTCTGTGGATCGTCACATCACTTACTCCGGTATCCGGATGCGATGCGTAGCACATTCCAAGCGTAATGTACGGACCCGCATCTACCGGCGTATTCGTCGGTGCCGGTACTAATTTGTATAAGTCAAAATCCGGATCTGTCGCTTTGTGTACAACTTCCTGACAAGGTGCTGCTTCTTCTGTCAGCACCGGCGGGATCGGGTTATCCACGCTGTGATATAATTTCTTTCCGAGATCTTTCGGATCACATTCCAGCAATGCACCGACTCTTGTTCTGCTCGCAAGCACGCCGATCGCAACTCTTGCTCCCGGATGTCCTTTTACATCGTTAAATATCATTGCCGGTCCTTCTTTGGTCGGACGCATAACGGTTCCGCCCGCCCCGACATGACGGTATACACCGGAAAGCTCTGCCATCGGCTCGACTTCCACATCTGTTTCAATCAGCTGTCCCGGCATATCTTCTAACATTTTTAATGCACTTCTGAGATCTGTGACTTTTGCTGCCATAAAATAATCCTCCTGTTTTTTCATTCTTTATTGAAATCATTACTCATACTCTTTATTCCAATTTTAAGGATTTTCAGATGCAAAATCAATTCTACTTATGCTATAATTGATTCCAAAATGGAATGAATTGCAAGAAATTTTCGCACAATATAAGGAGACCTCAGATATGACATTTGATCAGATTCAGTATTTTATTGCCATCGCTGAATGCAATACCTATTTTGACGCCGCAGAAGAACTAAATATCTCGCAGTCTGCACTTTCAAAACAGATCATAAAACTAGAGAAAGAACTTGGCGTCGCCCTGCTCGACCGTTCCCGCCGCAAGGCCTCCCTTACCCCCGCCGGAGAGACCTTTTACCAGGACGCCCTGGCCCTTCGCCGGCAGTATGAGATCATGAACAGACACATGAAGAAGTATCAGATTTTCACGGGAAATAAAAATGAACTCCGTGTCGGAACACTGCCGATCCTGACACAGTACGGACTGACCGCACATTTCCGGCAGTTCACCGAATCCCATCCGGACATTCATCTCATTCTCGATGAAGTCGAAGAAAATGACTTAAAAAAAGGACTGCTATCCAGCCAGTATGACCTTATTATCTGCCGGGAACAGATGATAGCTGATCAGAGCGACATTTCTTCCGTCTATCTTGCGGACGATGAACTGGTCACCGTCCTTCCTGTTGGACATCCGCTTGACGGACCCGTATCACTTTCCGCTCTTGCAGACGAGTCATTCATCCTGATGAACCGCTACACCTCCGTCTATCAGATCTGTCAGGCACTGTTCGCAAATGTGCCGGTCCACCCACAGATTCTAAGAACCGGACGTGTCGAATCGATCATCAGCGCCGTTGCCATCGGGGAGGGCGTAAGCCTCCTTCCATACAGTAACTTCAAGCTCTTTCATCATGAGCACGTAAAGACACTGCCGCTTACGCCTCCGGTAAAGCTTCCTGTCGTAATTGCCGGCACGAAAAAATCGGATAAATTCCTCTATCTGTCAGGAATTCATCCGTTGTATGACGGAACATTAAGTTTTGTAACCAGATTGCCCAGATCATCAATTTGTTGATTTTACATTTCATAGCACGCTATGATGATTTTGTATGTTTTTAGCGTATTTTGTCAGCTACAAGCGGTACATATCTCTGGCATTTTTCTCCGTCTGTTCGACTACTTCTTCATACGTAATGCCCTTTAATTCCGCAATCTTCTCTGCCACATAACGGATATAAGCAGAATTATTGCGCTTTCCACGGTTTGGTTCCGGCGCCATGTACGGGCAGTCCGTTTCAAGTACGATTGATGTCAGCGGAATATTTTCCACTACTTCCTTCAACTTCTTCGCATTCTTGAACGTTACCACTCCGCCAACGCCGATGTAAAATCCCATCTTGATATATTCTTGTGCCATTTCTTTTGAATAAGAATAACAATGGATCACGCCGCTTAGTCCTTTCGCATGCCCCTTCATAATCTCCATGGTATCTGCCGCTGCCTCCCGGCTGTGGATCAGAACCGGAAGATCCAACTCTCTTGCCAGTTCCAGCTGCCGTATGAACCATTTTTTCTGCACTTCTCTCGGCTCATTGTCCCAGTAATAATCCAGACCGATCTCGCCTACCGCAACCACTTTCTCCTCTTTAAACAGCTCTTTCATCTGTGCAAAGGTCTCTTCATTCAGGCTTCCGACCTCATCCGGATGAATCCCGACTGCCGCATATACAAATGGATATTCCTTTGCAAGTGCAATAACCTTCCTGCAGGAATTATATGCTGCACTGACATTTACAATTGTGCCAACGCCCTGCTCTTCCATAGAATTCAGCAATTCTACTCTGTCCTCATTAAACTGCTCATCGTCATAATGTGCATGTGTATCAAATATCATATATCCCTCCGGGGACGGAGGATTTTCAAAAATAATGTCTTAAATCCTCCGTCCCAAATCAAAAAAGTCCTGTCCCCAGCATCCCAATATTTATCCCATCTTTTCCACACGTTATCCCAAGGAATTTCATGGTTATCCCACCCTTATCCCAAGGTTTTCCACATACTTATCCACATCATGTGGATAACTTGTGTGACAGATACTGTATATAGATGTCGGATATTGGAGATATATATCAAACAAGGACGGTGATTCCAAAAATCCTCCGTCCTCATTTTCATTCTTTCATATACAAAGCCAACTATTATCAACCGGTTTCTTTGTATCTTTCTATACTTACATTAGCAGATTTCTGCACCGGCCGGCATATTTTTCTCCGGTGTCATAAGTGCCAGGTTGCCTTCTGCATCTTCCGCACACAGTAACATACCTTCAGATAATACTCCGGCGAGCTTTTGCAGGCTTTTAAGTTCACAAGAACCATAACCTTCTTACCAACCATCTCTTCTGCTGAGTAATGTTTCTTAATTCCGGATACGATCTGTTTTACTTCGCTTCCGATCTTAACCTGTGAGCAGAGAAGTTTCTTAGATTTTTTCACTTCTTCGCAGGCAATGATCTCACCAACCTGGAACTGCATCTTTCCGAAGTCATCGAATGTGATCTCTGGTTTTGCTTCGATGTCGATCACTTCTTCGTCAGCTTCTTCTTTTGCCTCTTCCTTCTCTTCTACATGTGGATGAAGTTCTTCTACTTTCTTCATTACTTCATTGACGTCCAGTCTTGCGAAAAGGATTTCTGGTTTCTCTGTTACTTTTCCATCACCAAGCTGAGCAAGAATCTTCTCAGATGTTTCTGGCATGAAGGATTCCAGAAGTTTTGCTCCTGCTTTGATGCTCTCGATCAGGTTGTAGAGAACTGTCTCCAGACGATCTTTCTTAGCCTCGTCTTTTGCAAGTGCCCATGGCATTGTCTCATCGATGTATTTGTTGCAGCGTTTGAACAGTACAAAGATCTCTGTGATTGCATCTGCGACACGCAGTTCATCCATCTTCGCATCGACTCTCTTCGGAGTATCTTCTGTGACAGCCTTAAGATCTGCATCGACAGCCTTTTCTTCTTCTGTCTCGGCAACACCCTTATCTGTTACAACACCGCCGAAGTATTTATTTGTCATGGAAATAGTTCTGTTTACCAGGTTTCCAAGTGTATTTGCAAGGTCAGAGTTCATACGCTCTACCATCAGCTCCCATGAGATTACACCATCATTTTCAAATGGCATCTCGTGAAGTACGAAGTAACGTACTGCATCTACTCCAAAGAAATCTACCAGTTCATCTGCGTAAAGTACATTTCCTTTGGACTTACTCATCTTACCGTCGCCCTGCAGAAGCCATGGATGTCCGAATACCTGTTTTGGAAGTGGAAGATCCAGTGCCATCAGGAAGATTGGCCAGTAAATCGTGTGGAAACGGATGATATCTTTTCCGATCAGATGAAGGTCTGCAGGCCAGTTCTTGTTGAACAGCTCTGTGCTGTTGCCGTCACAGTCATATCCGATTCCTGTGATATAGTTGGTCAGCGCATCAAGCCATACGTATACGATGTGTTTTGGATCGAAGTCTACCGGGATTCCCCACTTGAAGGATGTTCTGGATACACACAGATCCTGAAGTCCCGGAAGCAGGAAGTTGTTCATCATCTCATTTTTACGGGATACAGGCTGAATGAACTCTGGATGCTCATTGATGTAGTTGATCAGTCTGTCTGCGTATTTGCTCATCTTGAAGAAATATGCTTCTTCTTTTGCAGGCTTACACTCACGTCCGCAGTCCGGGCATTTGCCGTCTACTAACTGAGACTCTGTCCAGAAAGACTCACACGGAGTACAGTACATTCCTTCGTAAGCTCCTTTGTAAATATCTCCCTGATCGTACAATTTTTTGAAAATCTTCTTAACCTGTGCTTCATGATCTTCGTCTGTTGTACGGATGAATTTGTCATAAGAAGTGTTCATCAGATCCCAGATCTTCTTGATCTCGCCTGATGCATTGTCAACGAATTCCTTTGGTGTAACACCTGCTTCGTCTGCTTTCAGCTCAATCTTCTGTCCATGTTCGTCTGTTCCTGTCTGGAAGAATACATCGTATCCCTGACTTCTTTTATATCTTGCGATGGCATCTGCCAGCACGATCTCGTATGTGTTACCGATGTGCGGTTTGCCTGATGCATAAGCGATTGCTGTTGTAATATAATATTTTCCTTTATTACATTTTTCACACATGTCTTTTTCTCTCCTTTTATGTTTACCGGATATATTTCCTTCGCAGAATCTGAATATCTACATAACCTGCTGCCTGCAGGCTTTGGCTGCCAACAGATTTCTTTTCTATATAAACATAAACAAAAAATCTTCCCTGAATTCACTCCTCATAACTTCTGTTACAATTCATAAATCTCAGGGAAGACGAAAATCCGTGTTACCACTTCCATTCACTGCCAGTCTCGCAACTGATAGTCTCTGCGGGTGAAGCTGTTCACTCCACCTCACCGCTGTAAAGGGCGGAGCCCTTCGTGAACTTACATCTTTATCTATCTTTATCAATGCTCATCCACACCGCTCAGTAAGCCATCTTCTGTAACGTTCCACCTATCCCTCTCAGCAGCACACTGCGGCATCCTCACCGGCAGTTCACGGGATTCTCTGTAAGATTTCCTGTTACATACTCTCTTCATCACTGCGTTTGTCATATATCCACTCGTAATTTAAATCGTAGCATATAAGCGGGCGGGATGTCAAGGACTACAGACTGTACTCATCAATCTTCTGCAATTCTTCCTCTGTAAATGGCGCACTGTGTATTGCTTTTATATTATCCAGAATCTGCTGCGTTTTTGAGCACCGATCAGGACACTGGTAACTTCTTTTTTCTGAAGAAGCCAGGCAAGTGCCATATCCGCAAGCTTCTCACCACGCTGAGCCGCCAGTTCATTTAACTTACGAATCTGTTCCATACGCTCTGCGGTAAGAATACTTTCTTTCAAAAATCTTCCGTCCTTTCGAATACGGCTGTCTTCCGGGATCCCATTGAGATAACGGTCCGTCAACTGTCCCTGTGCCAGAGGACTGAATGTAATGAGTCCTTTTTTCAGATTGCCGGTCATATCCTTTAATCCATTCTTTTCTACTGTTCTGTCAAATATAGAATAACAGTTCTGATTGATCACAAACGGGCATTTCAGATCTTTCAGGATCGCTGCTGCCTGTTCCAAAGTCTCTCCATCATAATTTGAAAGTCCTACATAGAGTGCCTTTCCCTGACAAACAGCTGTTGCCAGAGCTCCCATTGTCTCCTCAAGCGGTGTCTCCGGATCCATTCTGTGGTGATAGAAAATATCCACATAATCCAGTCCCATACGCTTCAGGCTCTGATCCAGGCTCGCCAGCAGATATTTGCGGCTGCCCCAGTTGCCGTAAGGGCCTTCCCACATATCAAATCCGGCCTTTGTCGTAATGATCAGTTCATCACGATATGGCATCAGATCTTTCTTTTAATATTCTGCCGAAAATTTTTCTCCGCACTTCCGTAAGCCGGCCCGTAATTATTGGCAAGATCAAACTGCGTGATGCCATTGTCAAATGCTGTGAAGCCAAAGCTGTCTCATATTTTCATAATCGGAAGCATCTCCGAAATTATGCCATAAGCCAAGCGAAATCTTTGGGAAGCAGTAATCCGCTTCTTCCACAGCGGTTATATTCCATGATGTTGTATCGTTCTTTTGCAGGTGTATACATATATTGCCCTCCTTGCACCGTAGATGATTCCCCGGTGTGCTATGAATGAATTTAAAATTTTCATGTTTAGTATACTTCTCTGTTTTTCGTCCTGCAAGTCAGACTGATCATATTATTTTATAATTTTTTAACGGCACCTATATTTCGTGTTCTTCACAATTACAGATCTGAAATGCCGCTCCATTTTCCACCAAATATAGCCAGGCCATATTCGAGCGGACACCGGATATCATCTTCTAATTTTTTCTTATATTTTCCCATCATTCATATATGCTTCCACTTTTCACATCATTGACGCTTCTTCCCAGAAAGCTTATAATATTCTCGTTATTTACAGAAACTATACATAAGATTGGGGAATTTATTATGACCAGAAGACAATATTTCACCGCCGGTTTCAAGGACGGAATACCGATCTGTCTTGGATACGTAGCGGTTTCATTTACATTTGGGATCATGGCGAAAAAAGTCGGAATTTCGATCTTTGATGCGGTTCTGATCTCTCTTACCAATGTGACCAGCGCCGGGCAGTTTGCAGGGCTGTCACTGATCGCATCGACCGCTTCTTATATAGAGATGGCCATCACACAGCTTATCATCAACTTAAGATACTGTCTGATGTCCTGTGCGCTTTCGCAGAAGATTGATCCGGAAGCGCCGCTGTTCCACCGTTTTCTCATTGCTTACGGTGTGACCGATGAGATCTTCGGCGTCACAGTTTGCAAGGGTGGAAAACTGAGTCCGTTTTATTCTTACGGGGTTATATTTATCTCTGTATTCGGATGGGTATTCGGTACATTTCTTGGAATCCTGTCCGGTAATATATTACCGGCTCGTGTTGTCAGTGCATTAAGTGTCGCACTTTATGGTATGTTTCTGGCGATCATCATTCCGCCGGCCCGTAACAACCGTGTACTCGCAGGTGTTGTTGTCATTTCCATGGCAGCCAGCTTTTTATTTGACAAAACACCCGGGCTTAGGAATATTTCATCCGGATTCCGTATTATCATCATTACTCTGATCATTGCAGGAATTGCTGCTTATTTCTTCCCGTTGAAAGAGGACGAGTACGATGAACTGGAAGAAGCTGGCGAATTGAGTGACAGTACAAAGGAGGCACACCATGAATCATAATATTTACATTTACATATTTGTGATGGCGGCAGTTACTTACCTGATCCGTATGCTTCCGCTGACGCTGATCCGCAAAGAGATTAAAAGCACGTATATCAAATCATTTTTATACTATGTCCCTTATGTGACGCTTGCTGCTATGACATTCCCGGCAATCCTCAGTGCCACTGCGAATATCTGGTCTGCACTTGCCGGATTTATCATCGCCGTATTTCTGGCCTACCGTGGCAAGAGCCTGCTGAAGGTATCCTTGTTCGCATGTCTCGGCGTCTTTATTGTTGAGCTGATTACCGGATTATAAGTCATATAAGTTACCGGAAGTTTATGATATTAGCTTCCGGTTATAAACAATGAATACATATTTGCGGGAAATCCCCATATAAATGATACAAATGATTTATATGGGGGATTTTTATGCGAAAAATTTCTCGGAAAAATTTAAACGGAAGCCATTACTCTTTTTGCTTCCGTCTGCATCCGTACTTCTACTCCTTTTTCTTCTGTTCTTTCATTCTCAACAGGATGCGGATCAGGCATTTTCGAAATATACTTCTGAACTTTTCCGACAGGAAATCAGTGGAAATACAATTACTCTCCACTACACCTTAAAAAATCCCGAAAAATATGGCATAGAAATGCGCCCATTTCTTATGGACAATGTACCACCGATCCCGAACTGGTCCGGTCTAGTGTCGATGCGGAACGGACCAGACTTCGCTCCTATAACAGAACATCTCTTTCCAAAGACAACCGTCTTACTTATGATGTGCTGAATGACTATCTGAATTCTGCCTACGATCTGTCCCCTTATACACTCTACGACGAACCACTTGCACCTCTCACAGGAACTCAGTCACAGCTTCCGGTCATCTTATCAGAATACCGTTTTTATGAGATCTCCGATATTGAAAACTATCTGCAGCTTCTTACTAAAACACCGGAATATTTCCGATCTATCCTGAATTTTGAACACACAAAATCCGAATCCGGCCATTTTTATGGCATCCTATACTGCCGACTCCATCATCAAAGAATGCCGGGATTTCGTTCATTTAAAAGAGAGTAATTATCTCTATTCTTCTTTTGTAGAACGGCTGGATGAACTTGCTTCCACAAAAAACAGCGGCCTCACCGAAAAACAACGAAAAGCCTATACCCGGCAGAACAGCGCCTACATAAAAAATATATTTTCCCGTCTTATGAACAGCTTATCTCCGGCCTGTCCGAGCTTCGCAATTCCGGTAAGAATAATAACGGACTATGCTATCTTCCAAATGGCCGGACTTACTACGAATATCTGGTAAGAAGTGAGACTGGTTCCTCACGCAGTATTGCAGAACTGCAAAACCTTACGAATGCACAGATTCTTTCGGATCTTACAGTTATGCAGCGAGTGCTGACAGAAGACTCCTCCTCTGGCTCATCTTCCGTAACCTCCGACATTTTCAGCTCACAAGGTACTCTACTCTCCGAATCTGATCCTGAAAAGATTTTATCCACATTATCAAACAAGATTACAAAGGATTTTCCACCATATCCACAGATTCATACACAGATCAAATACGTCCAGAAATCCATGGAAGAATACTTAAGTCCGGCTTTCTACATGATCCCGGCCATCGACAATACTTCCGAAAATGTAATCTACATTAACAAGGGGCACATCACCGACAACCTTTCTCTCTTCACCACCTTCGCCCATGAAGGCTACCCCGGACATTTATACCAGAATGTCTATTACGCAAGCCTTCATCCCAATCCAATCCGCTGTGTACTGAACTACGGCGGCTACACCGAGGGCTGGGCCACTTACAGCGAGATGATGAGCTACTACTTTTCCACACTGACGAAAGAGCAGGCTACATTATTTCAACGCAACTCATCTGTCATTCTGGGACTATATGCACTTGCCGATATGGGAATCCATTACGATGGCTGGAAGCTTGCCGATGCGGCGGCTTTTTTCCACACTTATGGAATAACGGATGATGCGACCATTGAGGATATCTATGATCTGATCATTGCCGATCCGGCTAATTATCTGAAATACTATATTGGGTATCTGGAATTTCTGGAACTTAAGAAAAATGCAGTGAATAAGTGGGGTGATAACTTTACACAGATGCGGTTTCATAAGGCGGTTCTGGATGTTGGGCCGGCATCGTTTGATGTGATTCGAGCGTATTTATTTTAAAAATGGACGGGATTTTTAAAATCCCCGTCCCATTTTATTAATTCGTATTACTAGCCGCAATCTTCACCTTACTCCAAAGATTACTGATCTCTTTCTTCGTCTCCTCATTATACTCAAAGACTTCATCATTCTTATTATCTGTTCTTGGTATATATGCATCAATTCCTTCGAACTCTCCGCCCTTGCCATACAGATCTTTCATAACCTTCTTATTCGCCGATGTATAACCTACATAACTTGAATTGTCATAAGCTCCGTCATAATCACTTGCATAATTGATAAATGCATGTGCAAGTTCCGGATTCTTCGCATTCTTCGGAATGACCATGGCGTCGGACCACTGATTAGTTCCGCCTTCCGGCATGTAGTATCCCATGTTTTCATTCTCATTGATCACATATGTCGCATCTCCGGAATAGATCAGACCAAGTGCCTTCCTTCCCTGTGCCATGTTATCAATGATCTCATCGGTAACGATCTCCGGCTTCATGGTCTGTACACATTGAACCAGCCAGTTATACGCTTCCTGGATCTGGCTTTCGTCAGACGTATTCATCGAATATCCCAATGCCTTCAATGCCATCATAAAGGAATCTCTCTCTGAATCATACAGGTAGATGTCCCCTTTATATTTCTGATCCAGGAAAATATTATAGCCTTCTTTTTCCAGGTCTTTGATGTCGACTTTTGTCTTATCGTACACGATTCCGACTGTTCCCCAGAAATACGGAACAGAATATTCATTCTCCGGATCATACGGAAGTCCTTTGACCGCATCATATAATTTATCCATACAGTTCAGTTTCGACTTATCTAATTTCTGTAAATATCCTTCGGAAATGAGTCTCTGGATCATATAATCACTTGGTACAATAATGTCGTAAGCTTCTCCATTTGCAACCTTAATATACATCTGTTCATTCGAATCAAAATTTTCAAGAAGTACCGTTGCCCCTGTCTCTTTCTGGAAATCCTGGATAATATGTTCACCTACATACTCGCCCCAGTTGTAGATACGAAGCGTCTGTCCCTCGAATGGAAGCGGTTCTTTCTTGTTATTATATGTTACAACTCCGGCAACCACTGCGAGCGCACATACAACTGCGATTGCAGGTACCAGTACGTTTCGTCTGCCGATGCTGTTTCTCTTCGCACGTTTTGCAAAAAGTGCCGGTGCAGCATTGATGATCACAAGTACGATCGTGATGATCACAACCACCAGTGTCGAGATTGCATTGATACTCGGGTTGACACGTTTACTCATTGTATACACCATGATACTTAAGTTCTTCACACCACGTCCGGTTACGAAGTAAGAGATAATAAAATCATCCACTGACATGGTAAATGCGATCAATGCACCGGCTACGATTCCCGGCGTGATCTGTGGCACAACAACTTTCGTCAGTGCCTGCCACGGTGTTGCACCTAAGTCCATCGCCGCATCTGCGAGGTTCGGATCAAGTGACTTGATCTTCGGCATTACCGATAACATAACATACGGTATACAGAATGCAATATGTGCCAGAAGCATGGTAACGTATCCTTTTTCCACATGGAATGTGATGAATAATAACATGAATCCAATCGCAGTTACGATCTCCGGGTTCATGATTGGCAGGTTATTCGCCTGCTCCATCAGGTCACGTATCAGTTTCTTCGACTTGCTGACTCCGATCGCTGCAATTGTTCCCGCTACTGTTGAGATAAATGTCGCAAGCAGCGCGATACTGAATGTCGTCGACAGTGCATCCATCATATCTGCCGATTCCAGCATATGCTTATACCAGCGCAGCGAAAATCCGGTAAAGCTTGTAAGTGATTTTCCATCGTTAAATGAGAATATAATCATGTACAGGATCGGAAGGTAGAAGAATACAACCGACAGTATCATAAGGATCTTCCCAATTGGACGTTTTCCCTTATTCATAACGATTATACCCCCTTTTCCGCCCTGGTTACGAATCTCGATCTTACGGACAACCATCATAAGTACCATCATAATGACCGCCATGATCATGGAAATGGCACTTCCGAAGTTCCACTCGCCGACCGTAATGAACTGGTTCTCGATCATATTTCCGATGAGGAAATACTGACCGCCGCCGAGCAGCTTCGGTATAAAGAAAGAACTGACTGCCGGAAGAAATACCAGCGTAATCCCGTTGATGATTCCCGGCACGGAAAGCGGCAGTGTCACACGCTTAAATGTCTGCGCCGGGCTTGCCCCAAGGTCTGCACTCGCTTCCAGCAAGGAATTGTCCATCTTACTAAGTGACGTCTGGATCTGCAGGATCATAAATGGCAGAAAGTTATATACCATTCCCAAAAGCACTGCCTCTTCTGTATAAAGAAGAGACCCCTTTCCCAATCCCACCAGTTGTAAGATTCTCTGGATCAGGCCGCCGTCACTTAAGAGTCCAATCCATGCATACGTTCTTACCAGCATGTTGATCCACATCGGGATCGTGATTACAAGAATCAGCGCATTCTGCTTCTTCTGCTCACTGCGCGCAATATAATATGCAATCGGATAGCCCAGCAACAGACAGATCACCGTTGTCTTCACCGCAATTACAATGGAACGCCAGAGGATCAATAAGAAATCCGGGTCGGTAAAAAATTTGGCATAATGTTCCAGTGTAAATGTGAACGATAAGATGCTGTTTCCCTGATCTGTCACGGAATAAAGTGCGATCAGGACCATCGGGAATACTAACATCAATATTGCCCACACGATATACGGAAATGCTAACTGTGAAAATTTCTTCATCTTAGAATACCACCTTCGGCATAACGTGGATATCTTCCGGGAAGAATGTCAGGCCGACCTCCTGTCCTTCCGCCGAATAATCCGTTGTATGGATCTTGAACTCACGTCCCGTAGTGGAAAATGTAATCTCATACACGCCTTCTGTTACTTCTTCCGGATCAAAATCATAGTCTACACTGATGTCCACACTCTGGTCTTCATCCGTCAGCTTCCATCCCTGTGCATTTGCCCAGGTCTTAAGATCTGTATCCAGTGCCTGAGATTCTGTGATCTCATCTACCGTCTTGAAGAAGTTGAACGCCATAACACCTTCATTTGCCTTCTCATTCTTAACGAACGGCTGGTTGACTACGAAAATGGTTCTCTCGATGCTGGTTCCGTTTGAAGTACTGAATGTAACCGGATACTGTCCTTCTTTTGCTTCCAGTTCATATTCAATATTTGCAATGGAAATGTACTCATCCGTCTCTGTCTCCCATGCCTGTGCATTCGACAGTGCGACGATTTCCTTATCATCCAGATTCTCTACATCTTCTACGTCTACATAGAAGTTGTTGGCACTGATCTTCTCGCTTCCGTCTTCACTGGTTACGTCATGATTGCGGATGACACGCATGTTGACCGTAACGCTCGTTCCCGGAACGGTCTCTACCATGATCTCATAGTGCACACCCTTGAACAGGACACTTAAGACTTCTCCCGTCATCTTTCCGTCTTTTACATCCACGATATCAATATCCTCCGGACGGATCACGACATCCACCGGCTCATTCTCCTTGAATCCATGATCCACGCAGTCGAATGTAATATCATCAAAACGAACCTTATAATCCTCAATCATCCTTCCGGAAATGATGTTGCTCTCTCCGATAAAGTTTGCTACGAAACGGTTCGTCGGCTCATTGTAGATCTCCTGTGGGGTTCCGATCTGAAGGATCTCACCTTTCTGCATAACGACGATCTTATCCGACATCGTAAGTGCTTCTTCCTGATCATGCGTTACGAAGATAAATGTAATACCGACCTCCTGCTGGATACGCTTCAGCTCATACTGCATTTCCTTACGAAGCTTTAAATCCAGCGCCGCCAGCGGCTCATCCAGAAGCAGTACCTTCGGCTCATTGACCAGCGCTCTCGCGATTGCCACACGCTGCTGCTGGCCGCCGGAAAGCAGTGTCGTATTCTTATCCTCATAGCCTTCCAGACCGATCAGTTTCAGCATCTTCATTACTTTCTGGTCGATGATATCTTTACTCATTTTCTTAAGCTTTAATCCAAATGCGATATTTTCATATACGCTCAGATGCGGGAATAATGCATATTTCTGGAATACGGTATTCAGCTCTCGTTCATACGGCGGCTTGTCGGTGATATCTTCATTATCAAAGATCACCTTTCCTTCGTCCGCATCCAGGAACCCTCCAAGGATTCGGAGCAGTGTAGTCTTACCACATCCACTTGGTCCTAACAGGGTTACGAATTCATTTTCATATATGTCCAGATTGATTCCTTTTAATACAACCTGGGTGTCAAAGCTTTTCACAATGTTGCGAAATTCAATTAGTTTTTTCTCTTCCATTTTTCCTCTCCCTTCTCAGATTTTAAAGCCGCAAGGTATCGTTTCATAATCCTCATTCTTCCTTACATTTGCAGCTGCACTTCTCTTTTCTTTAAAAAATCGGCGGTGTCGTGATCCACAATATCTTTGCCGGGCTGTTACCGTGATTGTAAAGATAATGGCTCTTCGCACCATCCATATAAAACGTCTCATGCGCTTTCACTTTATACTTTTTGCCACCACGCACGATCGTAATATTTCCCTTCAGTACATAGCCAAATTCCTCGCCCGTATATGACGTCTGGACATGGCTCTTTTTATGCGGATAGAGTGTCATAAGGATCGGCTCCATCTGGTTCTTCTGGGCATTCGGAATGATCCATTCCACCTGATAATCTTCTTTCTCGTCTACGAAGAAATCATCCGCCCCGAATACGATCTGCTTTTCTTCCTCTTCATGAAAGAATTCCGACAGGTTACTTCCAAGTGCTTCCAGAATGTCCGCCAGTGTTGCAATACTCGGTGCCGTTAAGTTACGCTCCACCTGCGACAAAAATCCCTTCGTAAGCTCACTGCGCGAAGCCAGATCTTCCAATGTCAGATCGTTCTGCTTTCTAAGCTCCCTCAGCTTCTTTCCGATATCCACGCTTTCACCTCCACATTTTCAAAAGTTTTCTATTACTATACTTTTTTTACAAAAATTACCGAACAAGATTCATTATACACGTGTATGTGGATAATGCAAGTGAAATGCATGTAAAACCTCGACATAAATTAAAAATTATGCTATAAGGACATTGCCTGCCCGGAAGTCTGTGGTCTGCAATGCCGCTTACGGAACTTGTGATCGCAGTATATGTGGTGTATCATATGCGGAAATATACGTGTTCACTGCCGGGATAATGTGTTATCATTAACCATAGAAAATTTTCCAGAGGTAACCACATGAATACAGCAACTACAGCAAATATTCAAATAATAATCCTACTGCCTTTTACCACCTCCCAGGCCTGTTTGAATTTTACGAATTGTACCGCATATTCCTTCCATTATTCCGGAAACACAGGGAATACTTTTTACGACTGGTGTGAGATTGGCTCGATCTATGGCGCTCCTTCGGATTGTATCTGGGGCGGCGGGCGTACTTCATTTGGATATTCTAATCCCGGAAGACGTGCTTGATCTGGTGCGGGAATACGGCATCTCGGCCCGGCTGACGTTCAGTAATTCGTTGCTACTGGGAAGAACATCTTACAGATAAGAAATGTAACGAACTTTGTAAAATGTTCGAACACGCCTCTGATGCCGATAATTCACCACATACACACCAACTCCAGAATGGCGTGATCGTGCACTCCGAGCATTTTATTAAACTATTTACTAAAAAAATTATCCTGATCTCTACCTTATCTCTTCAACCACAAAAGTTCTGACAGAGTTTTCAGGACTTTTTTAACTGAAATAAACCGAGAAGATTTCCGTTATATTGTACCGGACTTCCGGTTAAACAAAGTAT
>ENA-OQES01000082-OQES01000082.1-human-gut-metagenome-genome-assembly--contig:-NODE-82-length-38593-cov-3.568606_pt1 | contig 38593 bp, 44 predicted proteins | sample MGYA00242798_ERZ504641 | MGnify/ENA primary metagenome ERZ504641 (study PRJEB26092, sample SAMD00036327) | human gut metagenome | host: Homo sapiens | study: EMG produced TPA metagenomics assembly of...
AGTAGCGATTTTTACCCCCCGCCATGCCTCTGGGGATGCTCTCGGCTTCGGTGATCGGGAAAATCAGGTATTGCAGCTTCTCCGCCGCCTCCGCCGGGCACTGGGCCGCATTGGCAAAGCGGGCGGCCAGCGCGGGCAGCTGGCCCCACGGTATGGGCGGATGAGGTCGGCATTTCAAACGCCTGTACGGCGTTGGGGCGTGACCTCGCTGCGCATTTTCCAGCAGCTTGTCCAGCGCCTCGCGGCGCAGCTCGTTCCAGGCGGCGCCGGGCAGGAAGCCGAAGTCCCCCCTACCCCCGGCTCGGCGGCAAGGCCGTCCATGACAAACGGCGTGCCGCCGGTCTTGCCGAGGGCGCGCTCAATACCGGGCAACGGGTCCTTCTGGGCAGGCTGCGGCTCGTCGGCGCTGTAGACGCTGACCCTGTGGCCGTCGTCGTCGCGGGCGGTCAGCTTGACACCGCCGTCCTCCACACCGCCGCTCAATTCATAGTGTACGGGCACGCGCTGCAGCTCGCGGCGGAACAGCTCGCGTGCCTTGGGCGTGGCAGCGCGGGTCGCCGCGGCGTCGGCCTCGGTGCGCACACCGAACATCTTGCCGTCGTTGCGGTTCGTCAGGTAGCCGTCGGTGAAGCCCGAGCGCGAGAAGATGTCCCGCACGAGCTTTTCGTCGTAGGGGCTGGCCCGCGCAGACCGCGCGGCAGGCTGTGACGACTGCCGCCGCGTACTCGGGCGTGCGCAGGCGGCCCTCGATCTTCACGCTGGCGACACCCGCGTCCATCAGCTCCCGCAGGTGCGGGATGTAGTCCATGTCCTTTAAGCTCAAATGGCAGGCACGGCCCGGCTGGCCGGGCTTTAAACCGGCACTTGCGTCAAACGGCAGACGGCAGGGACCCGCACAGGCGCCGCGGTTGCCGCTGCGCCCGCCGAGGAACGCGCTCATCATGCACTGGCCGGACACGCTCATACAGAGCGCACCGTGGACAAAGACCTCGACCTCGATGGGGCTGGCCTCGCAGACGGCACGAATTTCCTCCAGCGACAGCTCACGCGCCAGAATGACGCGGTCATAGCCCAGCGCGGCAAGCTCCTTAGCGCCCTCGGGCGTGTGGACGCTCATCTGGGTCGAGCCGTGCAGGTGCAGCGTCGGTGCAATACTTTTGACCAGCTGCACCGTCGCCAGGTCGTCCGCAATGACGGCGTCCGCCCCGGCTGCAGCCACGGCGCGCACGGCGTCGGCCAGGCCGGACAACTCCCGGTCATAGACCAGCGTATTCAGCGTCACATGCACCTTGACGCCGCGGGCATGGCAGAACGCCACGGCCTCCCGCAGCTCGTCGGGGGTAAAGTTGCCCGCCGTGCGGCGCGCGTTAAAGCCCATCAGCCCCAGATAAACAGCATCAGCGCCGCTGAAAACAGCGGCGCCAAGCATCTCGCGGTTGCCCGCCGGGGCTAAAATCTCGGGGCGGCTCATTCGTCCTCCGCCGGGAACTGATTGCGGCGCAGGCGACGCTCCAGCTCATCCACACGGCGTTTGAGCGACGCATTCTCACGGCGGGCCTCCTCGGCAGCCATCTTGGCGCTGGCCGCATCCTCGAGGTAGTCCTTGATCTGGCGGCGCATATTGTCGGCGCTGCCGCTGGCCTTTTCCAGCTCATCACGATAGTTCAGCGCGGTCATGACTGCCGCCGTCGTGATGGAGACCGAGTTCGAGGACGCCATCAGCTCGTTCATGTCCAGGTTCAGTCGGTCCGCGAGGTTCTTCATGTAATCCTCGCTCTCGCTCGTGTTGACTACATAGCTGGAACCGCAGATGTTCAGCCTCACTTTTGAGGTAGCCATACCCATAATCATACTCCTTCCGGTCTCTGCACGCCTTTATTTACAGTGGGGCGCAGAATCTTACATCTATTATAGTACAAATTACCGATTTGCAAAAGCCCTTTTTGACGGAATTGTATAAAAACCCTGCAAACAGGCAATTTTGACTTGCGCAATCCGCTAAATATCGTTATAATCTATAGAGTGGTTTATTGAAAGCACCGAAAAGAGCGCAAAAATCATGAATTCTCATGACTGCAAAGAAGGAGAGAACGATTTTGAAATACACAAAGCGTGAATTTGAGAAGCTGCTCAAGGACAAGCTGATGAGTGAGTGCAACGTCACCATCGACGCCGCCTCCGCTGACCAGATCTACCGCTGCCTGGCCATGATCACCCGCCAGATCATGTCTAACCGCCAGAAGCAGTACCAGTCCAAGGTCCTGGGCGAGGGCAAGAAGCAGGTCTACTACCTCTGCATGGAGTTCCTCATGGGCCGCAGCCTGCGCACGAGCCTGTTCAACCTTGGCCTGAACGAGGTTGCCGAGAGCGTGCTGGCTGATGCCGACGTCAAGATCGATACCATCTATGAGCAGGAGCCCGATGCGGGCCTGGGCAACGGCGGTCTGGGCCGCCTGGCCGCCTGCTATCTGGACGGCATGGCCACCGACGGCATCCCCGGCACCGGCTACTCCATCCTGTACGAGTACGGCATCTTCAAGCAGAAGATCGTGGACGGCTGGCAGCAGGAGACTGCTGACAACTGGCTGCCCGGCGGTCAGGTCTGGATCAAGAGCCATCCCGACCAGGCCCAGGAGATCCGCTTTGACGGCCAGGCCATCGAGACCTGGGAGGGCGGCTTCCATCACGTCAAGTATGAGAACTACAACTCCGTTATCGCCGTGCCCAACGATATGTATGTCGCCGGTTACGGCTCCAACGGTGTTTCCAAGCTGCGTCTGTGGCAGGCTAAGGCCCCCAGCTTTGATATGAGCAGCTTCAACGCCGGCAACTACAACACGGCTATCAGCCAGTCTGCCTCTGCCGAGCTGATCTCCAAAATCCTCTACCCCAACGACAACCATACCGAGGGCAAGATCCTGCGCCTGCGCCAGCAGTACTTCTTCTCTGCCGCGTCCATCGCAGACATCCTGCAGAACCACCTGAACCAGTACGGCACGCTGGACAACCTGCCCGACAAGGTCGCCATCCAGCTGAACGATACCCACCCCACCGTCGCCATCCCCGAGATGATGCGCATCCTGCTGGATGAGTGCAGCTACGAGTGGGACGCTGCCTTCGACATCTGCCGCAAGGTCTTTGCCTACACCAACCACACCGTCATGAGCGAGGCACTGGAGAAGTGGAACGCGGACATCTTCCGCAACACCCTGCCCCGCATCTGGCAGATCGTCTGCGAGATGGACCGCCGCTGCCGCGCCGACCTGGCCAAGGCTTTCCCCGGCGACCAGGGCAAGATCGACTATATGGCGATCATCGGCGACAACCAGGTCCGCACCGCCAACATCTGCGCCTACACCGCCAACAGCATCAACGGCGTGTCCAAGCTGCACAGCGAGATCATCAAGGACAGCGTGTTCCATGATTACTTCCTGTACAAGCCGCAGGCATTCAAGAACGTCACGAACGGCATCGCCTACCGCCGCTGGCTGCTCTGCTCCAACCCGGGCCTGACCCATCTGCTGGAGGAGACCATCGGTGACGGCTTCAAGACCGACGCCTCCGAGTTGAAGAAGCTGGAGAAGTTCGTGGACGACAAGACCGTGCAGGCTGCCGCCGCCAAGGTCAAGCGTGAGAACAAGGCCAACTTTGCCAACTACCTGCAAAAGGCTACCGGCCAGGTCATTGACCCTGATTCTATCTTTGACTGCCAGGTCAAGCGTATGCACGAGTACAAGCGCCAGCACCTGAACGCGCTGAACATCGCTGCCGAGTACCTGTACCTGAAGAACAACCCAAATCGCCGAGTTTCACCCCCCGAAGACCTACATCTTCGGTGCCAAAGGCCGCCCCCCAGGCTACTACATGGCCCAAGCAGATGATCCGCATGATCTGCAAGCTGGGCAAGCTGATCGACGAGGATCCCGCTGTCCGCGGCAAGCTGCGCATCGTCTACCTCGAGGACTACTGCGTCAGCCTGTCCGAGCGCCTGATGCCGCTTCCGAGGTCTCTGAGCAGATCTCTCTGGCCGGCACCGAGGCATCCGGCACCGGCAACATGAGTTCATGCTGAACGGCGCGATCACGCTGGGCACGCTGGACGGCGCGAATGTTGAGATCGCCGACGCTGCCGGCCATGAGAACCGAGATCATCTTCGGTATGCTGACCCCCGAGGTCAACGCGCTGAAGGGCATGGGCTACCACCCGAACGCCTTTATCAGCGGCGACAACACCGCGATGGCAGTTCTGGACTTCCTGGAGAAGGGCTGGAACGGCGAGAACTTCAGCGAGGTCACCAGCAACCTGCGCAACTCCGACCCGTACATGGTCATGGCGGACTTCAAGGACTACCGCCGTGCCCAGCACGACCTGCAGGAGCTGTACCGCGACAAGCAGAAGTGGAACCACATGAGCCTGAAGAACATCTCCAACGCAGGCATCTTCAGCGCAGACCGTTCCATCATGGACTATGCGCGTGACATCTGGGGCGCTACTCCCGTCAAATAATCTGGTTATCTGATTTTTGCCGGCCCTGTTCGGGGCACGGCTTTTTTGTGCAGGCTTCCCCAGCGGGGGAAGCTGTCACCGCAAGGTGACTGATGAGGGCCAAGTCTGCCCTGCCGCCCTTTTGCCGGGCCATAGCGGCAGGCTCTCCCCTCATCCGGCCTCCGGGCACCCTTCTCCCCCAGGGGAGAAGGCTTTACGCTAACGTAAAGGGGAGACTTCCATGTCCCACACATTCTACAACAGCCTCGACCTCACCTGCAAATCCCCGTTCGGGGCGGTGAAGGCCGGTCAGCCTGTGACCTTCAACCTGACCGTGCCGGAGGACCTCGGCTACGTTGACCCGCATCTGGTGCTGACGAAAGACTGCGAGGACCCCGTCCACTACCGCATGGAGTTCACGGGCCAGACGCCCAAGGTCAACCACTTCGCGCTGACCGTCACGCCGACGACCTCGGGGCTGTACTTTTATCACTTTGACCTCTACACCGACTTCCGCCGCATCTACCGCACGCCGGGCGGTGAGGGTGTGCTCAGCTGGACTGACGGTCAGGACTGGCAGCTGACGGTCTACGAGCCGGACTTCAAGACGCCCGACTGGCTGAAAAACGGCACGATGTATCAGATTTTCCCGGACCGCTTCTGCGAGGGAAAGCCTAACAAAGCGATGCCGTTTGCAGACCGCATCTACCGCGCCGACAAGACCGGCGAGCCGTATTTCTGGCCCACCGAGCAGAGCGAGGGCTACCTGAACATGGACTATTACGGCGGCGACTTCGCGGGAATCCAACAAAAGCTGCCGTACCTGCGCGATTTAGGTGTGACCTGCATCTACCTGAACCCGATTTTTGAGGCCCACGCCAACCACCGCTACAACACGGCGGACTACCTCAAGGCCGACCCGCTGCTGGGCACGAACGAGGAGTTCAGCGCCCTGTGCGCCGCTGCCGCCAAGGAGGGCATCCGCATCATCCTAGACGGCGTGTTCAGCCACACGGGGTCGGATTCCCGCTACTTCAACCGCGAGGGCCGATACGGCCCGGGCGGCGCGTACCGGGACCGCAGCTCTCCCTACCGCAGCTGGTACGACTTTGACTCGGGCTATCCCTGCGGCTACCGCAGCTGGTGGGGCTTTGAGACGCTGCCCGAGGTGCAGGAGGAATCCCCCTCCTACGTGGAATTTATCTGCGGCAAGGGCGGCGTCATCGACACCTGGCTGAATCGGGGCGCGTCCGGCTTCCGGCTGGACGTAGCCGACGAGCTGCCCGACGATTTTATTGAAAAAAATTCGCGCTGCCGTCAAATCCCACGGCGAGGACAAGCTGCTGCTGGGCGAAGTGTGGGAAGATGCGACGACGAAGGAGGCCTTTGGCCGCCGCCGCACCTACCTGCGCGGGCACGGTCTGGACGCCGTGATGAACTACCCGTTCCGCAGCGCCACGCTGGATTACCTGCACGGCGCGGACGTCACCGCCGTGGCCGACGCTTTGATGCAGATCTGCGAGCACTACCCTGCCCCGGCGCTGAACTGTGCGATGAATTTCCTGTCCACCCACGACACCGAGCGCGCCATCACGGCGATTGCGGGCGAGCCCTGCAATAACCGGGACCGCTACTGGCAGAGCAAGCGGGTCATTCCCTCCGGCCAGATGGACGAGGCCATCCGCAGACTGCTGCTGGGCTATGCGATGATTTTCACGCTGCCCGGCGTGCCCTGCGTCTACTACGGCGACGAGATCGCCATGCAGGGCTACCGCGACCCGTTCAACCGTGCGTTCTTTGACTGGAATTCCACCGAGCAGCGGCTGCGCGGCCCCCTGAAAACGCTGGCCGCCCTGCGCCGCAGCTGCGACGCCTTTGACGGCGGGCGGCTCGAGATCGTCCGTGCCGAGGGGGATATTCTCCACTACCGCCGCGTCGGCGTTGTCCAGACGGCGGAGATCATCCTGAACCGCGGCCCGCATCTGATTGCCGAGGAAGCCTTCGGCAAGAACACCGAGGTCAACCCCGGCGGCTTCACTGTGCTGGTCGAGGACAACCACCCGGAGCATGTGGGGTATTTTTCTGTCTACTAATCCGGGGACGGGTGCCTCCCTTGCCCTTCTCGGCCATACCCATTTATAGCAGTCTGTAGGGGCCGGGCATGCCCGGCCCGCAGCCTTACGCTAACCCCCTTTTCCGCCTTACACCCCTTTTCACCCCGCATCCCCCAAAATTTCTCTTGCAAAATCCCCTTTTTCGCGTTATAATACCCTCAAGGTAAAAAGGGAGTAAGGGACGCGCCCCTGCCGCGCGCCGTATCGCTTCGTCACCACGGGTGGCCTGCCGCCCCGGGGCATACTGTGAACACTGAGACTTTTGCTGCAGACTTTTTCTGCGGCAGGGGTCTTTTTTTGTACCCTGCCGCCCACAAACGGGAGGTATCATACATGCAATTTCTGCAAACCTTCGCCGGGCTGTTCGCCAACTTCGGCAATCTCACATGGCAGATGGTTGTCATGTGGGTCATCGGCGGCCTGCTGATTTACCTGGCCATCGCCAAAAAGATGGAGCCGAGTCTCTTGCTGCCTATGGGCTTCGGCGCGATCCTTGTCAATCTGCCGCTGTCCGGGGGCCATCACGCAGGGGGACTACCGTCGGCCCCATCAGCGCACTTTTTGACGCCGGTATGTCTAATGAGCTGTTCCCGCTGCTGCTTTTCATCGGCATCGGCGCAATGATCGACTTCGGCCCGCTGCTGGAAAAGCCGTGGCTCATGCTGTTCGGTGCGGCGGCGCAGTTCGGCATTTTTGTCACACTCGTGCTGGCGGGGCTGTTCTTTGACCTGCCCGACGCGGCGTCCATCGCGGTCATCGGCGCGGCGGACGGCCCGACGGCTATCTTCGTGGCGAACACCCTGGGCAGCAAATACCTGGGTGCCATCATGGTCGCGGCGTACAGCTACATGGCGCTTGTGCCCATCGTGCAGCCGCCGGTCATCCGCCTGTGCACGACCAAAAAAGAGCGGCTGATTCGGATGCCGTACCAGAAGGGCAGCGTCAGCAAAACCACCAAAATTTTGTTCCCGATTGTGGTCACTATGCTGGCCGGGCTTGTCGCGCCCGCCAGTGTGGCGCTGGTCGGCTTCCTCATGTTCGGCAACCTGCTGCGCGAGTGCGGCGTGCTGAACGCCCTCTCCGAGACCGCGCAGAACGTACTGGCGAACCTTATCACGATTGTGCTGGGCCTGACCGTGGCGGGCCAGATGACCGCCGACAAATTCGTCCGGCCCGACACACTGCTGATCCTGGCGCTGGGTCTGGTCGCGTTTATTTTTGACACCGCCGGCGGCGTTTTCTTCGCCAAGCTGTTGAATTTGTTCCTGCCCGAGGGTAAAAAAATTCAACCCGATGATCGGCGCGGCAGGCATTTCTGCGTTCCCGATGAGCGGGCGCGTCGTCAACCAGATGGGCCTGGCTGAGGACAACCAGAATTTCCTGCTGATGTACTCGATCAGTGTCAACGTCTCGGGCCAGATCGCGTCGGTCATTGCCGGCGGCCTGATCCTGACCCTTATGAGCAGCTGCGTATAAGGAGGTCAACCCATGTCAACCGCACTTCTTCCCGTCACCCTCTCGATGCTCTGCGCCGGTATGGCCGGCATCTTCCTCGTCCTCGGCGTCCTCGTGCTGGGGGTGTATGCACTGAATAAGTTTTTCAGCGGAAAATAAAAAAGCTTCTCCGAATGGAGAAGCTCAACTTACAGGGGCGGGCATTGCTCGCCCCTGCTTTTTTATATTTTACAGGTTTACTCCTTCGCCACAAACACCACGCCGACCACGCCGGGACCGACATGGGTGCCGATGGTGGGGCCAAGCTGGGCTACCCGGCCGCCGGTCAGTTGGAGATTCTGGTGCATGTAGTGGTGTACCGGTGCAATAAGCTGCTTATTATCGCTGTAGAGCAGCGTATAGCCGTAGCGCGGGTCAATACCGCCGAGCGCGTCCAGCTGCTTGAACATCGCGACCAGCGCGCCGGGGCGTCCGCGGCCCTTGTCCACGAGCTTGATCTCGCCGTCCTTCAGGGCCAGCACCGGCTTGATGCCCAGCGCACCGCCTACAATGGCAACGGCGGCGGGCAGTCGTCCGCCCTTTTGCAGGTGCTTGAGGCTGTCCACCACGGCGACGATGCGCACCCGCTTTTTGAACTGCTCCAGCACGGCGGCGATTTCCTCCGCCGTCAGGCCCTCCTCATCGCGCAGGCGCACCGCCTCACGGACAAGCAGCGCCTCAGCCTGCGAGGCCGCCTCAGAGTCCACGATATGCACCTGCAGACCGACATCGGCGGCGGCCAGATGCGCGCACTGGTAGGTGCCGGACAGCTTCTGGCCGATGGTGATCACAAGGACCTCATCCCCCGCTGCGGCGGCATCCTCATACACCTGCATAAAGCTGGCCGGGCTGGGCTGGCTTGTACGGGGCAGCTTGCTGTCCTCTGCCAGTCGGACGAAAAATTCATCCTTCGTCATCGTGCCGTCATCGAGCTGGGTGGTGCCGTCTGCAAAGGTGACAGACAGCGGCACAACAAAGATCCCGGGGACGGACAGCTCCTCCGCGGTCAGATCGGCGGCGGAATCGGTAACAATACGGATCATGGCAGTAACTCCTTTATGGGCGTGCGGCAGCGCCGCATATTGTTGACTATTCAATAACTCGTTCAGTATACCACAGTTTTTCCGCGCTGTAAAGTGGATGAGGGCATAGAAAAAGCCCCCTTGCGGGGGCGGATTCTGGCAAAAATGACAGCGTGGAAAACAAACAACCACACTGTAGGGGCCGGGCATGCCCGGCCCTGCCGTGTATAGCAAATGGCCATTTGTAGGAAAGCGGCGGGCGGATACGGAATCCGCCCCTACGGAAGATGTGATTTTGGAAGAAGCTATAAATAAGGGCAGAGGGCGGCGGCGCAAGGCGGCGGGCGGCATATATGCCGCCCCTACTGCTCTATAAGCTTTTTAGCAATGCAATACCCGCACACGGCCCGGCAGGGAGGCTCCTCCCCTACTCCTCAATGCCCAATAGCTCTGTGGCCGTATCCGGGTCAAGCTGCTGGACGGATTCGAGCTTGCGGGTGATGGCGCGGCTGCGGGGGCCGATCAGCTCCTCCAGATCGGAGCCGGTCTGGTTCAAGTGGCGCTGCATCTGCTGCAGACCCGCGCCGAACTTTTCAAACTCGGTCTTGACCGCACCCAAGATCGTCCAGACCTCGCCGCTGCGCTTCTGGATGGCCAGCGTGCGGAAGCCCATCTGCAGGGCGTTGAGCAGCGCTGCCATTGTGGACGGCCCGGCCACCGTGATCTGGTAATCCCGCTGCAAAAGCTCCGTTACACCGCTGGAAACCACCTCGGCGTACAGCCCCTCAAACGGCAGGAACAGGATGCCGAAGCTCGTCGTGTAGGGCACCTCAATGTATTTGTCGTGGATGTCCCTGGCCTCGGCGCGCAGGACGTTGTTCAGCGCCTTGCGCATGGCGGCCACAGCGGCAGCATCGCCGCGCTCCTGCGCCGCCTGCAAATGCGCGTAGGTATCGCCCGGGAATTTCGCGTCGATGGGTAGCCAGACCGTGCCGTTCTGCCCCGGCATCTTGATGGCGTACTCCACGCGGTTCGTGCTGCCGGGCACGGTGGCGACGTTGCAGGCGTACTGGCCGGGGGCCAGGATCTGCTCCAGAATCGCGCCGAGCTGCACCTCGCCCAGGATGCCGCGGGTCTTGACGCCGGACAGCACCTGCTTTAAGCTGCCCACGTCGGCGGCCAGATTCTGCATCTCGCCCAGACCCTTGTAGACCTGCTCAAGCTGGGCACTGACCGTCTTGAACGAGTCGTTGATGCGCTGCTGCAGTGTGTCCTGCAATTTTTCCTCGACTGTGCCGCGGATCTCATCCAGCTTTTTTGTTGTTGTCGGCGCGGATCGTGTTCAGACCCTGCACCAGCGCGCCGCGCACACTGTCCATCCGGGTCGCATTGGAGTCCTCAAGATTTTTCAGCCGCGTTTCCATCATCGTCAGTTGGGCCAGCAGGGCATCGTTCGCGGCCTTCTGGCGGGCGGCCCGGCTCGGTCAATGGATTCCAGCCGCGCCGTGCTGGCGGCGGCGTTCTGACGCTGGTTCTCGGCCAGAACGGCAGAAAAATCCCGCAGCGTCGCCGTCGTTGTGCGGGCGCTCTCGCCCTGCATGGCGCGCAGCTGCTCGGCCAGCAGGTCGGTCTCGCTCTGCAAAACCGGCGTTACCGCGCGGACAAAGTCATCCGCCGTATCAATTTTCTGCTGCGGTTCGTCATTTTGTGCATTACCTTTGCCAGCACCACGGCCAGCAGGATGTCCCCCGCCACGGCCAGCACCAGCAGCACATACAAAACTCCAGCTCATAGGCACCTCACCGGATCAGCAGCAGCGCCGCGCCGATCACGGCCAGCACCGCCGCTAAAAAATTCCGTCTCCCAGCTTTTGCGCTCCACACAGCGGGCGTTGGGGTTGTACCAGACCTGCAGCACCTTCCCCTTGTCCTTGTCGTGCCTGAACCAGAAGGCGTCGTTCGTCTCCAGCTCCAGCCGCCGACCGTTGGCGTACAGCTCCACCAGATAGCGGTAGCCGCCCGCGCCCCGGCTGCTGCTGGTGGATGACGCACGGCGGCATTCCAGCACGCGGGCGGGCAGCAGCACGGCCCCGCGGACCGTGCGGTATTTTTCCACAATGGCAGCTGCGGCCAGTGCAAAAAGCACGGTGCCCAGCACGCGATACACAATCAGTAATGTTGTCGGCATGGCAGTCTCCCTAACATTTGATGCTTCTATGATACAACATTTTGGTGTTAAATGCAAGCAGTTTTAACACACTTTCGCACTTTAGTGTATTGACTTGTTTAGGCAAATTTGCTAGAATATTAAAAGATGCCAAGACCGAGCAAATGCAAATTTTACAAAGAAAGAGGTCGGCGCACCGCTGTGCGCCTTTACGCTATGCAGCAGAATGAACGTAACACCGCCCTGTATGAGGCGATCCTGCGACTGAACAGCCTGGATGAGTGCATCCGCTTTTTTGACGACCTGTGCGCCGTGACCGAGCTGCGCACGATGGAGCAGCGCTACGCTGTGGCCGGGTGCCTTTTGCAGGGCAAGGTCTACAGCGAGATCCGCCGCGAGACCGGCGCATCCAGCGCCACGGTCAGCCGCGTGAACCGTATGCTGAACTACGGCACCGGCAGCGTGGCTGAGAGCGTGCGCGAGGACCTGGCCGCACAGAGCGTCACCGCCGACACAAAGGAATAAGGAGGGTCCCACCATGTCCGTTTCGATTCAGGATTTCGGCAAGTCCACCAGCGGCCAGACCGTTAAGCTGGCGACGCTGAAAAACGATTTTATCGAGGTGCAGCTGCTGAGCTACGCCGCCATTATCCATCGCATCATCGTAAAAGACCGCAAGGGCAATCCCGTGGACGTCGTGCTGGGCTATGACACCGCCGCCGACTATGAGCTGAACACCGACAGCATGGGCGCCGCCGTGGGCCGCTTTGCCAACCGCATTGCGGGCGCGCAGTTCCCGCTGTATGAGGAGATCGTCCATATCACGCCGAACCAGAACGGAAACTGTCTGCACAGCGGCCTGCACGGGTTCAATCACACGATGTTTGACGTGGCGCTGACCCCCGGCGAGACCGACAGCGTGACGATGACGGCCACGAGCCCCGCCGGGACAGACGGCTTTCCCGGCAATTTTGAGCTGACCATCCAGTACAGCCTGGCCAAGAGCGGGCTGGTCATCCGCTACGGGGCGACCACCGACGCGCCCACCGTCTGCAATATGACGAACCACAGCTATTTTAACCTGAACGGCCACGCCAGCGGCAGTGCGCTGGGCCATCGCGTGACGGTGGACGCCGATTTTTACCTCGAAGCCGACGCTGCCAGCATCCCCACCGGGCGCAAGCTGCCGGTCAAGGGCACCCCGATGGACTTCACCGAAGAAAAGACGCTGGGGCTGGACATCGGCGCGGATTTCACCCCGCTGACCGATTGCTGCGGCTACGATCAGTGCTATGTCATCCGTGACAGCGGTCTGCGCCACGCCGCCTGGGCTGTCGGCCCCGAGACCGGCATCCGCATGGAGGTGCTGACGACCCTGCCGGGCGTCCACCTGTACACGGCCAACTTCCTGGCCCCGGTCACGGCGGGCAAGGACGGCGCACACTACGCTGCCCGGGATGCCGTCTGCTTTGAGACGGAGGACTTTCCCGACGCACCGAACCACCCGAACTTCCCCGACACGACGCTGCTGCCGGGCAAGCCGTACAGCTCGACGACGATCTACCGGTTTGATTTGGCGGAGATGTGATCTTCCTTGCCTTCCCCTGCGGGGGAAGGTGGCCGAGGCCCCGCCCGAGGCCGGATGAGGGGCGGCCTTGCGGCAATTGCCCGGTAACGGGTTGCTGTCGGTAGCTTTGCCCTCATCAGTCCGCTATGCTGACAGCTTCAGTCTCCGCGCCAAGAGCCGCCTTCGGCGGTTGCGCTCCGACACGCGTCTGCGGGCGCAGCCCCGAGGGGGAAGCCTTTCCCTACAAAAAAACCGCCCTGCACGTTTTTTGCGTGCGGGGCGGTTCTTTTTTACTTTTCTTTGCTCAGCAAGATCCGGTCATTGTCCAGCGCGTGGCCGACGTTCTCTGCGAAGCGATCCAGCAGGCCGTCCACGGTGGTGTGGGCGCGCTCCTCGCCGCTGATGTCCAGCACAATATGACCGTGGTCCATCATCAGCGTGCGGTTGCCCAGGGTCAGCGCGTCGTGCATGTTGTGGGTGATCATCAGGCAGGTCAGGTGGTTTTCGGCCACGATTTTTTTTGGTCAGCTCCAGCACCTTGTCCGCCGTGCCGGGGTCCAGCGCCGCCGTGTGCTCGTCAAGCAGCAGCAGCTTCGGCGTGACGAGGGTCGCCATCAGCAGGGTCAGCGCCTGGCGCTGGCCGCCGGACAGCAGACCCACGGGCTGCTTCATGCGGTCCTCTAGCCCCAGACCCAGCGCGGAGAGCTTTTCGGCAAACAGCTCCCGGTCCTTTTTGTTGATGCGGGAGAACGCCGAGGTGTGCCCCGACGCGCGCAGGAAGGCCAGCGCCAGATTTTCCTCAATCGTCATGTGCGGGGCCGTGCCGCGCAGCGGGTCCTGGAACATGCGGCCAATCGCCTTGGAGCGCTTGAAGTCCGGCAGGAAGGTGATGTCCCTGCCGTCCAGCGTGATCGTGCCGGTGTCGGCGATGAACTCGCCCGCAATGGCGTTGAACAGCGTGGACTTGCCCGCGCCGTTGGAGCCGACAATCGTCGCAAAGTCGCCGTCGTCCAGATGTAGGTTCACGTTTTCGAGGGCGACCTTCTCATTGACAGTGCCCGGATTGAACGTTTTGCTGACGTTTTTCAGATCAAGCATGGCGGGCACCTCCCTTCTGGGCGTTGGCGCGGCGGCGGCGGAAATCTGCCTTGGCCTTGAGGGCCGGGGCTGCAATGGCCAGTGCGACGATGACGGCGGAGATCAGCTTCAGGCACTCCGACGGGACGTTGGCACGCAGAGCCAGCGCAATAATAAAGCGGTAGATGACGCTGCCCGCGACGGCGGCCACAGCCTTGACCCACATGCCGCCGCGGCCAAAGAGCGTCTCGCCGATGATGAGCGAGGCCAGGCCGATGACGACCATGCCGGTGCCGAGGTTGATGTCCGCCGAGCGCTGGTACTGGGCCAGCACCGCGCCGGACAGCGCGGTCATGGCGTTGGCGATGCAGAGGCCCACCGTGATGGTGAAGGCGGTGTTGATGGACGACGCACGGACCATGTCCGGGTTATCGCCGGTAGCGCGGACGGACAGGCCCATCCGGGTGCCGAGGAACGCAATGAGCAGTGCGCAGACCACAACGGTGACAAGCGCCGCCACGATGAGCTTATAGGGTGCGCTCTCGCCAAAAAACGCCCTGTGCAGCGGTAAAGACCGTTTTGGTTTTCAGCATGGGCACGTTGGAGGAGAAGCCCATGACCGCAAGGTTGACCGTGTACAGCCCCGTGTTGGTGATGATGCCCGCCAGAATCGACGGCACAGCGAGCTTTGTCTGCAAAAAGCGCGGTGATAAAGCCCGCCGCCGCACCGGCCAGCATGGCCAGCGGCAGCCCCAGGAACGGGTGGCCCGCCACGGCGGCGGTGGCCGACACGGCGCAGCCCAGCGTGAACGCACCGTCGGTGGTCATATCGGCGATGTTCAGCACGCGGAAGCTCAAAAATCAGCGCCATAGCGACCAGCGCATAGATAAAGCCCAGCTCCAGTGCATTCAGCACGGTGGCAACGGTAAACATAGGGTGACTTCCTCTCTGATTAAACTTGTCCCCCTCTGCGAGGGGGTATGTCCGCAGGACAGGGGAGAGAACCTTGCCACTGCCCGAAATATTTCGGGTGATGGCCAGGCTCTCTCCCCCACCGCCTGCGGGCGAGCCCCCTCCCAGAAGGGGGGCCGGGGAATTTTTTTTATTCCGCCGTGGTGACCTCGACGACCTGGCCGGCCAGATCGTTGAAGGCGCTGTAGTCGATGCCCAGGGCGGCGGCGGTCTCGGTGTTGACGGTGATGATGCCGCCGTCCATGACGTGGTACGCGGGGACAACGCCGGTCTCGAGGATGTCGAGCGCCATGTCGGCGGTGTAGGTGCCCAGCTCGGTGTAGTTGACGCCGCAGGTTGCAAACGCACCTGCCGTGACGAAGCTGTCCGCGCCGGTGTAGAACGGGATGCCGCCCTTGGTCAGCGTCTCGGAGACAGCGGCGGCAGCGGCCATGACCACGTTGTCCGTCGGGGTAAAGACGGCATCGACCTGGCCGACCATGCTGGAGGCGGCGGTCATGATCTCGTCGTTGGTGTTCCCGGTCTTTTCGACGTAGGCAATGCCCTTGGCATCCAGATACGCCTTGGCCTCGGCAATCGGGGTCGTGGAGTTGGCCTCGGAGTTGGAGTAGAGCAGGCCGACGGTCTGGATGTCGGGCTGAACGGCGAACATCATATCCATGATGGACTGGGTGTTCAGCGCGTCGGACGTGCCGGTGACATAGTCAATGTCGGTCAGGTCTGCGGCGGCGGGGTCGGAGATGGCCGCGTAGATGACCGGGGTCTTGGTGGACTCGGCGGCGGTGGTCATGCACTGGGCGGCCAGCGTCGCGATGGGAATGATGGCGTCATAGCCGTCGGCGACGACCTGCGTGCCGATCTGGTTCAGCGTTGTGGCGTCGTTCTGGCCGTTGAAGTCCTTGTACTCGATCGTGATGCCCTTCTCGGCGGCCTTGGCGTCCAGCTCTTTCTCAATAGCCACGCGGATCTCGTCGAGGCTGGCGTGGTCGAGCTGCTGGACAATGGCGACCTTGTAGCTGTCAGCGGCGGCGGTGTCCGCGGTGCTCTCGGCAGCGGACGCGGTGGTTTCGGCGGAAGATGCGGCAGTGTTGGCGGTATCGGCGGTGTAGCCGCAGGCGGCCAGGCTGGTCATCATAGCGGCGGCGGACAGGACAGCAACAAACATTTTTCATGGTAAATTCTCCTTAGGCAACACCGCACAATTCCCGCCTGACGGCTTAAGCACCGCTCCGGCGGCTGCGGCACGGCATCTGCGTTGCCAAAATGCTCGATAAGACATCCAGTATTATCTGCGCCTTTGGCTTAGCATCTGCCGCACCTCGCTCGCCGTATCGGCACTTAGAATTATGCGGTGTTGCCCTTAATTTGTAAATTGTAGTGAATGTCAGGTTTGTAGGGGCGGTCATTGCCCCTCTAGTGCCCGGTGCGTTCCCGGGCCATCCAGATTTACAAATTCAGGCTTGCCATCGCTCTTTCATCAGGTTCATGTTCCCTCTCCCCCATTGTCAAAAACAAAACTGCCCTTGCACAGAACTTCTCCTGTGCAAGGGCAGATAAAACAAATCTGTGGTGCCACCTTGCTTGCCGTGCTTACTATACAACCACGGCCACTCTGTAGGGAACCAACATTCCCCCTGCTCTGTAACGGGAGCTGCCCGTCAACGGATACTGCGGGCCATGCCCGTTTCCCCGTGCCCTCCGCGAACCATTATGCAGACCCGCTCTGTATCCCCTTCCCAGCATCGGGGACTCTCTGTAACTGCGCTGTGTGCTTTACTTTCGCTTCATTGGTTTAAAGCATTTATACCACACACAGGCGTGTTTGTCAACACCCAATTTCAAATTTTATTCGGATTCTGCGGATTCCGGCGACGCCATGTTGTTTTTATCCAGCACAAACAGTTTTTGCACCTGTTCGGCCACGGGGGTTTCGGTGTCCTTCAGCAGGCAGTTCTCCGTCAGGTAGGGGCTGTCCTCGCCGTCCAGCGCCAGCAGCATATCTTTTCCGCGCAGGGCGTCGCTGCCTAAGGCTTCGGTCAGGCTGTCAGCGTCCCAGGCGGTCTCGGTATCGTCGGGCGTGAAGCTGCCGGCGTTGCTCCAAGTGCCGTAGACTGCGCCGATGGCGCAGACGCGCTGCGGGTCCTCGTCCTCGCCGTATTTCTGCTTATCCAGCTGCGCCTGCAGCTCGGACGCCATGCTGCCCTCGGTCATCAGGGCGCTGGCCTCGTCGGTAAAGATCAGGATGCCGTCCTTCTTATAGGTTTTCAGCAGCTGCTTCGCGTCGTAGGTCGGCAGCTCACTGTCGTCCGCGACGTTCAGCGTGCCCTGCATGGCGTAGTACAGGCGGGACACGGCGGCGTAACTGCTGCCGAAGAACCGCTCCATCTGGCGCGGATATTTGGCCATCGCCGTCTTGAACCAGTAGACGGCATTGCTGGTCGTGCCGCTGCGCATGACCTGCACAGCCTCGGCGATCTCTGTCTCGGGCGTGTTGTGGCTCGCATTGGCCAGCACGGTCAGCGCTTTGCCCACTGTCGCACTGCGGGCATCTGCCCCCAGACCCGCGGCGTGGAAAACACCGGGGTAGCGCGTGCGGACGTGCTCCCACAGGGTGCGGGCGCTGTCGCGCCGGTCGGCGGGCAGCACGGACAGGTAGCTGTCCAGGCTCCCGGTATTGCCGGTCTGCAGATAGTTGTCCAGCAGCACGCCCGCGGCGGCGCCGTCCGGCACGGCCACGACCCGCACGCCCGCGCTGTACAGCTTGTCGATCAGCGCACCGCGCAGCTCATCGCCGCGCAGGTTGTCGGTGTCGGCCACAAAGACGCGGTACTCGTCGCTGCCGAAGTCCGACGCATCGAGCGCATAAGTCATATCAATGCGGTGCAGATACTTATTATTGTACTCCTCCACGGGGTTGGTCACGTCGGCGCTCTCGCGGGTCGCAATGACCAGCTCGCCCGCAGCCTCGGCGGCAGCGGTCTCCGGCGTGGCGGCAATGACCTCCTCGGCGGTCTTATCATTGTACAAAAAGTCCTGCAATGCCTTAATATTCACGACCCAGTCGGGGTCGTACATCAGGCGGTCATCCATGCCCGTGCGGATGCCGTAGGTACCCTGCAGCGGCATGGACATCTGCTGTACATCGCAGCCCAAAAAGCCCGGCAGCTGCATGAGCAGCGCGGCGATCTCGGACTTGGTAAAGTTCGTCTGGATCAGCGGCAGAATGGTGTTGAGCAGGTTGTCCAGCTCCATGACGCTGGCGTTCTGCACCTGATCCAGCACGGCCTTAATGACGGTGCGCTGGCGCTCGACGCGCTTCCAGTCGTTGTCGATCTTGCGCAGACGGGCGTATTGCAGCGCCGTGTAGCCGTCAAAGTGGTTGGGGCCCGGGTCAACGTGGTTGACGATCAGCATCGAGTTGGAGGGAACCTCCCAGTTCAGGGCCTTGGCCTCCATCTCGGTAATATCAAGGTCTACGCCGCCGACGGCGTCCACGATCTGGACGAAGGAGTTGAAGTTGACGCGGACGTAGTGGTCTACCTGCACGTTGAAGCAGTCCTCGATGGTTTTCATTGTCAGTTTTGCGCCGCCGTAGCGGAAAGTGTGGGTGATCCAGTCGCACTGGCCCTCATAGCCGTCCAGCAGGATCGGCACGCCGGTGCCGCGCTCGATGGAGACCAGCCGGATGACGTGATCCTTGATGTCGAGCGAGACCAGGATCATGCTGTCGGCGCGCGCGTCGTCGCTGAACTCGGTGGTGTCCTCCGTGCCGTCGAGCTGGTTCAGGTGGGTGAAGGCATCGGCGTCGTTGACGGCCTCGGTGCGCTCGTCGGTGCCGATGAGCAGGATGTTCAGCACGTTGTCGTCAGAGAACGGGCTGCCCTCGGGCATTGTCATCTCGCTTTCGGTGTGGGTCAGGCCGGTTCCGTCCAGGTCCTGGTCCTCGTCCGCGCCGATCTCACCCATCTCGCTGACGCTGCCGTCATCATAGCGCAGCAGGTCGAGCTTGCCGTTGACGTAAAGGGCCGCCAGCACAGCCAGCACGGCCAGAATGCCGACAACAATGACTGCGATTTTGCCGCCCTTGGGCAGGCGCCGCCACGGGTTCCTTTTTTAGCGCTCCATCGGTTGATTTTTTCGGTTTTCGTTTTCAGTTCGTTCATACTTTTTACTTTCCCCTGTTGTTGCCTTACCTATAATCCTGTTGTGTAGGGGGCAATGGCCGCCCCTACATATATTCAGCGTGTCGAAAAAACCTCCCTCTGCGACGGGGGCCAAAGGGGTGAGCACACCTTTTTCGACAGGCTGATATATTACGTGCGTTTTAAGCGTTTGGCGATTTGCCGCACATCACAGCAATAATACAAAAACGCCAGCCCTGCAAAGACGGTCAGTCCCAGTGCGCGCCAGGTGAACCAGCCGTGCTGGATGCTGTGGGTGCGCAGCACGATGAACCACGCCGGGGGTCATCAGCGCGCAGAGCCCCAGCGGCAGTGCGCGTGCGAGCTGCTGCCTGTCCCGGATGCTGGCTGCAAACAGCGCCAAAAGCAGAACGACAGCCAGAACCAGCGGCCAGAACAGGTGTTTGCCCGCCAGCGTCGTGTGTACAAAATGTAAAATATTACTCCAAGTCAATTCCATGCCGTGCCAGCTGTCGGCGGCAGTGCGCACGCCCACCTGATGCAGCGCGTCGGCGATAACGTTCTGCCCGGTGACAAGCCCGGCCAGCACCCATTTGGATGCCCAGCAGAGCAGGTAGCCGACGCCCCACGTCAGGCTGCCGCCCACAACGATGCCGCACTGCCTTGTGCCGGCCCGCAGGCGCTGCTGCGGCTCAAGCAGCCAGCAGACAAGCGGCAGGCCAAGGGTCAGGACCGGCGTGACGAGCAGGTCGCAGAACGACGTCACAACGCCAAGAACCAGCAGCGCCAGGCAGACATCATCGCTGCGGCGGGGCTTGGCCAGCACCCAAACGCAGCCCGCGTAGGCAACGGCAAAGCAGGTGAAAAACTGTACCTGATGCGGTACCCAGAACGCCGTGACCAGCAGCTGGCTGACCGCGAACCACACCGCGGCCCGCAGCCCACAGCGGCGGCGCAGCAGCACCGCCACCGCGGCAAACAGCGCCGCCAGCACCAGATACTGCACCACGCGCACGCCGGTGATGTCGGTGACCAGCAGCAGCGGGCGCAGCCAGATCAGGTAGCCGTGCCAGTACCGCGCGTAGGAGAACGGCACAAGCGCGGGCGCGTCGGTGCGCTGTGCGCCCGCGGCCCAGTCCCTTTCTATGTACCATTGCAGGTCGTCGGCCAGCGTCTCAAAGTTATCGACGTTGTAGGCCGTATTCGTCATCATGGCGGTCAGCGGCGGGGCCTCGTCGGCGGACGCGGCCTCGGTCAGCATGATCGTGTCGGTGTAGTTGTCCATCTGGAACAGCTTGAAGTTCAGATATTCCGGGTACAGCCCCTCACCGGCGATTTTCACCGCTGAGTCGTAGACATGGTCCCGCACCGGCTCCCCGGGCAGGGCGTAGGCCGCCAGCAGCAGCACGAAAAGCGCCGCCAGCGTCACGGCGAACGCCGCCAGCGCCGCAGGCAAGGGAGGTTTTGGTTTTTTGGTTTTTGCCATGCGCACCCGTTTCACCACAAAATAACAGTTTTAATTATAAAACAAAACTCCCGCCGTTGCAACGGTGGGAGTGTGAAAAATGGTTGAACAAATGTTGGGACGTCCTTGCCTCCCTCTGCGAGGGAGGTGGCCAAGGGAATGTTCCCTACACCATATCCGTCTGCCTGGACACCGACAGCACGATGCCCATCTCCCCCAGCAGCATCAATAAGCTGGTGCCGCCCGACGAGAAAAAACGGCAGGCTGATGCCGGTGTTCGGGATCGTGTTCGTCACAACGGCCATGTTCAGAATCGCCTGCAGCGTGACCTGCACGACGAACCCGACGACGAGCAGTGCGCCGAACTTATCCCGCGCGCGCACCGCAATCGACATGCCGCGCAAGAGCAGCAGCAAAAACAGCGCCACGACCAGCGCCGCCCCGATAAAACCAAGCTCCTCACACAAAATCGAAAAAAATTAAAAGTCGTTCTGCGGCTCCGGCACGTACAGATATTTCTGTCGGCTGTTGCCCAGCCCCAGCCCGGCCAGCCCGCCCGACGCGATGGCGTAGAGGCTCTGGATCGTCTGGTGACCTTCGCCCAGCGGGTCGGCAAAGGGGTCGCGCCACGACGCAAGCCGGTCCGTGGCGTAGGGCACCAGCTCCGGCAGTGCAATGACCGCCGCCGCAATGGCCGCCGCGCCCAGCCCCCGGCCAGCCCGAACCAGTGCAGCCCTGTGCCGCCCACAAACATCAGCACCGCGCCGATGGACAGGATCAGCAGCGTGCCGGACAGGTGCGGCTCCAGCAGCATGAGCACCGTGACGACCCCCAGAATCAACGCGAACGGCACAACGCCTGTGGAAAACGACTTCATCCTGTCGTGATTCAGTGAGATGATATGCGAGAACACCAGCACAATCGAGAATTTTGCGATTTCACTGGGCTGCAGCGTGCCCAGCCCCGGCAGCACGATCCACCGCTTGCAGCCGTTGTACTCCGGCATGAAAAGCACGATGGCAAGCAAAAGCAGCGAGATTCCCAGCATCGGCCAGGCCAGCCTGTGCCAGACGTGGTAGTCCACCAGGCTGGCCGCGTACATAGCCAGCACGCCCAGCGCCGCAAACAGCAGCTGCGGGCGGATGTAGGTGTAGGCGTCGCCGCGGCGGTAGAGCGCCACCGCGTACCCCGCGGAGAACAGCATGATGAGCCCGTAGCTCAACAACAGCAGCAAGATCAGCAGAAACGGTATGTCGAATGTCGGCAGCGATGCCGCCCGCGCCCGAATCCTTTGTAGAAGTGCAGCCATAACAAAGTCCCCCTGCGCAGAGTGTACGCAGGGGGCGGCGGGTTTATGCATTTTGTCAGCGGTTCAAATCAAGGCTCAGCATCGTGTAGCCGTTGGCGCCGCTCTGGATGCTCTGGCCAATGGCCTCATAGCAGGCCTGCAGGACCTCCATGTTGGGCTGGGCGCGTCCGGGTCGGTGATGGTCCCGGTGGCAAGAGCCTCGTTATAATTCTCAATAATCTGGGCACAGATGCGGCGGCGATCCCGCAGTGGTGTCAGCAGGTTGGCCATCCACTGCTGGTACATGCCGTGGTAGTCGCTGCCGTGGTCAGCAAACAGAAAGTAATATTCCTGCTCGACCTCCATGGGCGACGCCTGGCAGCGGTAGAAATCCCCCAGTGCCTTGCGCCTTTTTATCGGTGGAGTATTGCAGGATGTCCGACAGTCCATTGAGGAAAAGCTCTGGGTGCCGAATCCATTTGGAGTACGGCTCCACCTGCACTTTTAGTGCATCAAAGACGGCCAGAAAATCCTCAAGCGCGATCTTCATCTCGCCCTTTTCCCATTTCTGGATCGTGCGCTTATCCCGGCCCAGGCGGTCTGCCAGTTCCCGCTGTGAAACACCCGCTGCCTCCCTCGCAGCGGTCATTGCTTCTGCCACACGGCATCGATATGCGGACATAATATCTTCTCTCCCCTCAAAACGCGATTCACCGCCGGAAAAAGCAGCAAAGCGGCGGTGCAAAATGCGCCGCCAAAATTCCCGGCACTGGTTGTGTACTTTGCACACCGGGATATGCTATATTGTGAAGGGCGGCATCCATAAGTACACTAACACTACCATAATTTTTGACCCCAGTTACCATTTTTTAGTCAATATATTTTGTTATGTAACATAGCAGGAGTGGGTGAAAATTCGTGTATACCTATCGCGTTGTCTGTCAAAAGGCTCTCCGCGCCCGAGCTCGGGCCCTACACTACCTACGGCATTCTGGCCGCGCGGAACCTCCGTGGCTGCCAGCAGGTCGTACAGTTTATCTCCGACGTATCGTTGGACCGCGCCTTCGTCGAGGCCCTCGCACGCCGCTGCACCGCCGCCCAGCTCGACCCCTGCCACCTGCTGGACGTGGTCGAGGATGCCATTGGCGGGTAAAGCCTTCCGCCCCCAAAGGCTCCGGCCAGGGGCGAGGTGCGCCCCTTTGCCGGATGTCCTATAGCGCAAGGGGCACCTCTCACATGCTGTTCCCGGCAAGCGCAGTCCTTGCCCGGGTGTGTTTGCAGTGCGCCTTTTTATGCGGCCACCGCAACTTGCTTGTCAGCTCCTGCTCATACTCCGGCGTGTCAAAAAAATCACATTCGTGGTCTATTGAAATATCTAGGGGCGGCCATTGGTCGCCCGCCAACTTGGCGCAGCAACGCCTTTTCCGGGTAAGTTTTTTTCACAGGCAAACGGGCACGGGCGAGCAATGCTCGCCCCTACAAGAGTTTTTTGACAGTCTGCATACTCAGGGAAGATATAAGATTCCATCTTCAGCTTGAACATTGGTGTGCTGCATAAGCTGACAGTCTACCACGACGTTGACCACGGCGTGGGGCTGGGCAAGGGTCTTGCCTGTGAGGGCTGGCTGGATGAAGCCGTCCGCTTTGGGACAAGCCAACAAAGCTGACCCCCTGCCCTTTTGGGCTCCGGATAAGGATAAAACCGCAAGCACACACGACCAAATTCACGGACATTCCCGTTGAATTTGTGTTGTGTGTACGCTTTTTTGCGGCGATCTTTGCGCAACAGTTGCGCAAAAATCATCAGCAAAACTCTAACAAGTGCTGGGCGGTGTGTATAATAGCTGCCGAAAGCGCTTGTCATTGTGACGAATTCGACAAGTCAAAATTTTGCAATCTGCCAAAAGTCACTTGCTTGAATGTAGCCGTATTGAAATTTTCATCCCAAAGTATTATACTGCTTTTTATAAAAAAGCACACACACAAACATACCGTGTCTTACTTTTCCCGACGCAAGCGCAAATGTTTGCCCATCGGATTATATTCTCAAAAAAGACTGTAAATACAGCTCAGCTTGTGGAAAAAGTCCGTTTCCGTGCCAGATGTGCGCAGCACCTAAAATCGCGCCGAATGGCGCGCGTTCCCCCGATATATCGTGAGAACACACATATACACATATATAGAAAAGGAGTCGAAGCAAATGACGAAAGCATTTTCTATCCTGCACCGTGCGGCGGCACTGCTTGTCGCCCTGTGCCTGCTGGTCGGTATGGCTCTGCCGGTTTATGCAGCTGAGGATGAGGCTTTATTTTTTGACGCAGGTTCGGAAACGATTCCGACCATTCCTGCCGCAGACACGTCAAGCGAGGGTGTAGAACCTGCGCAAGAGCCTATTGTATCCGACTTGGAAACGATTCCGGATGAAGGAGATACCCCGCCCACTGCGAACGAGCCGGGAACAGAAGCGGGAGACACGGTAAATAATACAGCAGCGGTTCCGAACAATGACGGCAAAACCCAGGAAGCGGCAGAAAATCAGACTCCCGCCGCCGATACGGACACCGCCCCTGCCGACCCAGCCTTGACGAACAAAACCCCTGCGGACACTTCCGATACGGCTGCCGCGCCAAACCATGCCATCAACGCAGAGGAAACCACGGCGGCAAAAACCAACACAGAGCAAGATGTTCCTTTTTTGCTGACGGGGGACAACCCCCAACGAAGAAGATACTATGCCTGCGGATGATTTGCCTGACAACGATGACGCGAACGCACCTGATACGATAGCGGACACCAGTGTATCGACGGGCTTTATCCCGGCTACGACAACCATTTATTTTGAGGATGACGGCAGATACGATAGTACATATGGCGGAAATTGCACCATGCGTTTCCTTGCGTGCACCGATAGCAAAGCGAACACCTACATAGATAAGGTCATGGAGGATACCGGAAAGACAGTAACCGGCAAAAATGAGGAAAAACACAAAATCTTCCGTGTTACACTGAATTCTGCGGACTATCCTGCGGGCGGGTTTTATCGAATTATCTTCCAGTATCATGATGGCAATGGCTGGCAAGAAGAAATCAACGCCTTTGGCAATGACAATGTTAGCAATACTGACAAGCTGACAGCGATTGACCTGCTTGCCGGCAAAAAGTTTTGTTCGTGAAGGCATTACGAACGGTGGTGGTGATGGTAAACATTTCAACCAGAATCAACTATACAACCCCTCCCAATGGACGCGCGTGGAGTACTATTACAAGGGCACGCCGCTTTACTTCAAAAATGCAAGCAACGCTCCACTTACCAACGTAACCGCAGTATTTTATAAAAAAAGGAACTGACGGCACGGTAGAACCAACCGCCAGCCTGCCAATCGGCACGGTGGATGCGGGCAAGTTTTACGCACAGAAAATCCTGATCCCGGACAATGATTCGCCGTTTGTACGGTTCACTTGGGACGGCGGCGAAAGCGACCTGTATAATTTCAGCACAGACCCCTACGACAACGTATCAACGTTCGACTTAACAAAAACCAATTGCTTTGTCTACAGCGCAGATTCTACATCTCCTTGGCAAAGTGCGGGCAGTGATTTGCTAAAGGCAAACAAAACCATTTACTTTGATGCCACGCTGTCCTCGTACAGTTATGAGAACGACCCCGACATACATCAAAGTCCTATGCCGGGCAGTGACAACCAAATGTACTGCTTCCTGACGGATTCAGCGAACAACGTCACCTCACAGCCGATGAAGTTGGTAAAAGCCGACCCCTCCACCCCCGACCCCACCCCCGACCGCCAGCTGTGGTCTTGCCAGATTCCTGACGATAAAACTTACACCGCAGTGCAATTCTCCGCAGTGAATGACCAAGGCCCCACTGCACAAGACAACAAAACCAATGTGTACACCACGGCGGAAATCCCCCGAACCCTGCAAGAACCCTGCTTCTTTGCCGACGATGGCGACCCTTCGGCTTACTCGCAAGGCACCGTTTTCCGCGGCGGCTACTGGGGCGAGAAAGACTCCCTCCACGATGCCGAAAGCGGCAAAAGCGCGACCGTTGTGGACATTGATAACAGCGGCAAGTTCACCCAACAGGCGGGTACAAAGTATATCACCAGCACCCTGTACGATTACTACACCGACTACGAGCTGAACGGCTTGAACCGTGACAGCGCCCCGAACATTGACGGAAGTTCCCAACGCAGGTTTGTCACTTTTGAGCAGTTTGACCGCGCCCTCAGCAGTGCTTACACGAAAAGCGACAATGTCAAATACCCGCTTTACACCGGGCATTTCGAACCGACTGGAGGGGCGTCTTTCGCGGGTGTTGCCGGTGGTATGAAGCTGTATGGCTGGGATTCCAATACGAATAGCGACAAATACAAAATCTTTATGGCGGTAAACAACTCCACCTATGACGATAAGGGGGGGCAACAGAGTGGTGATTACTCCCGCACCTTCCAAGGTCTTGTAGAAAGCAAGACTTCTGACGGTTCGGCAAACGGTCTGCCGCTGTTAAGAGCCAAGGATTCCATCACAACAAATGCGCTGGTTGACCCGCACTTTGATGAAGCATTCTTGCAAGGCAAAAACAGCTTTAACACCGTGCTGGGCAAGGTGTATAAGGATGTTTCCTTCCCGTTCACAAAGGACGCCGTTTTTAAGAGCAGTACCAACCCAAACGACCCAGAACAATACGCCGAATATTGGTACTACGACAGCAGCAAAGCCTCGCTGTATCTGAAGCAGGATAAGGGCGACGGCAAGTATTATCTGGAATCCCCTAAAGATAAGGGCAAACCCACCACGCACGCCAACTCAAAAAACATTAATCCATCAAGCGGCGCCACCCACGGCTTTTTCCCGTTTAACCAAACAGTTTCCACAGTCGGGGCGTCCCAATACAACTACGGCTTTGGCGCCAAGCTGCAATTTGACTTTACGCTTACAGAGGACGGCAATGTTGTTGTAAAAGACGCCAGCGGCAACAACACCACAGTCCCCATCAAGTTCTTCTTCTCCGGTGACGATGACGTGTGGGTCTACATTGACGGCAAGTTGGTTCTGGATGTCGGCGGTGCGCACGGCAAAGCGTCCGGTCTGCTGGAATTTGGCGCGAGCAGCACCGTAACCCCCTACGTCAGTTCCAACAAGAACACCGACACAAGCGACACCATGGTCTACCAGACTGATACCACCAAAACCGTCTGCTTCAACCAGACCCCTGTCACGTTCACCAAGACGACAACCGACCCCATCCAATTGGACAAACGCACCACCCACACCCTGACCATGTTCTATATGGAGCGCGGTATGTGGGACTCCAACATGGCGGTGGCGTTCAACTTCCCCGACAGCAACGAATTGCAGGTTGAAAAGGAGGTCAATGTCGACAAGGTAAACGACGCGTTCAAAGATTTATTTAAAGATCAAAAGCTCTTTACCTTTACCCTGCAAAACTTGGCTACGCATTACGGCCCGAAAACAATTGATGACAGCACCCCAAACCCGTGAAAGTCGGCAGCAATTTCACCGCCAGCAGCAGCGCTACTGACCATACAATCATGGAACAAGGTGTAACTCCGTCCAGCAGCGACAGCGATGAAGATAAAGCTAAAACCGTAAAATGGTACGCCCAAGGGTATGATAAAGGCAGCGAACACCGCAACCTGCGCTACGGCACTATGACGCTGAATTCCGCGCTCGACATCAAAAACCTCGACTATCTGTCCTTTGACGTTTACGCCGTGGGCGGGGACAGTGACGGCATTCTGTCCACCAACTACCTGTATCTGACCTTGGAGGACGACAAGGACAACCAGATGGGCTGCGATTTGACTAACGGCCAAAAGTCCTATCTGAACACCATGCTCAGCGGCAGCGTTGTGATGCAAAACAACCAATGGGTCACGGTCAAGCTGCAGCTGAGCAAAATGCCACAGGACGATGGCTTTGACCTGACCAAACTCACAGAAATCCGCATTGGCGATGACTACGAGCGTACGGTTTACTTCCGCAATTTTGTTTTTACCGCCAAGCCCGTGGCAAACAAAACGGTGGGCTTCTCGGTAGAGCAAGCGGATATCCCGGACTATGGCTCGGCGGGAAGCAATACCTTGAAGCCCGCCAGCGGCGCGATATTTACGTCCAGCGTAGCGGGCAGCGGCACGCAGGCGGTGGACACCGATGGCACGTTTGATTTGCAAGACGGCGAAACCGTGACCTTTACGGACCAGTTCCGCTGTGGTAGTTATATCTCGCTGCAAGAAGCGGAAAACACCGCCTTGTACGACACCCGCTGGGAGGTGTACGAGAACGGGACGTTGGTCAACACAGCGGGGACAAGTCCGTCTGTAAACGCCGCATTCCCCCTCCCGCTGCAAGGCAGCGGCACAAACCCGGAGGATAACCGAATCGAAGCGGCGGACACCACATCAACAGACAACAGCTACAACGGCACCAAGCCAGACGCAAAGACGCTGGTGTTCCGCAGTTACGCCGCGCCGGAAGAAGAATTCCCCAAATTGAAGGTCAAGTTCATTAACACCGTCAAGGTCGGTAAGCTGGTAATTGAAAAGAAACAGGCGCCCGGCGAAGAACCGCTGACAGGCAACTACACGTTTACCGTCACCTTCAGCAACGTTGGCGGTATCGGCTTGGGTAGCGCGGACAGCGTACAACCAATGACCATTACCATTCCAATTGGCGAAAGCAGGGAAATTACCGGCATCCCCGTTGGCACACGCTTCCAGGTAGTTGAAACGCCCGCCGCTGACAGCAGCCTGAAAAGCGTAACCTGTACAGCCACTGACGCAAAGTTAGACGTGGACAATGGCGTGCGCGGCACGGTTACCAGCGATACGACACCCGTCACCGCCACCTTTACCAACACGGCACACCAATTGATGGATATTGAGGTGGAAAAGCAGTGGAAGGATGCAAAGGACAAACCGCTGACCGATAAACTGCCGGATATTTGGGTCAAGCTGGAGCGCCGCCATGTGAAATGACACAAACCGGCGAGTGGGTAGATGCAAACGAGCGCTGTCGAGCTGAAAATACAACTATATGACCGGGAAGTGGACGCACAAGTTTGAACGTCTGGACAAAACGGATGTCAACGTCACCGGCAACCCCGAATATGTGTACCGCGTGGCGGAGTGTGCAACCCAAAACGACACGTTTACGGCAGAAGGTACGGTTACGCTTGGCACATATACCTACACCGCATCGCAGACAACCGACAGCGCAACCGGCAAAATCACCCTGACCAACACGCGCACCGACCCGAAATTTGCCCTGAAGCTTACCAAAAAGGGCATAGACGGTGAAAACACTTCCCTGCTGGACGGTGTGGAGTTCAAGCTGGAAAAGCTGAACGATAGTGGCGCGGCTGAAACAACACCCGATACGCGCGTGACGGTCAGTGATGGCACATGCAGCTTTACGCCCCTGACCCCCGGCAACTACCGCCTGACCGAGACCAAGACCGCCGAGGGCTACACCCTGCTGGCCGAGCCCATCGAATTTACGCTGACAGCGGACGGGCAATGCCGACGCGATGGCGCGGCGTTTGGCGCGAAAACCACAGATGCCGACGGCGTGCACAACATTGCCCTGACCATTTACAACCGCAAGGGCTTTACCTTGCCGCACACGGGCGCGGACGCACCCAGCCTGTGGCTGCTGATAGGTTTGCCCGCACTGGTGGCTGTGCTGCTGGTGCTGGTGTTCCGATACAATAAGAAAGGGGGCAAACATTCCTGAACCCCCTAAAAAAGCCCTCTACACAAAACAATATAGAAAGAAAGAGGTATGCAACAAGATGAAACTGAAACGTTTATTTACCGCAGCCCTCAGCGCCGCCCTGGCCCTGAGCCTTTGCGCCATGCCTGCCATGGCGGCAGACGACACGACGACGACGGTCAAGACGAGCACCAGCACGATTGATACCCAAAAAGAAGGCTCTATCACCATCTATAAGCGCGCAATGGATAGTGGCGAAAAAGAAGGTGACCATGGTGATGGCGAAACGATGACGGGGAAACCGCAGGGTACTGCATTGAAGGATACAGGCTTTACCCTCTATCAGGTCATGGATACAGACGCATTGCTTGCCTACTATAATGATGCTGCAAAAGCCGGACAGGTTGATGTTAAGAGCTACTTTACTAAATATGAAGAGGATAATACGGCAAAAGGGCTGATAGAGAAGTATCAGACTCCTTATAAGACACAAATACTTACAGATGAAAACGGCATGGCTGCCTTCACCAAACTGCCTGTCGGTATGTACCTTGTAATTGAAACCAAAACCCCGCAGGCTGTTACCGTACCCGTAGAGCCTTTCTTGGTTTCGATTCCTATGACCCGCATTGGCGAAACGGCAGCGGGCGAGCAATGGCTGTATGATGTGACTGTCTACCCCAAAAACAGCATTGCCAAGGGCACGGTAAAACTTGTCAAGCAAGGCAAACAGGGGATGCAGCACCAACACCGCTGGAAGGCGTCCAATTTTCCCTGTTCAGGAAGAGTGACACAGAAGGTAACGTCTATAATGAGGTAACTGTTACTAACCCTGTCACAAATGCTAGTGGCGAAATCACTTTAGAAAACCTTACCAAAGGCCGCTACTATCTGCTAGAAACAGGTTATGCCGCAAATAAAGACAAGGGCTATATCCTGAACACCACCGGCAAATTCTACTTTGACATTAACGAAAAATGGTAAGGCTGTGAAGGTAACTGACCCTGAGATTACCGATAATGTGGCTGATGGTAGCTTTGCCATCGACGCTAACGGTACTACTTTTGACTGTCACGAACTACAAGCCCGACATTGAAAAGACCGTCACCAAGCGTAACGGCGACAAAGCACATCAAGCCGATTACGGTGTTGGCGATGACGTGCAGTATACCCTGACTATTGATGTACCTGAAAACGTTAAAAGTCTGAAAACCTTCAAGGTTACCGATACCACGGTTGCAAGCCAGTTGGTTCAGAAGGAGGACAGCGTAGTAATCAGCGCCAAAAATAAGGATGGCGGCGATGCAACCCCTGCTAAGAGTACTTACACCATTACTGTTGCACCAGATGCCGACAACTCCGTTATGACGGTTGACTTCTTTAAGCCGAGTGAATTGGCTGACGTTGCCGGAGGCAAAATTACCATTACCTATACCGCTACCGTTCAGAGTGGTGCAATTGTTGCCGGTGATGGCAACGTGAACACTGCCAAGATCGTCTATTCCCGCAAAACCGGCATCGAAGCAGTACCTGGCGACCAGACCTACGAAATCACGGACAAGGGCGTTGTTTACACCTTTGGTCTGAAAATCCACAAGACTGCCAAGGGCGGTAAGGAGAACGGCAATGGTCTTAAGGAAGTCACCTTTTGACCTGTACAAGATGGTTGAATCCTATGAACTGGAAGGTGGCCAAGTAAAGACCACGATTAGAGGTGTTGATTATACCGACGAAAACCTTGCCGATGCCGTAAAACTGGGCTTGACTGAGAACAAAAATGAAAATGGATCAAGATCGAGACCCTTAAAACGGGTGATGGCGGCTACGTCTCCGCAAAGGGTCTGCCCTCCGGCACCTACAAACTGGTCGAGACCAAGACCGTGGACGGCTACAACCTGCTTTCTAAGCCTGTGGATGCCAAACTGAACCTTACTTATGCTGCTGCATGGACAACCAAGACAACGTATGATGATAAAGGCAACCAGACCAAGTCTACAATAACTACGCCGACCTACACGAGAGATAGCGCTCCTGTGGCCGACCCCAGCAAAGAAACGGTTGAAATCGTCAACCGTGCGGGCTTTACGCTGCCTGTCACCGGCGGTTTCGGTACGCTGCTGTTCAGCGGTATCGGTGTGCTGCTGGTTCTGGCGGGCGTCGGCGTTCTATTCAGCCTGAAAAAGAAATCCAACCGTGCGTAATACACACCATCCAAACACCCACAGCAAAATAAACGGGTAATCCATAGGGGAAGGGCCGGAAACGGTTCTTCCCCTATGGGCGGTTGTGGCAGTGCGTCAAACCCCTTTACAGAAAGGCTCTTTGCAATGGAAACCACCGTCAAATTAAAACTTGGCTTTGCTGCGCTGATGATCGTCTCCGGCATCGGCGTGGCCATGTACCCCGTTGTCAGCAACGCGGTGGCACAGCGCCACGCAAGCTCGGTCATTGAAAGCTACAACGACAACGTGCAGTCGATGGACGCCGAGAAAATCGACGCCGCCAAGGAGGCTGCGCGCCGCTACAACCAACAGCTGAACAATGCCATTGACCGCGACGCGGCGGGCGAAGCGGACGACATCGGCACAAGCTATGTGGACATGCTGGACGTGGGCGAGAGCCTTGGCTACATTACCATACCCAAAATTGACGTAAACCTGCCCATTTATGAGGGCACAAGCGACGATGTGCTGGTAAAGGGCGTCGGACATCTGGAAGGCTCCAGCTATCCGCTGGGCGGCGCGGGCACTCACAGTGTGCTGACGGGGCATCGCGGTATGGCCGAGGCGGTACTGTTTACCGACCTGGACAAGCTGGGCGAGGGCGACCGTTTTTACCTCCACATCATGGACGAGGTGCTGGCGTATCAGGTAGACCAGGTCAAGGTCGTGGAGCCGGAAAACACCGAGGATCTGGAAATTATCCCCGGCGGGGACTACTGCACGCTGGTCACCTGCACACCCTATGCCATCAACACGCACCGTATGCTTGTGCGCGGCGCCCGTGTGCCGTATACCGGAGAGGACGAGCAGCCCGACACGCCGCAGACCGTGCAGTACCAACAGCTGAATACCGGCAACGTGGTAAAGCGCATTGTGGACGCCTGGCCGTGGATCAGCGTGACGGGCAGTGTGGTTATCGGCGGCGAGGCGTTGCTGTTGCTGCTGCTGTTGCACCGCTGCAAAAAGCGCGAGGAGGAAGACTGATGAAACGCCTGTTTCTGCAAACTTTTTGCATGGCTGGCAACTTTTGCTGGGCGTAGGGCTGATGCTGCAGCCCACGGTCAGCCGAATTTTTGACGGAGCAGAAAAGCACAAAAACCGTGCAAAAAATTTGTGCAGGCCGCCGAGGCTGCCGCCCCCGCCGCGCCCGAAACCTCCGCCGCCGAACCCGCGCGCGCCTACCCCGAACTGTACGACGCGTTTCTGGCCTACAACCAACAGCTTTTTGCCCAGGGCCAAAGCGGCCTGAAAGACCCCTTTGCCTACGAGAGCCCCCGCCTTTGACCTGACGGGCTACGGCTTGCCCGACGACGTTATCGCCGCGCTGTGGATACCGCGTCTGGACTTGGAACTGCCTGTTTATCTTGGGGGCCAACGCGGCCAACATGGCCCGCGGCGGCGCGCTGCTGGGGCAGACCTCCATGCCGCTGGGCGGCGAAAACACCAACACCGTCATTGCCGCCCACCGCGGCTATTACGGCGCGGAAATGCTGCGCAACGTGCAGCAGATACAAATCGGCGACAAGATTACCCTGACAACGCCGTGGGACACGCTGGTTTACCGCGTGTGCGAGCTGAAAATTATACAGCCGGACGACATAAACGCCGTGCTGATACAGCCCGGCCGCGACCTGCTTACCCTGACGACCTGCCACCCCTACACCCAAAACACCCAGCGCTACCTGGTGATAGCCGAGCGCGACCCCGACGCAGAGGCCGCCACCCATGCGGCAGACCTGGCCGAGTGTGACGAAACCTGGGACGCCGCACCGCGCCAAGTGACGGTGGAGGCCGACGGTACCTCCGCGCTGGAGGAAGTCACCCCCGAAAGTATCACTCCCCTGCCCCACGAGGGCGGCGGCGAAAACGCGGGCGGCGCGTACTCCAACTGGGTGATTTGGCTGGAAAACAACGCCCTGTGGGCGGGATGCCTGCTGATTGCCGCCGTGATCGGCTGTATGCTGATTTGGCGCAGGCATAGAAAGGATTGACCTATGCAGAATATCAACGAAAAGGCGCTGGCCGTTACAGCCGAGGTAAGCAAGGCGGTGCTGGGCAAGCCGGAAGTCGTGCTGAAAATCATGATGGCGATACTGGCCCGCGGCCATGTGCTGATTGAGGATATCCCCGGCGTGGGCAAAACCACGCTGGCACAGGCGTTTGCCCGCGCTATGGACCTGACCCAAAACCGCGTGCAGTTCACGCCGGACGTTTTGCCGTCCGACATTGTGGGGTTCTCGCTGTACCAAAAGGGAAACCGGCAAAATTTGTGTACCACCCCGGCGCGGTGATGTGCAAACCTGCTTTTTTGGCCGATGAAATCAACCGTACCAGCGCCCGCACCCAGTCCGCCTTGCTGGAAGTCATGGAGGAAAGCGCCGTCACGGTGGACGGCGTGACGCGCGTTCTGCCGCAGCCGTTTACCGTTTTTGCAACGGAAAACCCCGTCGGCTCGGTGGGTACGCAGATGCTGCCGGAATCCCAGCTGGACCGCTTTATGGTCTGCGTGGTCATGGGCTACCCAGATGCGGAGGCGGAAATGGAGATTTTGTCCCGCCAGCCGCGCCGCGCCCTGCTGGACCGTGTGCAGCCGGTGATGGACAAAAACGACCTGCTGGCTATGCAGCAGCAGGTAGACGAAGTATATATGAGCGATGAAATCAGACGGTATATCGTGGAACTCTCCCGCGCGACGCGGCGGGACAGCCGCCTGATGCTGGGGCTTTCGCCCCGTGCGTCGCTGGCAGTGGCCGGTATGGCGCGCGCGGCGGCTTTTCTGAGCGGGCGCAATTATGTGGCCCCGCAGGATATTACCGCGATTTTTGCCGATGCGGCCCGTCACCGTCTGTGCCTGACCGAACAGGCCCGCACCGGCGGCGATACAGTGCAGAATATCCTTGACGATGTTCTGCACACCGTACCGCGCCCCCGCCCGGAGAAACCGTTCCATGGCAGGTAAGGTGGGCTGCGCACTGCTGCTGGCCGTGCTGTTTGCCGCGGCAGCGGTCAGCCGCACGTCGTTTGCGGTCTTTTTGGCGTCGCTGGCGGTGCTGCTGGTCGGCTTTTTGGCGTGGTATGTCCGCACACTGCGCAGGGATGTGACGGTAACGCTGCAGCTGCCTGCCCGCCCCGTGCACCCCGACGAGGATTTTGCCGTACTGGTGAAACTGCACAACAACGGGCGGCGGCCCGTGCCGGAGCTGCGTGTCGTTTTGCAGGCCGTGGACGCCGAAAGCGGAACGGCCATTGAACTGCCCTGCGGCGCGATGCTGGCCCCGCATCAGTGTGCCGATTTGCGCGTGACCCTGCGCGCAGCAAAAGGCGGTCTGTGGCGGTTCCGTGTGCGGGAAGCCACCGTGCGCGACCTGTTGGGGCTGTTTGCCGCACACTGCGCCGTGCCGCCCCAAAGCAGAGAACTGTGTGTGCTGCCCCCCAGCCGAGGGCGAGGACGACGGCGCAGGCACAAAACCGCAGAACTGCGCCGAAAAAGTGACTGCGGCGGGCTGCGATTTGACCGACGGCGTTTATGATCTGCGCCCCTACCGTGCAGGCGATTCACCGAAGCTGATCCACTGGAAACTGACCGCCCGCGTGGGCGAGTTGACCGTTCGCGAGCCGTTGGGCGCAGCCTACCGCGCTGACCCTGCGGGCAGCGTTTTGGCAGAGGGGGCCGACGCGCAGCAGCAGTTGCTGCACTTTGGGCAGGCCGCCGTAAAGCGGCTGCGCAGATTGACCCGCCGCAAGGACACCGACCCCGCTACGGGGCTGGTATTTGTGGACCGTGTGCTGCTGCCCCGCACCAAGGCCGCTGCCCACCCCATGGCGGAAGCGGCGGCGGATCTGCTGATTTCGGAGCTGCTGGCCTTGGGCTTACTGACGGCGCTGAACGGTGCGTTTGCACTGGCATTGCCGATTTGGGTGTGGCTTGGCGTGGCGGCACTGTGTGCGGCGTGGCCGACACTGCACCGCGTCCCGCTTTCCAAGGCGGGCCGTTACGGCGCGGCGCTGGCGCTGGCCGTGGGGTATCTGGTGCTGCTGTTTGCCGTGCAGCAGCCGTTTTTGGCCGGTGCGGCACAGTGCGCGGATGCCGTCAGGCTGTGCTTGAATACACGCTTCAACGCAAATTTTGTGGTGTCCGCCTCGCCGGTTTCGGCGCAGATGGGCCTGTTTGCGCTGCTGACGGCAGTGCCGTTTACAATGTTTTTGACCGCGCTGACAGCCCGCCACACCGACGCGCTGCTGCTGGGGGCGGTGCTTCTGCCGATCGTGGTGTTCACGCTGTTAGCGGGGACGGGCCGTGCCGTTTTGGGCTGGCTGCTGCTTTTGCCGGGCTGGTTGGGAAGCTGTGCGGCGGCGCGGTCGCTGGTGCGCAAACGGCTGTGGCGCGGCAAGGATTCCGCTGTCTATGCCGCCAACCTGCAGACCCACCGCACAAACCAAAGGCTGGCCGGTGTCGGCATGGCTGCCATTTGCGCGGTGCTGTTTTTTGCCTGCCCTGGCACTGCGCCCCGTGCTGATGCTGCCCTTGAACGCGCTGCAGCCTGTGACCGACAAAGTCTGCGCGGCCGGGCTGAGCGCGGCGATCGAGTGGCTGCCGAAAATCAGCGGCGGGGCACTGAATTTCCATGTCAGCGCTGCTGCGGGCGGCGTGGAGGACGGCAGCCTGACACGGGGCGACGGCCTGGCGCTGACGGGGCTGGAGGATATAATGGTCACGACCGACGCCAAGCCGGAGGAGACCGTCTACCTGCGCGGGTTTATCGGCGTGGACTATGACGGCACAAGCTGGCAGGCAGGGAATGCCGCTGCCTTCGACAGTGCCGCAGCAAACTGGAAAACCGACGGCGACGGGCGGCTTGCCATTGCGAACCTGCCGTTTTTTGCGCGCGGCATACAGCGGCGCACAGCCGCAGCAAATGACCGTACAGCGTCTGCATGCAAACGATGCCTACACGTTTGCGCCGTACAACGCATATTTTAACGACTACTATACGCCGGACGGCGACGGAGCCATAGCGGGGCAGACCGTGCAGGACGATATGTTCTACTATTTTTCCGCGCAAACAGGCAAATGGAGCTGCTGGAGGCCCGTGACGATGATGACGCGGGGGGTGCTGGACCGTCTGGAAAGCGCCTACGCCGCGTATGTTCGTGCGCGCTGCCTGGATGTGCCCGACGGTGCCGGGTACGATGCCATAGACAAGGAACTGGCTGCGCTGGTGAAGGAGCGCAAACTCAGGGATGATGACATCGATGGCCGACGCGCACTGGTGCGCAGCTGGCTGAACGAGCACTGCCGTTACAGCGCGGACGCCGAGACACCCGACGACACCGACCCGCTGCTGTATTTCCTGAGCGAGAGCCACGCGGGCAGCAGCACACAGTTTGCCTCGGCAGCGGTGCTGCTGTGCCGCATGGTGGGGCTGCCCGCCCGATATGTGGTAGGCTACGCCGCACCGCAAAGTCTGTTTACCGCTGCGGGCGACGGCAGCTGCCGTGCCGTTTTGCAGGACGATAACGCCCACGCCTGGGCAGAGATTTACCTTTCCGGGCAGGGCTGGACGCCGCTGGAGGTCACCCCCGGTATGACAGCCGAACTGACCGAGGGCGAGCTTGCCGCCGATGCCGCACAGGCAGGGCAAAATACCGCAGACAGTGATACATCCCTGCTCGCGCGGCAGGAGGCCGACTCCCCTGCCGAAACGCCGCAAAGCGTCCCACTTTTGTGGGTACTGCCTACGGTTTTGCTGCTGCTCGTCTTGGCCTTGGCACTTCTGCGCCGTGCAAGGCGCACACCTTTGCAGACCGTACAGGCAGAATTTTGTGCGCTCCATCGCAAAATGCGGCGCTGTGGGCTGGCGGCGGAGGTATCCTCTGACGAAGCGGCATTTGCGGAATTTCTGCAAACGCATTGCCCGCAGACGGACCTCGAAACCGTGCAGCACCTGCTGGATGCCGTACAGGCGGCACAGTTTGCGCCCGATCCATGCACCGCCGAAACCGCGCAGGAGATACAGACCCTGTGCCGTAAATTACGCAAAAAAACTGTGCAGACGAACGGTGTGAGGGCTGTGCAAGGGGAAGGTTTACGCAAGAAATAATTGACGATTCGGCAAAAAACGATTATGATAAAAGTAAATACATATCGGAGATGAGAGACCATGCCACCTTTGCCGAAGAACGACAAGCCGATCGATATCACGCAAATCGCGCAGGCGCTTGACGTATCCAAGACAACCGTGTCCCGTGCCATATCCGGCAACGGGCGCATCAGCGCAGCAACCCGCCAACGCGTGCTGGACTATGTAAAAGAGCATAACTATACCCCCAGTATGATGGCGCGCGGGCTGGTGAAGCGCTGCTCCTACAATATTTCGCTGGTGATTTCCACGCAATTTTCCGACTTTGAGCTGCCCTTTTTGCGCAAGGTGATGCGCTCTGTCTATCAGGTTGCCGGGGATTCCGACTACGATGTCCTGCTGACGCTGGTGGACGAAAACGAAACCCGTCCTGTGGAGCGACTGTTGGATAACCGCAAAATCGATGGTCTGATCTTGACCCGCACACTGGAGCGTGACCCCTTGATCCCGCTGCTGAAGGCGCGCAAGGTGCCGTTTGTCGCCATCGGTCAGCCGGAGGACGATCAGGTACTTTTCCGTTGACCATGACCAGGTGGGCGGGCTGCCGTGAGATGACCAGTCTGCTGCTGATGAAGGGCATGAAGCATATCGCGCTGCTGGGGCGGCAGTATGCTGTACACCCGTCAACCAATCCCGATTGGAGGGTTTCCGCCAGGCTTATGTCAAGATGGGGCAAAAAATT
>ENA-OQES01000083-OQES01000083.1-human-gut-metagenome-genome-assembly--contig:-NODE-83-length-38457-cov-11.073232_pt1 | contig 38457 bp, 39 predicted proteins | sample MGYA00242798_ERZ504641 | MGnify/ENA primary metagenome ERZ504641 (study PRJEB26092, sample SAMD00036327) | human gut metagenome | host: Homo sapiens | study: EMG produced TPA metagenomics assembly of...
GATCGCATCAGATAATGCAAGCACACCTGGCAAACAGAAAAATGGTTGGCATGTGGATGGATTCCAGTGCTTCTTTTTCAGCAAAGAATACCGGTAAGAACCAGAAGTACTGCACCAATACAGGCGATCAGATACATATCAACCCTATCACATTTTCCAACAGCATCAGACCAATACTTCCCAGAATGATGACCATGGCTAATTTTTTCTTTTAAATACCGAAAAAAGCGATTCACAGACCATATATTGGGAGAAAAATCTGTGAGTCGCCTTTTCTTTTTCATCTTAGAGATGTTTATCATTTTTTTATTTTTGAAACAATAAAGGAGAAATTTTTATCATCGTCCGTACCAAAGTTTTCATGTTCATTTTTTCCTCATGGTACGGATTTTTAATTTTGTAAGACTGAAATGCATTATTTATTTCAGCCCAGAATGTTTTTAAGGAGACTCCCTTTGCCTTATCATATTTAGATGGATATAAAACATATAGCAGAAGGGTCAGAAGTACGCCAAAACCTGTGTCCAGGATACGCGCGATTGTGTATAGTAAAACCCTTTCCTTTCCGACAGTAAACATAACAACAAAGTAAATCACAATTCCGGGCTGAATTGCAGAGTCTGCGCCCAGTGCAAAGTTGCACCAGAGTACAAGACAAACCCCTGCAACAAGCCATACCCAGCCAGGTATCCCAAAGGGCTGACCGGTATACAGCTTATAAAAAGGGATCACCAAAAGTCCACCAACCAAAGTCCCTATTACACGGTTGATCCCATTATGAAAACCCTCTTCAAACTGGCTTCCCACCCCATATACTGCACCAATCAATGCAAAGCAGGGATTTCGTCCTTCCAAAGGATATTCATAAATAATAGAAGTAATTAATACTACCAGAGCAGTACGCCACATACGTTCTGTAAGACGTGGTGATTTAAAGTTTTTCAGAGGCGTCAGCTTCCACTTATTTTTCACTTCTGCTCTGTCCAGCATTTCCTGTGGTCCCATAATGTTAATTACAAAGTCTTATGGCAGGTACGTGCAATTACATCAAGCTGCTGTTTCTTTGTTAAGGAGATAAATTTCACAGCATAACCGGAAACACGGATAGTAAAGTTCTGATATTCCTCTTTTTCCGGGTGCTCCATTGCATCAATCAGCTTTTCTGTACCAAATACATTTACATTCAGATGATGGGCATCCTGTGTAAAATATCCGTCAAGAATCTGAACCAGGTTATTCTTGCGTTCCTCGGTTTCATGCCCAAGTGCATCCGGATTAATGGTCTGGGTATTGGAAATTCCATCCAGTGCCCAATGATACGGAATCTTTGCAACAGAGTTCAGGGAAGCCAGGAGTCCGTTCTGCTCTGCACCATAAGATGGTGACGCACCTGGGGCAAATGAGGTGTATGCTTTACGGCCATCCGGTGTGGCACCTGTAGCTTCACCATAAACTACGTTAGAAGTAATTGTCAGGATAGAAGTACTTGGCTTGGAATCACGGTAAGTATGACGGCGGCGGATCTTATCAAAGAAAGTACGCAGCAGCCAGGTTGCGATCTCGTCTGCACGAGGATCATCGTTACCATAACGCGGGAAGTCACCCTCGATTTCAAAATCTTTTGTAATACCTTCTTCATCACGGATGATCTTCACTTTCGCATACTTAATTGCACTAAGTGAATCAACAACATGTGAAAATCCGGCAATTCCAGTTGCAAAGGAGCGCTCACAATCATTATTGATCAGAGCCATCTCTGCAGCCTCATAGTAATATTTGTCATGCATGTAGTGGATCAGGTTCAGCACATTTACATAGATGTCTGCCAGCCAGTCCATCCACCAGTCAAACTTCTCGATTACCTCGTCATAATCTGCATATTCAGAAGTAATGCGCTGCATGGCAGGTCCGCACTGGATCCTGTGTTTCTCATCAAAACCACCGTTAAATGCATAGAGCAGAGTCTTGGCAAGGTTTGCACGTGCACCGAACAGCTGGATTTCTTTTCCTGTTTTTGTTGCGGAAACACAGCAACAGATAGAGTAATCATCTCCCCACTCCGGCTTCATAACTTCATCATTCTCATACTGGATAGAGCTGGTGTCGATGGAAATCTTGGCTGCATATTTCTTGAATGCAGTCGGAAGATTTGGACTGTAAAGTACAGTCAGATTCGGCTCCGGGCTTGGTCCCATGTTTTCCAGGGTATGAAGGAAACGATAGTCAGTCTTTGTAACCATGTGTCTGCCATCCAGACTTGTACCGCCTACTTCCAGAGTAACCCAGGTAGGGTCTCCAGAGAATAACTGATTGTATTCCGGAATACGGGCAAATTTTACCAGACGGAATTTCATGGTCATATGATCGATCAGCTCCTGCGCCTCAGACTCGGTAAGAGTACCATTCTGCAGGTCACGTTGAATATAAATGTCAAGAAATGTAGAAATACGTCCAACACTCATTGCTGCACCATTCTGAGTCTTAACAGCAGCCAGATATCCAAAATACAGCCACTGAACTGCCTCTTTTGCATTTCTTGCCGGCTTGGAGATATCATATCCATAAGCCTTTGCCATTTCTTTCATTCCGTTAAGAGCTTTCAGCTGCTGGCTGATTTCCTCACGCATGCGGATTACATCATCATACATGTTTCCGCAGCCAGCCCGGTAATGAGCCACTTTTTTCGCCTCAATAAGGCGGTCGATTCCATAAAGGGCAACACGACGATAGTCACCAACAATACGTCCACGGCCATAAGTATCCGGCAGACCTGTAACAACATGTGTTTTTCTGGCAAGACGCATCTCAGGAGTATAGGCACCAAAAATCAGCATCATTGTGAGTAGTTACATAGGTTGTAAAGATCTTCTTCAGTTCCGGATTGATCTCATATCCGTAAGTCTCTGCTGCCTGAACTGCCATACGGATACCGCCATAAGGCATAAATGCACGTTTCAATGGTTTATCTGTCTGCAGACCTACGATCTGCTCCAGTTCCTTCATGTCCTCACTGATGTAACCGGCACCATATGCGGTAAGACCAGAAACGACTTCTGTCTCACATTCCAGAACGCCACCTTTTTCACGTTCTTCCTTCTGAAGCTTCTGAACATGGTTCCATAACTTCTGTGTTCGGTCTGTAGGATCAGTCAGGAATGCTTCGTCTCCATCATATGGAGTGTAGTTTTTCTGGATAAAATCGCGGACATTGATCTCTTCCTGCCAGATTTCACCGCGAAATCCATCCCATGCTCCGTTGCTGTCAAATTTTCCAGGAGTTGTCATAGGCATTGTTTGGATCCTCCTTATTTAATGAACTTAACTTCCGGATAAATAGCCTGCTTAGCGGCTTCTTTTCTCTCATTGAAGATAACCTTGTTTTCTTCAAACAGGTTGCGGCCCTGTGCATCGATAGATACGATCAGTGGACCAAATTCTTTTACCTTGTTGCACCATAAGGTCTCAGGCATTCCAAGCTCATCCCAGTGATGTTCTACGATCTTCTCAACCTCTGTTGCAGCTACTACTGCACAGCCAGCCGGGAATACACAGTGGATCGCACCAAATTCTTTGCATGCACGCTCTGTATTCGGTCCCATTCCGCCTTTTCCAACGATTACTCTTACACCTGTAAGCTTAGTAAATTCATACTCAAATTTCTCCATACGCATGGAGGTTGTCGGTCCAACGGAAACCATTTCATAGTCATCTTCTGTTCCCTCAATTTTACGAACGATTGGGCCAGCGTGGAAAATTGCTTTGTCCTTGATATCATATGGAAGTTCTCTTCCATACTCAACCAGACGGCGATGTGCCACATCACGGCAGGTCATCAGCTCTCCGTCCAGCCATACAATATCACCGATTTTGATGTCAGCCAGGTCTTCTTCACTGATTGGTGTAATAAGAACATTTTTTATCTCCTCTGATTTCGATCATGCTTTTTTCCCTCCGATTATGCGTTGAATTTCCATGTGGAATGTGTATCACAGGTTACTGTAAGGTCAGAATTTACGGTCAGGTGACCACGGCGGTGTGACCAGCAGCCTACATTTACTGCTACACCGATTGTAGACGGATGACGGGCTGTATTCTCGATATTAACACCCATTACAGAATATTTTCCGCCCATTCCCTGCGGTCCAAGGCCGATTGCATTGATTCCGTCTTCCAGAAGCTTCTCCATTTTTGCTGCATTTGCATTGTCATTGTGAGAACCGATCGGACGCATAAGTGCTTTCTTGGAGTTGAGGGCTGCTGTCTCTACAGATGTTCCTACACCTACACCCACAAGAAGCGGAGGACAAGCATTCAGTCCGTAAGTTGTCATCTGATCAAGAACAAAATCGGTAACGCCTTCATATCCTGCACCTGGCATAAGTACCATTGCTTTTCCCGGAAGAGTACATCCGCCTCCTGCCATGTATGCGTAAATCTCACATTTATCACTGTTTGGAACGATGTCCCACCATACAGTCGGAGTTCCTTTTCCAACGTTTTTCTTGGTGTTGTACTCGTCGAAAGTTTCTACAGAGTTATGTCTTAATGGTGCTGCAAAAGTAGCCTGTACAACAGCTTCTTTCAAAAGAGCTTCCAGCTCGTTGATGTACGGGAAATTAGTTCCGCATTTCAGCCAGAACTGAAGAACTCCTGTGTCCTGGCAGCTTGGGCGGTTCAGTTCTACAGCCAGTCTCTGGTTCTTAGTCATTGTCTCATAAAGTACTTTTGGAAGTGCTGCGCTTTCCTGAGAACCAAGCTCTTCCAGTTTTGTTACTACGTCGTCCGGTAATTTTTTTTCCAATGTGGGCAACAAAATCTGCTACCATGTCTGTTAATACTTTAACTCCATTTTCCTTAGTCATGATTTACCTCCTGATCATTCAATGGTTTAGGGTTGTTTGGCTTTTAATTTTGGGTTATTTATCTAAAGCAGCATGTTTTCTGCTTTATTTCTATTGATACATTTACATTAAGCGGAAAATCTTCCGTCTCATATGGTTTATCCTCTCACGGATAGAACGGGAACAGAACAGGCAAAAGGATCATACAGATCACGAAGGATACCAGAATCAACGGTAAACCTGATTTCACGTAATCCTTGAATTTATATCCTCCAAGTCCTACTACCATAGTGTTTGCAGGCATTCCAATCGGTGTTGCATATGCACAGGAGCCTGCGATAACAGTTGCGATAACAACAGCTCTCGGATCCGCACCAAGGTTGTTTGCCAGAGAAACTGCAATTGGGATCATCAGTGCGGTTGTGGCCGTGTTTGACATGAAGTTTGTCAGTGCACAGGTTACAATGAATATTACCAGAAGAAGCACGATCGGGTTCGGGTCTGCACCCAGAAGTCCTACGATCTTATCTGCTATCAGTTCACCGGCACCTGTTGTATCTAGGGCTTTGGCAAGTGTAAGAGATCCTCCAAAAAGGAATACTACTTTCAGATCAATGGAAGCCAGTGCTTCTTTTTCTGAAAGAACTCCAACCAGCACCAGAATGATTGCTCCGATGCATGCAGAAATCTCAATGCTGACTCCGATCTGTTTCTCAAAAATCATTGCAAGAATCACAAGTATCAGAACTACCAGTGAAACAGTCTGTTTCCATTTCGGTACATCACTGAAATCTTTCTGTTTTTCAACAGTTGCCCCTACAGCCCCTTTTCCATCCGGAAGAAATCTGTATCCAATGAAAACGAAGTAGATAATTCCTACCAGAAGCATCGGGACTCCCACCGGTGCATACATGAAAAAGCTTGTGGAAAGCCCCATTTCCTGAAGTGCGTTTACACCCATCAGGTTTCCGGGTGCACCGATGATGGAAAGATTCCCGCCAAGCGCTGCTGCAAATACCAGTGGCATCAAAAGGCGGCTTCTTGAATAGCCGGATTCATCAGCGATTCCACAGACTACAGGGATCAGCACTGCTGCTGTACCTGTGTTTGATAAGAATCCGGACATCACACCTACGATTACCATGATTGCAATAATCAATGTTCTTTCTGTTCTGGCAAATCTGGTGACCAGACCTCCGATTTTATTTGCCATTCCTGTTTCAAATAGTGCCTGACCTACTACAAACATGCCGACACAAAGGATTACGTTACTGTTTACATACTGTGAAAACGTTGTAGATACATCCACTACTCCGGTGAGTGTCAATCCGATTGCACAGATCGAAGCTGTAAGCCCAAGTGGTATCTTTTCGAGGATGAAACTAATGATCGTAAACACAAGAAATAACAGTGTGATTGTTTGTTGAGACATTTTATTGATCTCCTTTCACTTTTTTACTGTGATTTTCATTTTTTCATTTTGCTCTTCGCTTTTGTCTTACTTATCCGTCTTTTTTTCATTAATCTCTCTTGAAAGGTACCGGCCGTGCACGTTTCCTTTGATGAGTTTATTATAAATCATGCACGTATAAAAAACAAATTAATGGGTTGCATATCCCATAAAAAATTTTTATAATCTCAATTTTAGCAGGTTTTTTTATGCAATATTACTACATTAAAAAAAACTTTAGAAATAAATATGGAAATTATGATAGGTATATGGTATTTTTTATTTGAAGATAACTTAAAGCAGTTTCAGAAAATACTATACTTGCTATAGAAATGACATATAGAACGAACTTAGAGGTATTTACTTATGACACTTAACCAACTCCGTTACTTTTGCACAGCAAGCCGCTGCCACAGTATCACCAAGGCAGCCGAGGAATTATACGTTACTCAGCCCACTGTGTCCGTTGCTATCCGCGACCTGGAAATTGAATTCGGCATCAGCCTTTTCTATAGAAAGGGAAACCGACTGATTCTTACCGAAGAAGGCGAAGAGCTTTATAACAAAGCTACCTACATTCTTCAGTACTGCACCGAGCTTCAGGCAGATTACTCCAGTATGGCGAGAGTAAAACCCCCTCTTCGTATCGGAATTCCGCCTATGCTGAGCACCGTCTTTTTTCCTGAGCTTCTCATCGCATTTCATGACCAATATCCGGAAATCGCTGTTGTTCTGGAGGAATATGGCTCTGTCCGTGCCTGCAATCTGGTACAGGACGACACTCTGGATCTGGCTCTGGTAAATATGGAACAGTATAATATTGATAAGTTTAACAAGGCTCTCCTTGCCAACGACCAGGTTGTTTTTTGTGTAAGTGATGACCACCGACTGGCAGACAAAGAAGTGGTTACCACAAAAGAAATGTCTAAAGAATCTTTGATCTTTTTCAATGCCGATTCCGTACAGAACCAGTTGTTGAAAACACGCTTTGAAACGGACGGTTACGTCCCGGACATCGTCATGCGCAGCAGCCAGATTTATACGATTTTGCAGCTAGTAAAGACCTGTAAATATGGAAGTTTTCTCTATTCCAGCATGACCGACAGATTTGCCTCTTCTGGCATAAAAGGAATTCCCCTCAGTCCACCCATCCGCATAAAGATCGGAATGATATGGAAAAAGGGGAAATATATCAGTGATAATATGCAGAAATTCCTGAACTTCACCAAGATGTACTACCGGGAACATCCGCTGATTCAGAAGTTCTGATTTGTACGCCAGACTGCTTGTTATTTTAACCTACTATCTTTCTCACGCTGTTTTAAGACCAGAGCATACACATCCGGCCATTTTCTCTCAAGCTGCTCATCCAAAAGCTGCCTGCGCTCCTCGAACATTACCACCAGCTCCGGATGCTCTTTCATCATCTGTTCCCGGAGTTTTTTTCCGATGCTTCTCAAAACGTACGGTCAATTCCTGTTCATCCTGTCCGGAAATCTTTACAATTTCTTTCATATGCTCTTCCAGATGCTCAATCCATGCATCTGCATCAAGTTCATCCATATGATTCCACTGACCATGGAGCAGCTCCTGCATATCTCCGTTCTCTTTCAGCTGTTCAATCTGCAGACGGATCTGTTTCTCTATCTCTGCCTCAGAATCAGAACCAAAAGCCCAGACAAATTCCTGTACACTGTTGTCCACACGCTTTCTGAACGGAGAACGTTCTGTATTATCTACATTGCCCTTCAAAGGATAAGGATAATGGATTCCCATATCCTTCAATGCCACATGTATAGTCCGACGCACACGTCCCTCTTCGATCATAAATCCAAGTCCCAGTGCGCGCATCTGTTCATTCAGCTCAGCGATATGCTCTGTTATGTAGAAACGAATTCCTCTTGACTTCAGAGAACGATACAGAATTGCAAGCCTGTCTGCAGCCGTAACATCAATGCTACCAATCCCGCTGGCATCCAGAATGACTGCTTTGGTATCCGATCCAATGGCATTCTCAATATCCTGCTGTAGAATATCTATGTTTGCAAAAAATCAGGCTGCTGCTGAATCGGTAGATCACTACTCCCTCAATCTCACAGTTATGCAGACTTTCCGTAAGATCTTCGAAATGTCTGTGTCCCGGCTGCACTCCCAGAAAACAGCGTGCCGGTTTCGCAGTACGGATGATCATCTCGGCAAAGGAGAGAATAATACCGATCAATACTCCATTGATGGTACCAAGCGTCAGCACTCCCCAGAATGCGCCCCAGTAAATCAGGCATTCCTTTTTGCTGATTTTCCTCAGACGTACAGCCAGATCAAATTCCGTTGCCCCCAGAAGTGAGGAGATTACAATTGCAGTCAGCATAGGAACCGGCAGATAAGCAATCAGCCCGGTTGCTCCCAGAAGCACAAGAATCATGGAAATTCCTGCAACAATTCCGGTCAACTGTGTTTTTCCCTGGTACTGTTCACTGATGGCGGTACGTGACACCGAACCGTTGATCGGACAACAGCCTGTCAGAGCTGCTGCCAGATTTCCCATGGAAAAGGCTACCAGCTCCTGGTTAGCATTTACCCTGTAACTATTTTTCTGTGCGAAGCTATTCTCACCAAGTAAAGTTTCCGCCATGATCACTACTGCAATTGACAGACTGTAGATGACCGCTTCTTTTAGACCAATGGCAGAGAAATCAGGAATACTCCATACAGGCAGCCCCGGTTCTACTGCATCCAGTGTACGGATTCCCCAGTTGGAAATCGGGACGAAATAGGATAATAATACACCTGCTGCCATCAGAACTACTACCATAGGAAACTTGGGCAGGAGTTTTTTTCATCACCAGAAGGATGACCAGAGAAACCAGACCTAAAATCAGGGAAGGCAGATTGATCTGCCCTAATGTAGCCCAGATATGCTCTGCCAGCTCCGACAATTCTCCGGTTCCTGCAGTTCCGCCCATTAATTTGGGCACCTGCATGAGAATGATCGTGGTGCAGATACCTGTGATAAAGCCTCCCATTACAGGTGCGGAAATATAGTTTACCAGTTTTCCTGCTTTTAAAAATGCAAATACAAACAGCCAGACTGCCACTAAAAAATGTGAGCACCGGCACAACCGCCATTGCCTGTTTCGAACCACTCTGGATTCCCATTTCCACCAGTGCCGCCCCGACTAACGCTGCAGGTGCTGCATCCACTCCGAAGATGAACTGAGGCGATGTGGAAAACAGCCCAAACAAAATGATCGGGAATACAGAGCCATACAGTCCATAAACCGCCGGAAGCCCCGCAATCTGGGCATAGCCCATGGAAATCGGGATCGAGACAGCCATAATGATCAGCCCGGTGAGGATGTCCTTTGATAAATTTTTTCTGTCGTAATTTCGCAATGTTTTGGCTAACTCAAGGTGCATTTGTTTTGTGTTCCTCCGTTTATAACTGTTCTCTCACTAACATTAAAGCATATCCCAGAAGATTGGTGCCTTTCCATTTGCTTCGCTCAAACCTGTTTGGATCTCCCATGGATAAACCTATTCCCCAAATCTGATCTCTTACTGCGCATTCAGCTAACACAGCATCACCTGTATCAACAAGTTGCCGTTTTAAATCTGCGTTTTGACTGAATTTCGCTTTTAATCCCTCATACACAATAACCTGCCTTACACCATTCCAGACATTTTCATCATAGTTATGTACTTTACGACCTAATTTCTTAATCTCAGCAACATCATCTGTATGAAGTATGTCATTAGCTATTTTTTCCATCATGAAAGCGGCATGCTTTCTGATACATCATAAACTGCTCCATTGACGAAAAATTCTATTCCCTTGACTGTGAAATGACTAAGATACCAGTTACTTAAATAGCCATTTTCTTCATCCGGGTTATGGAAACATATAACGTTCATTGCGTTTCACCTTTCTTTTCACAAAATGTTTGAAATAAATAATCTGCGAATCATCTTTACAATTCTTAAGTTGTATTTACTACTCTATCCTAACACAAAATGCAGAAATCTGCATCCACAATATGTCTACATTTTCATTCACTAATTGAATATTCGCTACTTTCCAGTATAACTATATACAGCAATATCATATGCATCCCGGAAGCCTTTTGCAATCACATGTGTGGCTATGTTTATAGTAAAATACTATCTCCTTCTTCTGATAATCTTTACAACCCCAAAGATCAACAGCAGAATCACCCCAACAGTCACAATACAGATCCCGACAATCGCTACGGCAAATTTATTCGGATGTTTTATCAGATTTATGATGTTTTTGCTGTTGTCTGCAACTTTTCTTTCGTGTGTTGTATCATAATATTCCGGCACATTTGCAATTCCGTCTTTGTCTGTGTCTTCAAAGGATTGCATGTATTCTGCGATTGCAGCCCAGGCTTTCAGTTCTTTTTTTCCCATCCATGACTGCATAATCTTCCAGATTCTCTATGGGATTGCCGTTTTTATCTTTGGGGACGATGGATATCAGACCATAGGATTTGTCCAGAACAGAGCCCAGCATACGACCTGTGTACAGGTCGGTGACAACATGATATAATTTATCGTCCTGTATTTCTTCCCTTTCCCCGTCCTTGCCTGTCAGATAACAGTCTGTTACTTTATTTAAGATCATGCGGTGGGGATTATAGGTGAAATTCATTCCACTACAATATAATCTGGCTATTGTCATAAAATCTGAAATTGAGGCATCTACCTCTGCCACTGTTTTCAGTTCTTTTCCCGTTAAATATGCACTGATCAGAGGATAACCTGCAAGTCCGTCCTTTCCTGTTCCCAGAGAGAAAGAATTATATACCTGCTCCACTGTTATATCGCCTTTTGTATAAGTATCTCTTACAGTTCCGGCAGGTACGATTGCAACATCTACTTTTTCTCCGTCAGAGTCTCCTGTATTCTCTACTGCATATACATAAGCATCTGATATGATATCTCCCAGATTTAACTCCTCATGCTTTGTTTCCATCTCACTGAGGCTGTTGAATTCAATGTCATTCTCTGCCAGAATCTCATCTCTTGTATAGCCAAAATTGGAAAGATAATTAATGTCAACAGTATCTGACAATTCATCTATTTTCTTCTGTGTGGCTTCATCTGCCTTGATTTCATCCGTAACCGGAACAAGCTCATAGGTATCCGGTTCCCATCGTCCATTCTCTTTCTGAGTCATGGAAATTGTTCCCAGGTTTTTCCCATATTCTCCACAAGATACGATGCAGGTATCTCCCTGCAGGATTGGTTCTGCCAACTGTGTGTGGGTATGTCCGCTGACGATCAGATCAATGTCCGGAACATTCTTTGCAAGGATTTCGTCCTCTGATACTTTTTCGTCCTCCCATGTTCCGCTGTGTGATACACAGGCGATCATGTCTACATCTTCGTTCCTTTTTTATTTCCTCTACTGTTTCTCTGGCTGCTTCTGACGGGTCTTTGAAAAGAAGCTCGCAGGTAGGAGCGCAATCCAGAGAATCCTTGCCGAAAACACCCAGTACTGCAATCTTTACATCACCTTTTTGAATTACCGTATAGTCTTTTACTCCATATGTCTGAAATGCTTCATAAATCTGTTTCTGTCCTTCACTGAGGCCGGCTTTTTTCATTGCATCCCAGTCCACATTACACACAACCATCCTGGGAAGGTTTTCGCCTGAACTGACTGCGGCGTTCAGCATATCTGCCAGACCATCGGAGCCGTAATCAAATTCATGATTTCCCAGAGTTGTCACATCACAGCCCAAATATCCAAGCATCCGCAGTTCGGCGGCCTCTGTGTCATATACAGTCTGTATCAGAGTTCCCATGGAAAAGTCTCCGCCATCCAATATGAGTGTATCTGTATTCTCTTTCTCGTGCTCATTGATCAATGTTTTCAGCCGGGCAAACCCGCCGGTCTCCTGCTGTGTCCCGTCTACAATCGTTTGAAAGCTGTTCAAATGAGAATGCAGATCATGGGTGAACAGGATATCCAGATGTTTTGGCTCCTCTGAGGCGTTTACCTGATATCCTGTCAGTCCTGAAACGCTCAGCATAAATATAAATGTGAATGCGCATGCGAATACTTTTTTTAATAATTTCATAAAATTCTCCTGTAATATCAAAAGTGGTTCCACAGTATCATTTATCTTCCCGCAGGATAATGATACCATGAAACCATTTTACAAAAAAACTAATTTATCTTTCATCTCCCACAAAGAACAACGCCATTGTTCCCGGACCTGAGTGAGCGCCGATGGTGGCTCCTACCTGATTCATGATAATCGTGTTGATCTGGTATTTTTCTTTTACTTTCTCTGCCACATAATTTGCATCTTCTTCGCAGTCGCCATGACTGATAAAGATGGTATGGCAGGTGTCATGATAGCTGCCGATTTTCTCATCCATAAGCTTTACCAGCTCCTGAAGGGATTTTTTACGGCCGCGGACTTTACCGATGGCAGTGAGTTTTCCGTCGTTGTCTACATGAAGGACCGGTTTAATATTCAGCATGCTTCCTACTACTGCAGTAGTTCTGGAAATGCGGCCTCCGCGGTATAGGTGATTTAAATCGTTGACTGTAAAAAGGTGTACCATATGAAGCCTGTTCTCTTCTGCCCATTTCGCAACTGTCTCCATATCTTCTCCCTGCTCTTTCTTCTCCTGTGCAAGGTAAACCAGAAGCCCCTGACCAAGGGAAGCGCCAAGAGAATCTACCACGATGATCTTGCGGTCCGGATAATCCTCCATCAGTTCCTCTGCTGCGATACGGCTGCTATTGTATGTACCACTTAAGGCAGAGGAAAATGCAATATGAAGAATATCTTTTCCTTCTTTCAGGTAAGGCTCCAGCAGTGCTTTTGCATTTTCAGGATTTACCTGTGCTGTGGTTGGCATGGAACCGTTTCTCATTGCCTCATAAAATTCATGCTCCGGAAGGAAATTTCCATGTGTATAATTTTTTCCATCCATGGAATAACTGAGATACATACAGCCTACTCCATGGTCTTTGAGATATTCCTCCGGAAGATCTGAATTGTTGTCGGTGGTGATCACATATTCGCTCATGTTGTCGCCCTCTTTTTCTGATATTTTTCACTTTCTGCCCATTAACTGTTTAACCGAATCAAGTAAGTCCCCTGCTTCAATTGCGAAAAGCAATAAGCAGTGGGTGGGGGCTTGCTTGTATCAGGAGGAGTGCAAGCTTCTTCTGATAAACTGCGAAGCAGTTATTCGGTGTAGAGCTACGCAGCGAAGCGGATTGCGAATATCCGCTTGACTATTTTTTCAGTTACGAAGCAAAATCCGCTGCCTGCTCAGTAATGGGCTTTTCATCTATAATAAAAATACTTCTATTATAAATACAGCTACATACAGTATAGCATCAAACTATCAGCCAAACAACTACTTTTCCTTCTCAACTGCCTTAATCGCCTCCTGCAGCTGATTATCCTCATCATGGGTGATCTCGTCTTTATTCTTATTCAGCAGGCTGGTATCCAGAGAAACCTCTATATCAGGTTTGATTCCTGTTTTGTTGATGTTGTTTCCTTTTGGAGTGTAGTAATTGGCAACAGTCAGTTTAATGGCACTTCCGTCTGAGAGCTGGCGGATGGACTGTACCACGCCTTTTCCGTAAGTAGTTGTTCCGACAATCGTTCCAATACCATAATCCTGCACTGCACCGGCAAAAATCTCTGATGCACTGGCGCTGCTTTCATTTACCAGGACTGCAAGCGGAATCCGGAGTTCGTTTTTGCCATCACATTTTTCCTCTTCTCTGTTTCCGTCCTTATCTTCGGTGTAAACGATCAGTCCTTCCGGAAGGATTTTCCGCAGGACATCACAGACAGAATCAAGAAGTCCACCCGGATTATCGCGGAGATCCACGATCATTTTCTCCATTCCCTGTTTTTGCAGGTCATCAAAAGCTTCCTGATACTGTTCGCCGGTAACGCCTGTAAACTGTGTAATACGGATGTAGCCGATTTTAGAATCCAGCATTTCATGGAAAACAGACGGTAATTCCACATCTGTGACAGGGACTGTGATTTCCATGGCATCTTCTGCACCTTCTCTGTGAACAGTAAGCACCACACTGTCTTTATCTGAATTGCGGACAATGTCTGCAACATCAGATACTTCATCCTCTGTAATATCTTCCCCGTCAATGGCACTGATGATGTCCCCTTCCTCCAGTCCTGCTTTTTCTCCGGGACCGCCCTCATAGCATTCAACAATCTTTACTCCGCCTTCTTTGTTCTTCTCCATAAGAATGCCGATCCCCACATAGCTTCCCTCATTGGAAGAATTCTCAGAATCGTATTCCTCTGCTGTATAATATCTGGAATAAGGATCATCCAGCCCATAGAGAAGACCTGCATAAAGCCCTTCCTGAAGCTTTTCTTCATCCTTATCTCCCAGATAGTATCTGTCGATCAGCTCTTCAAGATATGCCAGCTTTGATGTACACTTGCGATCACCAAGAGCTGTTCCTTTTGCTGCAAGACCTGTTCCCGCAAAGGCACCTGTACCGATGCACGTCACAACCAGTGCTCCTGCTACTGCACCTTTCCAAAATTCTTTATTTTTCATGTCTGCACTCCTGTAAAAAAAGGCCACCGGTTTATGATATGATATCATTGTTCCGGCAGCTTCATGCTTATCTGCTTTTTATTATACTCTTAAATGCTTTCTTGTTGTAAAGAAACTTCCGATCAGTCCGATTCCAATTCCAAGTCCCAGACTTATTGGAAGTAATGTCTGGTAAATCTGCCATACCGGGATGAAATCCACCACACCTGTAAGCACATTAAACCTGGTCAAAATATAGGATATTGCCCCATTATAACAGAAATAAAGCACGATCAGCGGAACTGCTGCTCCGACCACCCCCAGAACCATGCCTTCCAGCAGGAATGGTGCTCTGACAAATGCGTCTGTCGCTCCTATGTATTTCATAATTCCGATCTCTTCTTTACGGACTGCAATACCCACAGATACCGTATTGCTGATCAGGAATATGGAGATAATAAGCAGTAATACAATGATGGCAATGGAAATATAGGAAACAAGCTTGTTGATATTTCCCAGTGCTTTTTGCTGCTTCCTCAGACTGGTTGACTTTTCTTACATGTTTCAGTTCCTGTATATAGGAAACAAGTTCTGACTGCTTCGTGATATCATTCATATACACACGATAATTGGCTGAGTTTGCAAGAGGATTGTCGTCCTTAAATCCGTCTGCTGCCTCTGAGCCCTGGAAATACTGCTCTTTATATTCCTCCCAGGCTTCATCAGCTGACTGATACTCTATTTTCTCTACTTCCGGACGTGCCTTGATCTTCTTTCCGATTGCTTTGATCTGTTTGTTTGTAGTTCCCTCTTCAAAGAATACTGTGATCGGCACTTCCTGCTCTACCTTATGTGCAATATTATTCACATTATTGACAATGGAGAAAAAGATTCCAAACAGAAAAATACAGGCAGCCATGGTGATAATGGAAGCCAGGGAAAACATCCAGTTTCTTTTGATATTTTTGACACCCTGTTTCAGAGTGTACCAGATTGTACTAGGCCTCATGATATTCTCCCTCTTTCTCGTCACTTATAATAGAGCCCTCATGCATGGTCACAACACGTTTGCGCATGGAATTTACAATATCCTTGTTATGTGTAACAACCACTACTGTGGTTCCTCTGTCGTTGATCTGTTCCAGAAGCTTCATGATTTCTTCGGAAGTCTTCGGATCCAGGTTTCCTGTAGGCTCGTCTGCCAGAAGGATATCCGGACGGTTGACCAGCGCCCTTGCCAATGCAACTCTCTGCTGTTCTCCACCGGAAAGTTCATCCGGGAAGGATTTGTATTTGACAGCAAGTCCAACTTCCTGAAGTACCTCCGGGACACGTTTACGGATTACTCTTGTGGGACGGTTGACTACTCTCTGGGCAAACGCTACATTCTCATATACATTTCTGTCTTTCAGAAGACGGAAGTCCTGAAATACTACGCCCAACTTACGGCGGTATTTGGCTACTCTTCTGTGTTTCATTCCTTCCAGACGTTCACCGCTTACGATGATCTGGCCGGATGTGGAATCCAGCTCTTTCATAAGAAGTTTGATCAGGGTTGTTTTTCCTGAACCACTGTTTCCTACTACAAAGACGAATTCACCTTTATCTATATGTAAGTTCGCATGGTTCACTGCCGGAAGGCCGGGACCATAGGACTTGCTTACATCTATAAGATCTATCATAGATTTTTCCTCCAATGGGTTAATGAATTTGTAACATTATTGTAATGTATGTTTTTGGGGATTGCAAGAGATTTTTGAGGATTCATAGAATGTTCACAGTAACGCAGTCAACATTCATTCCAAATTGCCTGCGGCAATGGAATTTTGGCTTGCATGTCTCAGGATATTGCATACCTTATCAATTGCAATCTCGATTTCTAACTATACACTGCAAGGCTGGATTTGTAAAGGTCAAAAATGCCTGCGGCAGCAATTAAAGCTGTGGCAGGCATTGAAAATTTTCCTTCTATTATAATATATCAGTATTCCAGTGTTTCCATATATTTCATATAACGTACTACCATGAGTGCAATCTTGAATGTAATGGCATCTTCAAAAACACGGAGATCAAGACCTGTACTCTTCTGGAGTTTATCGAGGCGATAGACCAGAGTGTTTCTATGGATGTAAAGCTGTCTGGATGTCTCTGAAACATTGAGGCTGTTCTCGAAGAACTTATCAATTGTGACCAGAGTCTCTTCGTCAAAGTCATCCGGGGATTTGCCGCCGAAGATTTCTTTGATAAACATCTTACAGAGTGGGATCGGGAGCTGGTAGATCAGTCGTCCGATTCCCAGAGAGCTGTATGCGATCACTTCTTTATCTCCGAAAAAAACTCTTACCTACATCAAGAGCCATGCGGGCTTCTTTATAGGAACGTGATACTTCTTTCAGTTCATTGACGATAGTACCGTATGCCATATGTGTCTTACCGTCATTTCCCATTCCAAGAGTATCAAGGATAGTATGTGCAAGCTGATCCATCTCAGGATAATTCTCACCATCTTCAAGTTCCTTGACTACGATAATACTCTTCTCATCTACTGCTGTGATAAAGTCTTTACTTTTACCGCCGAAAAGACTCTTCACGCTTTCCATGGAGCTGTGGTCTTTCTCCTGTGGCATTTCAAGGATCATGACTACGCGGCGGACATCTGCCTCAATGTGCAGTTTCTTCGCACGATTATAAATGTCAACAAGAAGCAGGTTGTCAAGAAGCAGGTTCTTGATAAAGCTGTCTTTGTCAAAGCGTTCTTTATACGCTACAATCAGATTCTGGATCTGAAAAGCAGCGAGCTTGCCAACCATATAAGTATCTTCATCGTCGCCATGGGCAACCAGTATATATTCCAGCTGATAGTCATCACAGACTTTAAAATACTGGAACCCCTTTACAAGCTGGCTGTCGGCCTGTGATTCTACGAAAGCCTGTACATCCTGTGTTGCAATGGAAAAATCTGCAAAAGTACTTGCAAGCACTTTGCCTTCTGTGTCGAGTACACAAAATTCTGTTCTGGAAATTTCTTTTAACCCTTCAAGAGTATTCTGAAGCACCTGATTCGATATCATCTGATTTCAATCCCTTCTCATCCTATAGTGTTTATTTTCCGTTTTAACTATAAAACCTTATACCTGTATTGTATTTTAATATATATTTACCAAAAATGAAAGAGGAAAGAGAAAAAAATTTTACAATTTTTTATATATTTTTTTGTATTACTTTTTTTCAATAAAACCTTCTCCATGAACTTCCCTGGCATCTGTCACTATCACAAAAGCTTCCGGATCAATTTCATCTACTTTTTCTTTAAGCATTACGATCTCTTTTTTATTTACCACGCAGAAAAGCATCAGTTTATCCTGTCCTGAGTACATTCCTCTGGCACTGATGCCTGTTACACCTCTGTCCAGATCTTTCATGATCATATCTGCTATTTCTTTTGGCTTTGCTGTAATGATATAGGCAGCTTTTGAGAATTTCAGACCTTCAATCAAACTGTCAGATACTTTTGTCACCAGATATACCGCAATAATCGCATAGAGTGCCTTGTGGATGCCGAACACATACATACCCACCAGTACAACGCCTGCATCTATAACCTGCATGATCTGTGCGATTGAATAGTGCTGCAGATATTTCTGGATGATAGCTGCCATCATATCGGTTCCTCCGGTTGTTCCACCGCCCAGAAAGACAAGACCGATTCCCACACCCTGGATCACACCACCGTAAAGTGCGGCAAGAAGAAGATCATTGCCCGCAAGATTCCATACAGGTTCTATGGCAAGCCAGGTGGACAGAGCAATTTCTCCTATCAAAGCTTTTTTTACAAAGGAGAATCCATTAATCTTCCATCCGATCAGAAACAGTGGAATGTTCAAACCCATATTTGTTACCCAGAGAGGGATACCACCGTCAATGATTCCCTGACTCCCTGCTTTTATAATGATCGCAATACCTGAAAAGCCTCCGGTTACCATACCTGATGCATCAAATACGGAATTGATCGCCAGTGCCATTAATCCGGTTCCTGCTATGATCATCAGATATTCCAGAAGCTGTGATCTTTTTCCATTTACTAACTTCATTCATTCGCCTCCTTGTATTCTGTAAAAATAATATTTGTTTTATGCTTTCATGAATATCAGCCAGAGATACCGCTTTATCACTGTGCCGTAATTATTCGTCCATAAACTACAAGAACGGCAGCAATCCATGAAGGACTGCTCCCGCTCTTATTCTTACCTTATTTTTCAGGCTTATTGATAAAATTTACAAAATGATAACTCTCCATTATCTGGAAGTATTTAACGATCCTTGGATATAAAGGCTCTGCCTTCTCCCCAAATTCGTCTTTTACCAGTGCAGCAATATCTTCCACTGTCTTCCTGCCATCTATGAGTGGCCAGATAAATGTGCCATTGTCATCCAGATGTATCTTCGTATATCTGGGTTTTCCAAACAGCTTCTGGGCAATCGTGTTAAACGCGCCCTTATTCTCTATTTCCAGCACCATTCTCCCCCTGATATCCGTATGCCAGCGAAGCTGTGCACTGCGCTCAGGAATGAGATCCAGATAATTGATCTGTAATTCTTTTTTCTTTTTACTCATTTAAATATTATCATCTCCGCCTGATCAGGCTTTCTTCTTGTTCCAGATACTGAATTTCAGAAGGCTTAAGATCATAAGTAACATCAGGATCACGCCGCCTGCATTACCAAGGTTAATGCTTCCGGAGAGATCAAATACACTGCTTACGTTTACTACTGCAAGGATTGCAAGAAGGATACCTACAAGACCTTCACCTGCGATCATACCTGCACAGTAAAGTGTACCGTCTGTTGCCTGTTCTTCTTTTTTCTTATCATCAACATTCTTTCTTCCGTCAACGAACATACGAACAACACCACCGATCATGATAGCAGCGTTGAGGTAGATTGGAAGGTAAAGACCGATAGCAAATGGCATAACCGGAATTCTTAAGATTTCCAGACCAATTGCAAGGAATACACCGATAAATACCAGTGTCCATGGAAGCTTGCCGCCCATGATACCTTCTACGATCATCTTCATCAGAGTAGCCTGAGGAGCAGGTACTTCTGCACTTCCGTATCCCCATGCAGTGTTCAGAAGATAAAGAACTCCACCGATAGCAAGACCGGCAGCAACAACACCGATAAGCTCACCGATCTGCTGCTTCTTAGGAGTTGCACCAAGAAGATAACCTGTCTTTAAGTCCTGTGAAGTATCACCTGCGATCGCTGCTACGATACAAATTACGGAACCAATAGCAATTGCTGCTTTCATTCCGTCGATACCGGTATTGCCGGATGCTTTGATAACCATTGTTGCGATCAGAAGAGTAGCGATAGCCATACCTGATACAGGGTTGTTGGAGCTTCCTACAAGACCAACCATACGGGAAGATACAGTTGCAAAGAAGAAGCCGAAGATTACGATGATCAGCGCACCGATCGGGTTAACCGGGATAGCCGGAACAAGCCAAATGATCGCAACCATTGCCACAATACCGATCAGGATAACGTTCATTGGAAGATCCTGTGCAGTTCTTTCTGTACTTGTATTCTTGCCACCCTTCATGCTCTTCATGGAATCACGGAAGGTTGCAATGATCAGAGGCAGGGATTTGATCAGAGAAATAATACCACCTGTTGCGATAGCTCCTGCTCCGATATATTTTACATAAGTACTCCAGATTTTAGATGCTCCGCCTGCTGCATAAAGAGCAGAAATTGTTTCTGTTCCGGGATACATAACTGTATCAGCTCCGAACAGACAGATTACCGGAATCAGCACCATCCAGCCAATAAGAGAACCAACAAACATAAAGGATGCGATTCTTGGTCCTACGATATATCCAACACCGAGAAGTGCAGGATAGCATTCCATACCAATTTCACCTTTGAATCCTTTAAATGCTACTGCAACGTCTGCAGGGATTACCTTTAAACCGTCAACGACAAATTTAAAGATCGCTGCGATTCCCATACCTGAGAATACTGTCGCAGCGTTTGCACCACCCTCTTCACCTGCAAGAAGAACATCTGCGCAGGCAGTTCCTTCCGGATAAAGAAGTGTTGCATGCTCTTTTACGATCAGTGCGTTACGAAGTGGTACCATAAAAAGTACACCAAGAACACCACCGCAAAGTGCGATTAATGTGATTTCCACGATACCCGGCATTTCACAAAGTCCTTCTTCTGCCCAAAGGAACAGAGCTGGCATTGTGAAAATTGCACCGGCTGCCAGTGATTCACCGGCTGAACCGATTGTCTGGACCATGTTGCTCTCCAGAATGGAGTTCTTTTTCATGATCTTGCGAATTACGCCCATGGAAATAACTGCTGCCGGAATGGAAGCAGATACAGTCATACCTACACGCAGACCAAGATAAGCATTGGCTGCACCGAAGATGACTGCAAGGATAACACCCATGATGATGGATGTCACCGTAAATTCTGGTGTGATCTTGTCAGCCGGAATATACGGTTTGAACTCTTTGTTTTCGTTCATGATTTCCTCTCCCTTTTGTATTGATTTATAAACATAGAACATTATAGCGAAATTTATACAAAAAGGCAAGGTGAAAAAACTGGTTTTTTATGCACTTTACCATATTGACGTGCTAACTTGATAATCTCTTAACATATCAGCACGCTCAAACAGCATATTTTTGCCCTGTTTTATCAGTCTATTCATCTGAATCCAACTGTTTAATCAGGTATCTCCCAACAATTCTGGAAAAATTCGAAATATCCCGGATATATGCGAAATCTTTGCCAAATATCTTTTTTTCTGTGGAAAGGTCCTTTTCTTCCCCTGCAAACACTCCCAGAACACTTACTCCAAGGTTTCGCAGGTGCCGCACTTCTGTAGCAGTATCATTGATAGCATATTTTCCCATATAAGGTTCCGGGTTCTTTGCGTGAGGTCTGTTTACGATGACATCGTATGGTTTTCCATCACTTAATACAATGAGGATTTTTTTCTCCTCAGATCTCTGAAGCAGACCGTATCCTGCGGTTTTGATAGCAAGTCCATCCCTGTTATTGGAAGAAGTTACATAATTAAAAATATTTTCATTAGCTGACTGTGGATCATCGTACTCACGGAATCTGTGAAGGATCGTATAGTCCCAGAATGTGCAGAAGCTCATGACACGGTGAGGCAGGTTTACATTACTTAATGCTTCACTGATGATATAAGCCTGTAATGCCACATCTCCCTGCCTGGACATCTGGGAACCGCTGGCATCGATCAGCACATCTACTACGAAATCAGATGCATCAGATTTCAATTCTCTTTTAAACAGATTTGCTTCACTGCTTCTGCCCACACGCCAGAGTCTGGACGGAATGATCGTTCCTCTGTCTGACAGTACTTCCTGCGTCTCGCTTTTCAGCACCAGCGTCTTTCGCAAAAGATCTGTGAGGGATGCGATGTTCTGCTTTACGATTCTGTGTTTGTCATGGTAGAGCCAGATATTCTTATTCTTTAATCGCACTGCATATTCGTACTGATAGTTTCGTTTGACCGGATTCTTAAGAATTCCTTCTGTAAAATAAAGGCTGCAGTCTCTGTGAAGTTCCCTGCACATCAGATAATTCATTCGCTTCTCTTCTGCAGGAGTGAGATAAGTTTTTCCGAAATTCAACTCTACATAGGTGTATGCTTTCTCAAGTTCTTCCTCTGTGAGAATTGTAATTTTGTGTTTGGTCTGGCGCTGTTTTTCCATTTCTTCAGTGACAGCAGTGTCTTCCATGTCCGTAATCTTATTTGTCATCTGTTCGATGTAACTCTCCAGAGCTTCCTCATAAAGTTCTTCTGTGAGAAAATCTTCCCAATCGTATTCTGTCAGTTCTTCCATGGTGACTGCCATAACCTGTTCCAGTGTTCCATGATCTTTCTCAAAATCCGGATCAATGATAGTGTTGTAAAGACTGTCAATAATACGGATCAGTTCTATAGTGTCTGTAGCTGTTCTGGCTTTGTAAACCATGTCGCGGATTTTCCGAAGACGCTCTTCTACATAATGGTTTCCATTCTGCAAACGGTCACGCAGGATGGCAATCTTCAGGCGACCGAGAATATCTCCGTATGCGGGCATCTGTTCAAACTCCTGATCCAGGATATCCTCGAATGCTTCCTTCTGCATCTCCCGGACTCCCGGACGCTCCTGACATATTTTATCCCCGATTGCTTCCTCTACACATAGCTGTGCTACTGCAGTCAGTTCTCCCTCTCCTGCCTGGCAGAAGACTTTTTTTTACCAGATATAAACCCAGCAGATTCCTGTCATAATATTTTGCCAGCGCGCCCTGCTTGATGCCGTCATACAGAGCAATTGCTTTTGAACGCAGATACAGGGAAACGTCTACTTTCATATTTAACGTGTAATCCCCGCTGATAGTCCAGAGGAGATTGCGGATCCTGTTTTCCAGTTCCAAACGGTAATCGTCGATTTCTACGATTTTCTCATCTTTCATATACATCATCCCTTGTCCAGTCTGCCGGAATTCTGGTTTTCACAATATCCTCTACGATTTCTTTCTCAAAAATGTCAAAGGTCTTGTTCACCACCCCCATAGTAACTGCTTTTCTCGGAGAAAGTCCGGTTTCTACAATCTTCATGGCTGCAAGGAGACCTCGCAGATCCAGAGGTTTGGTGGAAATTTCACTGTTTGTGGCTTTGAGCTGAAGATCCAGGAATACTCCGATGAACTGTGTTCTGGCGTTTTCTTTTATATTCGGGAACATCCGGCGGAAAATAAATTCCAGGGATTCTTCAGTCTGAGCCGGCATGTCTATAACCAGGAATCTGGATACCAGCGCTTCATTGAGTTCTTTGGTTCCTGCATAACCGTAATTCATGGTTCCGATAAAACGGGCAGCCGGATGAAGATCAATTTTGTCATAGCCCGGGACATCGATGGAACGGCGATAATCCAAAGTTGCATGAAGAACGGAAACTGCATCGTTCTTTGCCATATTAATCTCGTCGAGGATTCCGAAACCACCGTATTCTGCACACTGATAGATAGTTCCTTTGCGGAGCTTAACTTCGTTGTCCACGAAAGTGTCTGTGCCGATCAGATCTCCGCTGTTAGTATTTACATGAAAAGAAACATTGTACGCGGGACGGTTGAAAATATATGCCAGGTTCTCTGCAAGGATATTTTTTCCTGTTGCCTTTGGACCGGTGAGTAACAGGTTCTCCCCTTTGAGCAATCCGGCAATGGCCATTTCCAGAATGTCTTTTCCGTAAAATGGAATAGATGGTTTCACAATCCTGTCTGCGGTCTCCGGTGCCACCTCATACCGGCTACGGAATTCTTCTACTCTCTTTATCAGTTCAGGGGCTACCTGCTGCTCCTCAAGAAATTTCAGTTCTTCCATTTAGTTCTCCTTTATATAACTATTATAGTCCAGTTTGTGTTATAGAAAAAGGCCGCTTATCTTTTACAGATTCACGACCCTTTCATTATAGCATTCTTCTTTATATTTTTACAACATTATACTTCAAATACAAGATCTCCATAAGAAGGCATCGGCCACATTTCCTTATCTACGATCATTTCCAGTTCATCCACCGGCTCACGTAAAGCTTCCATTGCAGGAACCACCTTTTCTCTGCAGAATACGGCTCTGTCCCGTCCCTCTGCATATTCCGGGGTCTTCTCAACCAGTTTGCTCAGCTTACTCATGGCACTGTTTGCAGCCTTTAAGAGTTTTGACGCTTTCTTGAGCAGGTCAAGCTGTACACTTACATCGATCAGTCCTTCGCCCGCTGTCTTCACTGTATTGATCGATTCGCCAAGAACAGTGGTATATCTGATAACTGCCGGAATAATCTGCTTGGTTGCCATGTCGATCATTGTCTTTGCTTCAATATTGATTGCTTTAGAATAAATCTCATATTTAATCTCTGCACGTGATTCAAGCTCAGCTCTTGAGAATACATCAAAAGATTCAAAGAGTTTCACTGCCTTCTCTGTAGTAAGTGCAGGGATTGCATCTACCATGCTCGGAAGGATCGGAAGTCCGCGGCGTTTTGCTTCTTTCTCCCATTCCGGTGCATAGCCATTTCCGTTAAATACGATTTTCTGATGATCTGTGGCATATTCTTTGATCAGGTCATGTACCGCCAGTTCGAAATCAGGAGCTTTTTCCAGACGGTCACATGCTTCCTTAAATACTTCTGCTGTGATCGTGTTCAGGACTACGTTACATGCAGAAATAGAATCCCTTGAGCCTACCATACGGAATTCAAATTTATTTCCTGTAAAAGCAAAAGGTGACGTACGGTTACGGTCTGTGGCATCCTTCATGAAATCAGGCAGCGTCTTAACACCTGTTTCCAGCTTACTTCCCTTTTTACTGTGAGTTGCTGTTCCTGTGCTGACCAGCTGTTCCAGAACATCCTCCAGCTGCTCTCCAAGAAATACGGAAATCACTGCCGGCGGTGCTTCATGGCCGCCAAGTCTCTGGTCATTTCCCACATCTGCCGCAGATTCACGCAGAAGATCTGCATGTTCATCTACTGCTTTCAGGATACAGGTGAGGACCAGAAGGAACTGAATATTTTCATGAGGTGTTTTGCCCGGATCCAGAAGATTGATTCCGTCATCTGTGGTAAGAGACCAGTTGTTATGCTTACCGGAACCGTTCACACCTGCAAATGGTTTCTCATGAAGGACACAGCGCATTCCATGACGGCTGGCAACCTTTTTAAGGATACGCATCATCATCTGGTTCTGGTCTGCTGCGATATTGACCGGTGCATAAATCGGTGCAAGCTCATGCTGTGCAGGAGCAACCTCATTATGCTGTGTCTTTGCAGGAATTCCAAGCTTCCAGCATTCTTCATTTACCTCTTTCATGTATGCGGAAATTCTCTGACGGATACTTCCAAAGTAATGGTCATCCATTTCCTGTCCCTTCGGAGGCATAGCTCCAAAAAGAGTTCTGCCTGTATAGATCAGGTCTTTTCTCTGAAGCCATTTCTCTTTATCGATCAGGAAATATTCCTGCTCTGCTCCTACTGACGGAGTTACTTTCTTAGAAGTTGTATTTCCGAAAAGTCTCAGCAGACGGAGTGCCTGGGTGTTAATTGCTTCCATAGAACGAAGAAGTGGGGTCTTCTGGTCAAGTGCTTCTCCTGTATAGGAACAGAATGCAGTAGGAATACAGAGTGTTCCGCCTGCTGCATCATGACGCACAAAAGCCGGTGATGTACAGTCCCATGCTGTATATCCTCTCGCCTCAAAAGTTGCTCTTAATCCACCGGACGGGAAAGAAGATGCATCCGGTTCACCTTTGATCAGTTCTTTTCCGGAGAAAGACATCAGGACCTTGCCGTTATCCATCGGAGCTGTGATAAAAGCATCGTGTTTCTCTGCTGTCACACCTGTAAGGGGCTGGAACCAGTGGCTGTAATGTGTGGCACCTTTCTCGATGGCCCATTCTTTCATCTCGTGCGCTACTACATCCGCAATCTCCATAGACAATTCTTTGCCCTCTTCTATGGTTTTTTTCAATTCTTTGTAGATCTTCTTCGGAAGTCGTGCCTGCATGACGGAATCATTAAACACGTCACATCCAAAAGTCTCTACTACATTGATATACTCACCCATTTTATTTCTCCTTTTTATTTATTAACGGGGAAATTCCAATTGATCTGGTTTCCTCATTTTTTGTACTTTTCAGATACAGATTCAGTGCTTCGTGGCAGTTTTCAATCTCTATCTGTGTATGACTGCCGCCGTATTCACCGTCCAGAGTCCATGGTACCGGTTCTTCTGAGGTAATGGTCACCCTGGCTGATTTAAAAGAATGAATCAGATCTGTATTGTCCTCTGCTGTCAGCATTGCAGTCATGATCTCCTGCAATTCCAGCGGATTCTTCGGTCTTGTGATCATGGTAACTTCAAAAAGTCCGTCATTCATATCCACGTTCTTGCCTGTAAGGTTCTTGAACCCTCCCACTGAACGGGAATTGGTGATCATTCCAAAGATGAAGTCATCCTCCACAGTTAATTCTTCGGATTCAATTCTCATATGGTATGATTTGATATCAAAAAGGCGTTTCACTCCCTCAAGAAGATAGGCTACATGGCCAAGGATATTCTTGAGATCCTGATCTGTCTGATAGGCTACATCTGTGAAAAGACCGAAAGCTGCTATATATGTAAAGCTCTGGTTATTGAATCTGCCGATGTCACAGTGATAAAGTTTCTCTTCCATGATCATGGAAGCGGCATCTGTCATGCTTTTCGGCATAAAGAGACTGTTTGCAAAGTCGTTGGTGCTTCCTGCCGGAATGTATCCGATGGGAATGGAACTCTTCTTTTCCATTACTCCGGTAACCACCTCATCAAGAGTCCCGTCTCCGCCGCTGCATACGATAAGGTCCACTTTGGATTCGTATTCTTTGGCTTTCTCGTAAGCATCTTTTGGTTTCTGTGTGGAATAGATAATGACTTCATAACCGCCTTTGTTGAAAATATCTACTATATCAAGCAGGTTTGTTTTGATCTTGCCTTTGCCTGCCTTGGGATTGAAAACAAAGAGCATTTTTTTGTTCATTTCGAGCAACTCTCCTTTTTTCAGGGTTTAAATGCGTAGTTTTCAGAGTACGCAGATTTCTATTTATATAATATAAGAAAAAAGGGTGGAAAAGTCAATGGGGTTTGGCGGGCAAAAAAATTGGGGACGACAGGAAATATTTTTGGTTTCAGGTGCGGTTTCGCGGGCTAATAACTCTAGGTGTGTGGAAATCTGCTAAAAACATTCAAAAATTGCTCAAACTCGCTTCGCTCAGACAGTGAGCAATTTTTGAATAACGCAGATTCACACGCACCAAGAGTTACTACGCCCACTGCAAATGCACCTGAAACCAAAAATATTTCCTGCCTGTTGGCTGGCTGCGGGACTGCCGAGCTGTTACTGCTCACTTCGTTCACAATAATGCGCCTTGCAACGACAGGCTATGCAAATGAGATTTCCTCACAGAACATTTTGCAGGATGGTAACGCATGAACCGGGACTGGTGAATAGTTACAATTTTTCTAAATTTTTTATGGCAAGTTATATTTTGGCGTGATAAAATGGGGATTGTATTTATTAGGTAATTGTAAAACGAAAAACCAGTATTTTCAATAGGTTCAGAGTTTCGCAAATGCCTATTGTATTTATTATAGAAAGGATTTCTTATTCATATGATTAAATTGATTGCTTCAGATATAGATGGGACTCTGGTGAAGGATGGGACTCTGGCGATTGACAGGGAGTATATGGAAGTTATCGGAAGGATGATTGATAAGGGGATTGTGTTTGTGGCATGCTCAGGGCGGCAATATCGAAGTGAGAGGAAGCTGTTTGCCCCTGTCGCAGACAGACTGCTTTATATCTCTGACGGAGGAACTGTTGTACGGACTCCGAAGGAGATTCTGAAAGTGGATACTCTGCCGGACGAAATCTGGAAAGGAATGTGTTCTATGGTAAGAGAGGATATGCCTTCCTGTGATTATTTTATTTCCACACCTGAACGCTGTTTCGCAGAAGACGGAGGCAGCCAGATGTTTCACTGGCTGAGAGATTCTTACGGATATGATATCCATGAAGTTCCGGAAATGTTAAAACTCGAGGGGCAGCAGGTAAACAAATTTGCTGTCTACCACCCCAACGCCTGTGAGGAAATGTGCGCCCCTTTATTCACTCCCACCTGGAAAGACAAAACAGTTATGGCTGCCGCCGGCAAGGAATGGATGGACTGTACTGCCCCAGGTTCCGGCAAAGGTCCTTCCGTTGCTTTCCTTCAGGAATATCTGGGAATTTCACCTGACGAAACCTGCACTTTCGGAGATAACCTCAACGATATTGAAATGCTTCAGAATGCCGGTCTCAGCTACGCAGTCTCCAACTCCCGCCCCGAAGTCCGGGCTGCCGCCAAAAATACCTGCCCGCCCTACTGGGAAAACGGAGTTCTGCAAATTCTGAAGTCTTTCTTATAAAAGATACAAATTACTCCAGTTCATACCAATACACAGCGCAGAAACATATTTCATTTCGTGTGCATTTGCAGGAGTCTTAGAACTTCTTAGCTGATAAAAATATGCGTTATAAGAAAAATGACCCACTGTCTGAGCCGCAGCATGCGGCGAGTTTGGGTCATTTTTCTTATGTTTTTAGCATATTTTTACCAGCTTAGAAGTTCTTAGGCTCCGAAACCGCACACGAAATGAAATATGTTTCTGCGCGTCCCTTTTTCAATATTTAAGCTTCCATTACCGCATCCTTCATAGCTTTCACATACTCTTTCACATACGGTACACAGTCCGCTCCATGTTCTGCACACAACTTAACAATAGCAGATCCCACAATAGCCCCGTCCGACTGTGCTGCCATCTTCTTTGCCTGCTCCGGCGTAGAAATGCCAAATCCCACAGCACATGGAATATCCTTCACAGCCTTCACTAACTTCACCATAGCTCCGATATCCGTAGTAATATTAGTTCTTGTTCCTGTAACACCAAGAGAAGAAACACAATACACAAATCCTTCCGCATCCTTCGCAATCTGTGCGACCCTCTCATGAGAAGTCGGCGCGATCAGAGAGATCAGATCAATACCGTATTTCTTACATACAATATCAAATTCCTCTTTTTCCTCATACGGCACATCCGGAAGAATCAGCCCATCCATGCCAATCTCTGCGGCAGTTTTAATAAATCGCTCCGTTCCGTAGGAGAATACTACATTCGCATAGGTCATAAACACCATAGGAACAGAACTGTTCTTTCTGATCTTTACCACCATGTCAAATACCTTATCTGTAGTCACACCACCTGAAAGTGCTCTCACATTTGCTCCCTGGATCACAGGTCCCTCTGCTGTAGGATCAGAAAACGGGATTCCAAGCTCGATCAGGTCTGCACCAGCTTCCTCCATTGCATAGACAAGCTGCTCTGTCACTTCCAGAGACGGATCTCCACAGGTAATAAATGGGATAAATGCCTTTCCTTTTTCAAATGCTTCTGTAATTCTCTTATTCATGGATATCCTCCCCTCTGTAACGTGCGATTGCTGCGCAGTCCTTATCTCCACGTCCGGAAATTGTAATGACCACGATCTGGTCTTTTCTCATCTGTGGAACAATTTTCCTTGCGTAAGCGACTGCATGAGCACTTTCGATGGCAGGAATGATTCCCTCTGTTCTGGAAAGATACTCAAATGCTTCTACTGCTTCTTCATCTGTGACAGGTACATATTCTGCACGTCCTGTATCATAGAGATGTGCGTGCTCCGGTCCGATTCCCGGATAGTCCAGACCTGCGGAAATGGAATATACAGGTGCGATCTGACCATATTCATCCTGGCAGAAATAAGATTTCATTCCATGGAAGATTCCCAGTTTGCCGGTTGCAATGGTAGCTGCTGTCTCTGCCGTATTTACGCCACGTCCTGCTGCCTCACATCCGATCAGACGGACATCTTTGTCATTGATAAAATTGTAGAATGTTCCGATCGCATTGGATCCGCCACCTACACATGCAAGAACTGCATCCGGAAGTCTGCCCTCTTTTTCAAGGATCTGCTCTTTGATTTCTTTGGAGATCACTGCCTGAAAATCGCGAACAATTGTAGGAAACGGATGAGGTCCCATTACAGAACCAAGTACATAATGTGTATCGGAAATACGGTTTGTCCACTCTCTCATTGTCTCGGAAACAGCATCCTTCAGTGTTGCAGTACCGGAAGTAACTGCATTGACCTTTGCACCCAGAAGACGCATTCTGTATACATTTAATGCCTGACGTTCTGTGTCTTCTTTTCCCATGAAGATTTCACATTCCATACCCATAAGAGCTGCTGCTGTTGCTGTTGCCACACCATGCTGACCTGCGCCTGTTTCTGCAATGACACGGGTCTTGCCCAATTTTTTTTGCAAGAAGTACCTGACCAAGTACATTGTTGATTTTGTGAGCACCTGTATGGTTTAAGTCTTCTCTCTTTAAGTATACTTTTGCTCCACCCAGATCTTCTGTCATGTGGGATGCAAAGTAGAGACGGGATGGTCTTCCTGCATATTCGTTCAGAAGCTCTGTAAGCTCTGCGTTAAACTCCGGATCATCTTTATAATGGTTGTAGGCTTCCTCCAATTCGATGACAGCATTCATCAGTGTTTCCGGAATGTACTGTCCTCCATGGATGCCGAATCTTCCTTTTGACATCTGTATATGTCCTCCTTTTATGTATGTAATCCCTGGCCTGTCAGATGGTCGGTCAGAGTATTCTATGTTCTTTCTGAATTAGTCAAGCGGATATTCGCAATCCGCTTCGCTACTTGCTCATAACCGAATAACTGCTCCGCAGTTTATCAGAAGGAGCTTACACTCCTCCTGATACAAGCAAGTCCCCATCCACTGCTTATTGCTTTTCACAATTGAAGCAGGTGACTTACTTGATTCGGTTATCTTATTTCATATGCACCAATTGAACTGCCTTCAAAATCTTATCTCTGTCTTTCATTCCATCCGTCTCCACACTGCTGCTCAGATCTACTGCATAGGGATGAATAGTCCGGACGGCTGTTTCCAGATTTTCCACCCCCAGTCCTCCTGCCAGGAAAAACGGTCTGTCTATCTCCGGGATCAGTGACCAGTCAAAGGTCTGTCCTGTTCCACCGCCACCCTGATCAAGCAGTATATAATCTGCCGGACTTTTCAGGGCATTTTCAATATCCTGAGCCGTTTTTACGGAAAAGGCCTTTATAACCTGATGCCCTGTATTCTTTTGGATTCTCCGTATATATGCCTCATCTTCCTGTCCATGAAGCTGTGCAATATGGATAGTTCCTCCAAGAAGCAGTTCCTCCACACGCTCAGGTGCTGCATTTACAAAAACACCTACAGGTATAATGTCCGGATTAAGTTTTGCAGTAAGTTCTCTCACCAATGCGCCTGTAACATTTCTGCTGCTCTTCGGAAATTCTATGATAAATCCACAGTAATCAGGTTTTGCTTCATTTACATAGGTAATGTCTTCCGGACGTTTCAGACCACAGATTTTGATTTTGGTTCTTTGCTGTTGTTCTCTGGTCATATTCTATCCTCTCAGATAATATTCGATCTTTCAGCGTAACGGGCTGCCATTCAGGCTTTCCAGCGCTGCTTTCTTGTCCGGGCTTCGCATCAGTGTTTCCCCGATCAGTACCGCATCCACTTTATTCTCATAAAGAAGCCGGATATCCTCCGGGGTGCGGATTCCGCTCTCGGAAACAAAAACCACATTGTCCGGTGCCATTTTTCTCAGGCGAATGCTGTTGTTCATATCTACCTGAAAGGTTCTCAGATCACGGTTATTGACTCCCACGATCTCTGCCCCGAGATTTAAGGCCCTGTCCACTTCGTACTCATCGTGTGCTTCTACCAGTGCATCCAGTCCCAGCTCTTTTGCAAGCTGTCTGTATGCTCTTAATTCTCCGTCATCCAGGATGGCGCAGATAAGCAATACCGCGGAAGCACCAAGGGATTTCGCCTGATAGATCATATATTCATCTACTGTAAAATCCTTGCGGAGTACGGGTATCTGTACAGCGGCTGCGATTTCTCTCAGATACCGGTCTGCTCCCTGGAAATAAAAAGGTTCTGTGAGACAGGAGATTGCACTTGCACCTGCCTGTTCATATTCCTTTGCAATTGCCAGATATGGAAAATCCGGTGCAATCAGTCCCTTTGAGGGGGAGGCTTTCTTTACCTCGCAGATATAGGACATACCGTCTTTTTGTAATGCCTGGAGAAATGTAATTCTCTTCCCTGCATTTTTATTTACTTCCTGAATCCGGTTCTCCAGCTCCGAAACAGAAATACAGGTCTTTTCTTTTGCAATTCTTTCTCTTGTTCTGGCTGCTATTTCTTCTAATATATTCTTCATAATCTCTATGATTTTTCTGTAACTGTTCTGTATATCCACAGTCAGCAGATTACCGGACAGTTACAGATTTCCTTTACATTAGTAGTTTTTCCTTGTTTTCTATTTATTTGTCTCTTCCACAAATTCTTCAAATTTCTTCAGTGCTGCACCACTGTCGATGAGGGATTCTGCCAGCTTCACTCCTTCTTCTATGGAAGCGGCTTTTCCTGCGATATAGAGTGCTGCACCTGCATTTAAACATACCGCCTGACGCTTCGGACCTTTTTCCTCACCTTTCAGGATTGCTTTTGTGATCTCTGCGTTTTCTGCAGGTGTACCACCTGTCAGGGCACCCTTCTCACATCTCTCATATCCAAACTGTTCCGGTGTGATCTCATAGGAAGTAAATTTGCCATCCCTGATCTCACATACAGAAGTAGGTGCGCACATGGAAATCTCATCCAGACTGTCCTGTCCATAGACAACCATTCCTCTGTTAACGCCCAGATTTGCCATAACCTGTGCCAGTGGCTCCACCAGTGACTGATCGTAAACTCCCATCAGTTCCATGTTTGCACCTGCCGGATTACTTAACGGTCCAAGAATGTTAAATACAGTACGGATTCCTAGCTCTTTACGGATCGGTGCCACATATTTCATTGCGATGTGATAATTCTGCGCAAACAGGAAGCAGATGTTGATCTTTTTCAAGATCTCTGCACTGCGTTCCGGCGTCAGTGTAATCTTCACTCCCAGTGCTTCCAGAACATCTGCTGCACCGGATTTGGAGGATGCTGCCCTGTTTCCATGTTTTGCAACCGGAACACCGCCTGCTGCGATCACCAGAGAAGAAGTAGTGGAAATATTGAAAGAATTAGAACCGTCTCCGCCGGTACCCACGATTTCAAGCACATCCAGGTTGTGGAGAAGTTTGATACAGTGAGCTCTCATTCCTGCTGCGGAAGCTGTGATCTCATCAATTGTCTCTCCTTTTAAAGCTAATGCAGTAAGATAAGCAGACATCTGTACAGGTGTTGCCTGACCGCTCATAATCTCGTCCATTACAGCTTCTGCTTCCGCATAAGCTAAATCCTGTTTCTTTGATAATTTAATAATGGCTTCCTTAATCATTTCTCACTACCTCCATAAAGTTCTTTATCATCACTCTGCCGTCCGGTGTCATTACAGATTCAGGATGAAATTGTACTCCGAACACAGGATATTTCGTATGTTCCACTGCCATGACCTCTCCGTCCTCTGACTCTGCTGTCACCTTAAGTTCTGCAGGCAGGGTATCCTTTAACGCTGCCAGGGAATGATATCTGGCTGCTGCAAAGGTATCCGGCAGGCCCTTAAAAAGCTGACTTTCTCCTGTTTTATACATCAGTTTTTTACTTTCCATGCATCAGCTCTTTTGCATAGGAAACTGTTCCTCCAAAGGCTTCGCAGATGGACTGATGTCCCAGGCACACACCCAGGATGGGGATTTTTCCTGCAAATTCTTTAATCACCGGAATACAGATACCTGCATCCTCCGGCCTTCCCGGACCAGGGGATAAAATGATGGCTTCCGGTTTCATCTCTGCGATTTCTTCCAGTGTACACTCATCGTTTCTCACTACTTTGATGTCCGGTTCCACTGCGCCGATGAGCTGATATAAGTTATAGGAAAAGCTGTCATAATTATCGATCAGTAATATCATTCTAATCCCTCCTGTGCCTGTTCAATTGCCTGTACCACTGCTCTTGCCTTGTTGCAGCATTCCTGGAATTCCTTTTCCGGTACACTGTCTGCCACGATTCCGGCACCTGAACGGATACAGATTTCTCCGTTTTTCTTGTAAACCAGGCGGATGGCAATACAGGTATCCAGGTTTCCTGCAAAATCCAGATATCCGATGGCGCCTCCGTAAATGCCTCGTTTGCTCTGTTCCAGTTCCTCGATGATCTGGCAGGCTCTGAATTTGGGTGCTCCGGAAAGGGTTCCTGCCGGAAGGATTGCGTCTACTGCATCCACAGCGTCTTTATCATCCCGGATGATTCCTGTTACTGTGGAGCCCAGATGCATTACATGGGAAAAACCGTTCTACGCAGAGATACTTTTCTACTTTTACAGTTCCGATCTTGCTGATCTTTCCAATATCGTTTCTTCCCAGGTCTACCAGCATATTGTGTTCTGCCAGCTCTTTCTCATCTTTCAGAAGTCCCTCTTCAAGTTCTTTATCCTCTTCTCTTGTCTTTCCTCTTGGTCTGGTTCCTGCCAGAGGGAAGGTACTTAAGGTGCCATTTTCCAGCTTCGCAAGGGTTTCCGGGGAAGCACCTGCCAGTTCAATGTCATCACTGGAGAAATAAAACATATAAGGAGAAGGATTAGATGCCCGAAGAACCCGGTAAGTATCAAACAGGCTTCCTGTTGCTTTCGCACGCATGGGATTGGAAAGTACTACCTGGAAAATATCACCTTCTCTGATGTAATGTTTGGCTTTCTCCACCATCTCTGCATATTTTTCTTTCGGAAATTTCGGCTGTATTTCTGACTGAAGTCTCAGCGGTTCAAATTCCATATGCTCCCCGTTTCGGATCAGCTGCGCCATTTCCTCCAATTTCTTTACTGCTTTCTCGTAGGAGGCTTCCAGATCATCTGCCATCACACCTGTAATCAGAAGTACTTTCTGTCTGAAATGGTCAAATACGATCACCTGATCAAAAAGCATTAAATCCATGTCCCTGAAATCCTGCTGTTCCCTGTCCTCCAGTTTCAGCTTTGGTTCACTGTATTTGATATAATCGTAGGAGAAATATCCTACCAGACCGCCTGTAAAAGGAGGCATCTTTTCCATTACCGGAGTTTTATATTTCCGGATGATTTCTCTGAGAGTATCACCGGGATGTGTGCCCTGCCTTACGGTTTCCTCTGTTTTTCCCTCAGCATCGGTTGTCCGGATCTTCAATGTTCTGTCTGTACAGGTAATCTCCATGGACGGTTCATACCCCAGAAAAGAATACCTGCCCCACACTTCTGTCTGGCTGGCACTTTCCAGCAGGTAACAATGGCGGCTGGCTTTTCGCAAAATGCGCATTACCTCTACCGGTGTATATCTGTCTGCATAAAGTTCTCTGCACAGAGGAATACGACGATATTCTTTTGTCTGTGCAAGCTGTCTGATGGTTTCTAATGTTGGATACATGGAAACACCTCCTGTGATTAATTCAGTTTCTGCCAAGAACATAAAAAAGCCCGCCCTTGACAGAATTATCGTTTCTGTCAAGGACGAGCGTATATACTTCACCCGCGGTGCCACCTTGATTTACGGTTTGAACCGTACTCTTTGCGAAATACCTTCATATTCCCGGCAACTGACGTATGCCTCACGTCACAGGATACTTAGTCTGCTCTGTAATCTTCAACCTTTCACTGTGCCCTCAGCGGCCCATTTGGCAGACTGCATTTCCACCCGGCTCTCACCTTCCCGGATTCTCTGTGCGCGCATGACTGCTTTGACTTCCGCTTCATCGGTTTAATCTGTTAAATTTACACTTAATTTACCACCGGAAGCTATATTTGTCAACCCGGAATTTCATTTTCAATAACATATTTTTATCATTACGTTGTTGTTCACTCCGTTCTCAGTAACGTAGCCAAAATTCATTCCAGACATCTGCAGTCTGTTTTCGCCACATACATCTGCACCAGATAATCATTCACTATAATCTGAATAAAAGCGCAAAACCAGATATTCCCAGTTTCGCGCTTTTTATTGTTTTACTTATTCACTTTCGAACAATCCCAGTGTGCCAACAAGTTGATTCTGCTGCTATTTCTTCTGTGCCTCTTTTTTCTTCATGTCAAGAATCTCTTCTGCAATCTCAACTTCGGATTTCTCATCCGGTGGAAGCACGATATTCAGAATGATAGCAAACAGTGCTGCAGGTACGATTCCTGAACCGCCGAAGATCAATGTGATTGCCTGCGGCATATGTGCAAGGACTGCTGAGTTTGCCCCAAGTCCATAGCCAAGACCAAGTGCAACGGAGACAATTGTTACGTTTCTCGGAGTTACCGGCCATTTTGTGATAAGCTGGATACCGCTGACAACAATAGATGAGAACATCATAACTGCCGCACCGCCCAGTACGCTCTGAGGCATGATGGAGATCAGTGCTGCAAGCTTCGGAAACAGACCACATGCGATAAGAAAAATACCGCCTGTTGCAATTGAAAAACGGTTTACAACCTTGTTCATTGCAACCAGACCTACGTTCTGGCTAAAAGAAGTATTCGGAAGTACGCCAAATACTGCTGCCAGTGAAGATCCAAGACCATCACACATAACGCCGCCGGAAAGCTCTTTGTCTGTAGCTTCTCTTCCAAGACCACCCTCTGTGATACCAGAAATATCACCGACAGTCTCTACAGCTGTTACAATAAACATGATGCCGATCGGAACGATTGCCCTTGCATCAAATACCCATTTGACAGGCATGATCTTCGGCACTGCAAACCAGGATGCGCTTGCTACTTTATCCCAGTTAAGAACCCAGGATTTGGTAACTTCTACTGTTGCACCTGCATCATCCACATAGGTAAATGTGGTAGGAAGAACTGCTGCCATAATACTTACCAGCACATATCCTACGATAATGCCGATCAGAATTGATGCAAAGCTTGTAAATCCTTTTGTCCCATGTTTTAATACGACAATTACAACCAGAACTACAAAGCCTACAAACAGATTCTCCAGAGAACCGTAGTCCTTAGCGGAACTTCCGCCCCCAAAAGAACTGATACCAACAGCGATCAGTGAAAGACCGATTGATAATACAACGGTTCCTGTTACAACTGACGGCAAAAAATTTTCTCAGTGGTTTCAGGAAGCTTCCCAGTACAGTTTCAAAAAGACCGCCGATAAAGGATGCCGCCATGATCGCACCATACGCAACCACTCCATTACCCATGACTCCTGCAACACTCTGGCATACGCCAATAAAACCGGAACTGGTTCCCATAACGATGGGGAGTTTACCACCCACAGGTCCTATGGTAAATACCTGAACCAAAGTTACAATACCTGCGATCAGCATGGCATTCTGCAGAAGTGCTACCTGCAGTTCTCCGCCGGCTTCGATTCCACAGGCTGCTGTGATGATCAGAAGCGGTGTAAGGTTACCTACGAACATAGCCAGCACATGCTGCAAACCAAGAGGAATCGCCAGCTTCAGTGGCGGCCTTCCATCAAGGTCGTAGGGTGTTACTGTGTTTTTCTCTTGTTTCTCCATTCCTTTCCCTCTCTTTCGTGAATGTTGATGTGATTCGGCAAAAGGTTTTACAATAGCGATTTTTCCTATAATCAAAAACAAGGCAGTTATCCTTTTTTGAATAACCACCCTGTTATCATTTCATACTACTGTCATTACAATGAACTTTTGCTTTCACCTTTTTGCATTATAAAGGATTTTGGGGATTATGGCAATAGTAAAAAGAAATTTTGTATATTTTTTGTATGAATATGCCGGCAACATAAAAAAGCCTGTAAACCTTCACTCGATTTACAGACTCATCTTTCGTGTAGTAGCGAGAGGGGGATTCGAACCCTCGACACCACGGGTATGAACCGTGTGCTCTAGCCAACTGAGCTATCTCGCCATTTTCTTTT
>ENA-OQES01000087-OQES01000087.1-human-gut-metagenome-genome-assembly--contig:-NODE-87-length-37463-cov-4.205084_pt1 | contig 37463 bp, 41 predicted proteins | sample MGYA00242798_ERZ504641 | MGnify/ENA primary metagenome ERZ504641 (study PRJEB26092, sample SAMD00036327) | human gut metagenome | host: Homo sapiens | study: EMG produced TPA metagenomics assembly of...
TGTTCGACTACCTGTTTATGGGCTGGCTGCGTCTTGGTCCCTCGGGCGCGGCATTGGGCACCACACTGGCGCAGGCCATCAGTGTGACCGTGACATTGGTGGCGATTCGCCGCCGGCGTACGGGCATCAGACTGAAGTTCGGCGATCTTCGCCCCGATAGGGCCATGCTCCGCGGCATTCTCGGCATCGGAGTGCCGACGGCGGTTCAGGACGGCTGCATCCAGATCGCCTTCATCATCATCACGGTCATCGCCAACTACCGTGGCCTGAACGATGCGGCAGCTGTCGGCGTCGTCGAAAAAGGGTGATCAGCGCGTTGTTCCTGGTACCGTCGTCCATGCTGGCCACGGTATCCGCCGTCTCGGCGCAGAACATCGGTGCCGGCAGGATGGAGCGAGCGACGAAGACACTGCGATACGCCACCGCGATCACCGTCGTCTACGGCATCGTCATATCGATTGTGGTGGAACTGACGGCGGGCTCCATCGTCGGCCTGTTCACCACCGATGCGACGGTAATCCTGCTGGGAACACAGTACATCCGCAGCTACATCGTCGACAGCATCTTCGCGGGCATCCACTTCTGCTTCAGCGGCTTCTTCGCCGCATGCGGGCGCTCCTATATCGGATTCATCCACAATATCGTGGCCATCACCCTGGTCCGTGTGCCCGGGGCGTATCTGGCATCCAAGCTGTTCCCGAACACCTTGTTCCCCGATGGGCGTCGCCGCGCCCGCCGGATCGCTGCTTTCCGTGCTGATCTGTCTTGGCTTCTACGCGTGGCTCAAGCGTCACGGCGTAATTTCGGAGAAGGCGCGTGCATGACGGCGAGTGAGCGAAGTGGAGGGCGCGACGCTTTGCCGGGTGACGGCAGACTGTTCCGTATAGGCAAGGTTGCAGATATGTTCAATGTGTCGCTGGGCACGCTTCGGCATTATGAGCGTTGCGGCTTGCTGGAATCCCGAATATATCGACCCGCGCACCGGGGTACCGGTATTACGGTGCCAAGCAGTTCGAGGTGCTGAACACAATCCGGTACCTGCGTGTGCTGGATATGCCGTTGACGCAGATAGCCGAGTTCCTGCACAATCGCGACGTGCATGTCATCGAGGACAAGCTTGTTGCACAGAAAGCCCTGATCGAGCGCAAACAGCATGAGCTGGAAATGGTCCAGCGGAAGATCGACCATCGCTTGGAGCGGCTGCGGGACGCTGAGCAGTCCGAATTCGACGTGATACGTGTTGTGCGGCAACCCCGCCTGCAGGATCGTCTGGATCAGGGATTCACCGAAGGTCGACTCGTATCTCGGCCTGGAATATTCGATCCGCAAGCTGGAGCAGCATCAGAAGGATTCGCTGGTCTTCCTCGGCAAGGTCGGCGTCGGCATTGACAAGGAATCGTTGGAACAGGGCGGATATGCCGATTACGGGTTGGTGTTCCTATTGCTTGACGACGAGGACGAATATGAGGGCGACACCGTGGCATTGCCGGAGACCGATTGCGTGCGCATCCGGTTCCGGGGGAAGTCATGGCGATGCCCCCGACCGGTATCGCGAGCTGATATGGTACACCGCAGAGCAGGGTCTCGACATCACCGGGTTCTCACGTGAGATCGCGTTGATCGATGAAGGGTTGACATCGGATCCCGCCCAGTTCGTGACCGAGATCTGCATCCCGGTGCGCTAGCCACTTTCCGGCGACGTGTGGCGCTACTTGGCTTTCTCCTTCAGAGTCGGCGCAAGGGTGCCGGCCAGCGCGCGCTCGCCCGGCCTGGCCAATGGGCCGACCAGTTCATGCGCCGTGTACGGCTCCTCAAGATAGGCGATGTCGGATTCGCTGAGTTTTACTCCAAGTGCTTCGATGACATCATCCACGCGCTCCGTCTTCGAGCAGCCGACGATCGGTGCCGTGACGTCCTTGGCCCAATGCCAGGCGAGGGCGATCCGCGCCATCGGCACGCCGAGCCGTTCCGCGAGCCCGTGCACGCGTTCGATGATCGGCATATCCTGCGCACGTGCCTGATCGTACTTGTTGCGCATGGTGCCGTCGGTGGTGCCGCGTTTGGAATCGGAATCCCAGGACGGATGGGTCAGATGGCCGGACGCCATGGGGAGTATGGGGTGAGCGCCATGTTGTACTGACGGCTGTTCGGTGGCGTCGGCATCGATGGTCCACTGATGGAATTACGGGGAGGTCTTGCCGAAACTCATACCGCCAAGGCAGACCTTGGAAACTTGGATGCCGGACCATCCCAGTGGGGCGTAGCTCATGTCAGTCATACTGAAGCTCTTCTGCCGTTGATGTTCGGAAGGTCAGCATATCCCGTTTCGATTGGCAGAACCAATACCTCGCATGAATGGTTTGATATGCAATCGACGCATGGAACGATATACCATACTCACATTGGACATTCTTTTTCGCCGGGCGTTGAATAGGGAACGGTACAGAGCATAAATGAAAGGACGGGTCGACAATGGAAAATCCGAGCGCATTCCCGATGGGAGAACCGAACGACGGCTTCGCGCAGTACTTCGTGGGACAGAGCTACCTTGCTCCGGTGCTCGAGACTCCGCAGATTGCCATCCATAACGTGACCTTCGAGCCGGGTTGCCGCAACAACTGGCACATCCATCACAACGCGGCGCAGGTACTCATCGCGGTCGGCGGTTGCGGCTACTACCAGATCGAGGGACAGGAGCCAAAGGAGCTCAAGGCCGGGCAGGCCGTCTGCATCCCCGCGGATACGAAGCACTGGCATGGCGCCGCCCCCGGCGAATCATGCTCGCATCTAGCCTTCATGGTCCCTGCGGGCGATCCGGCATCCATGAGCAACGAATGGCTCGAGCCGGTGGATGCCGAAGCCTACGGCAAACTTGCCTGAGGTCTGTTGTTCTTATATGGAGGGCCATCCTGCAAAAGTGGGATGGCCCTTTTTTGTTGTTCAGGGCGATAACGGTTTGAAGCCTTGCGGCGAGTGGCGTCATGCGAGGAAATCCGCAAGCAGATTGCACAAGTAGCTTGTGTAAGTGCTATGGTGGCCAGCTGGAGGCAATCGAAATGGATACGAAAGACGAATATTCGACATCGGATGTCGCCATGGAATTGGCGATTGCGGTCAGCAGGCTGCAAGCTCGGATGAAGCATGAGGCCGGCATCGCGGAACGGGGCATCACCGCTTCGCAGCTTGCCATGTTGAAGCGGCTGGATACCGAGGGAGAACTGTCGGTATCGACTTTGGCCGCGTACGAACACGTATCGCAACAGGCCATCACCCAGCGTCTTGAACTACTGAGGTCCACAGGGTATGTCACACAGCATGCCGATTCGAAAGATCGTCGTCGTCGACTGGTCGGCTTGACCGATGAAGGACATGCGTTCCTCGCCCACGTAACCGCTAGCCAAACAACTTGGCTGGCGCATGCCATCGAATATGCATTGGATGACGGCGAGCGCGGGGACCTCGCCGCTGCGACCACATTGATCGAACGCATCGCCGCCACGGAATCGCTGCCGACGGGAGGCGACACGCGATGAAGACGGCTGATAAGACAAGAGAAACTCCCGCGTTTCCCAAGACCTTCATCATGGCGATGATATTTGGGGTCGGTCTCAACCCTGTCAACAGCACGCTTATCTCGACGGCGCTCGCACCGATTTCACATGATTTGCGGATTGATGCCGGAAGGGCGACCCTGCTGATATCTGCGCTGTACCTGACATGTGCCATCGCGCAGCCGACGGCGGGCAAGCTTTCTGAGATCATTGGTCCTCGCTCGGTGTTCATGGCCGGTGCGGCATTGGTCATGATTGGAGGACTACTGGGTGGTTTCGCCCCGAATCTCGGCGTGCTGCTGACGTCGCGTGTGCTTATTGGTGCGGGCACATCCTGTGGCTATCCTGCTGCCATGCTGCTGGTTCGCAGACGGGCTGATCGCATGGGATTGGCGGAACCGCCTTCGTTGGTCCTTTCCATTCTCGCTATGGTGGGACTGGTGCTCATCGCTGTCGGTCCACCGTTGGGCGGCCTGTTGGTCACCTTTTTGGGATGGCGCTCCACCTTCTTCGTCAACGTGTTGGTCGGCATCATCACGATTGTGCTGGGATTGGCAAGCATCGAGCCCGATGCGAAGCATGAACATCGCATGACCGTATCCTTCTTCATCGCGCATCTCGATGTCATGGGTCTGTTGCTATTCTCCATCACAATCAGCGCGCTGCTGATTGTTCTTATGAGTTTGCCTACTTTCGACAAGGTGTCCGGTTGCGTCACTGTCATCGCTTTGTTGGCTTTTGTCGCGTGGGAGTTGCATGCGGCAACGCCTTTCGTCGATGTGCGTTCACTCGCGGCGGATAATGCGATGACGTTGAATTTTCTGCGTGCGATGCTCACCATGCTTGGCGCTTATGTGGTCATGTACGCCTTGCCCCAGTGGTTGGAGGATGCCTGCCATATGAACGCCGGTGTTTCCGGCATGTTCATCATTCCGATGGGGGTGGTGGCGACAGTGGCTTCGTTATCCATCGCGAAGAAGCCGATAGTGCGCCTGCCGTTGATGGTGTGCTGTTCGGCGATGGTGGCGGTGGGCATGTTGTTGGCTTGCACGTCATCCGCTGGCATGGTCGTATTGCCGTTGACCGCCTCCGCTGTCGCGGGACTGGTGTTGGGACTCAGCATGTCGACCAGTCAGACCGTGCTATATCGCCGAGCGGCATCCGAGCATATTGGCACGTCGTCTGGTCTGCTGCGCACGTCCATCTATATCGGGTCTATCGGTGCGTCCTCATTGAGTGGCGTGTTCTTCGGTGAGACGGTCACTGATGGAGGGCTCCACGGCATTGGCATCACAGTTGCGGTTTTGGGGGTCGCCGCGCTATTGGCGACGGTTATGGATCGTACGTTGCGGTAGTCCGGGGAAGTTGTCCGCATCGTGAATGATGGTACGGACGGCCTCGCGTGCCGGATATACTGGACTGCGGTGATGGGACTCGCCTGAAGCCGTTACAGGCTTCGAACCGCAAACCCGCTGATGGTTCCTACGACATAGGGTGTGCTGTACCTTATGGCTTTCAGCGGTTGTGGCATCGCCATTCTTCCATGTCTGTCATATTGGTTCGGCACCTCGCTGGAAAGAAGATACATGGCACGACAACATATCATTCGAGTCGATCTCATATGCGTGGTGTTCCTTGGGGGATGCATCGGAACCGCATTACGCTACGCTTGTTCGGTCATTCCCGACTGCGGCGCATTCCATATCGGCACATTCGCGGCGAATATGGCCGCCTGCTTCGTATACGCGGCGCTTTCGGCATGGCTGGGAGGAACCCGCAGAACCGTGGGACGCGCGAAGGAATATGTGAACCGTGGATGTGGCATGGGCATGTGTGGAGGATTGTCCACCATGTCCACTCTCGCCCTCGAGGAATTCACTATGCTGCATGACGGCAAAGCCATGGATTGTGCGGCGTATTGTTGCACGACCTTCATCGTGGGCTGTCTGCTGGCATACGTTGGCGCGCATGTCGGGCTGCGGTTTGCCGGTACTGAGCATAACGATGGTGATCGCCATGCCATGGGCAAGGAGGCGGACTGATGAATAATGCGGTCATCGCCGTATCGGTGTGCCTGTGTGGTGGTCTCGGCGCCGCCGCAAGGTATGTTTGTGATTCCGTTATCAAAGCTTCTTGGCATAAGGCATTTCCTTTGTCGACCTTTGTGATCAACAGTATTGCCGGATTCCTGGCAGGCGTGATTGCAAGTCTGTACTCACGCCGGTTTCTGTCGGATCCCGCGCATGTGATGTTGGCGACCGGCTTCCTTGGTGGATTCTCCACATTCTCCACCATGATGAACGAATCCGTGACGTTGTTGCGCGGTGGGCGGATCACCGTGTTCGTGGGATATGTGCTGACGTCGGTGGTGGTTCCTGTGATGGCCGCGGCATTGGGATATTGCCTTGTCGTCTGAGACTGGAGCGAGGACGTTGACTCGGGGCGTCGTTTCATTGTCTCTGGGTATGGATGGTTTATGGATTACCGCGACGCGGATTGGATAGTTTTCCATGAAAACGAGGAAAAACTATTGTCTTTTCCGTGTTTCCTCGATACATTGGTGGCTGGCCGCCCATGACAATCGAAAGGACTGACCATGACGCAGCAGGGCATGTCGACCAAGTCGAGGCATCTGACCATTCCCGATCTCATCACGATAGGTGTGTTCACTGCCTTGTATTTCGTGCTGGTCGCCGTGGCCACGCTGTTCAGTTCCGTGGCTTTGATGGGATTCGGCATGATTCTTCTGCCTGCGGTCGCCGCATTGATCTGTGGTTGCGTATATATGCTCCTGGTTGCCAAGGTCGGAAAATTCGGCGCGATTAGCGTGATGGGCATCGTCGTCGGATTGTTCTTGTTCGTATCCGGACATTTCATCCTTTCCCTTGCTGCGAGCATCGTGTTTCCGGTCATCGCTGATGCCATCGCTCGCGCCGGGGACTATCGGAGCAAGACAGGTATCCTGGCGAGTTATGTCGTGTTCTGCTATGGGCTGACCGGTCCGATTCTGCCGTTGTGGTTCATGAAGGATGCCTATGTGGCCAGTCTGCAGGCCCGTGGCAAGGACTCGTCCTATATCGATGGTGTGTTCGCACATGTCAATACCGGCACGTTTTTCATTGCCATGATAGTGGTACTGGTATGTGCGTTGCTCGGAGGCTGGTTTGGGCAGCGTATGCTGAAGAAGCATTTTGCGAAGACCGGCATCATCTGATGGCCCTGGACCCAAGAACCAAACTGTACCTAGTGGCATTGGCCAACCTGTTGCTGTTCTTCCATGTCGACGTGGTTGTGGAGTCGCTTACAGTATTGCTGCTTCTTCTGCCACTGCTCGGCGCGGGACGATGGGCGGCTGCGGTACGCTTCGGTTGCATCTATGTATTGCTACTAGTGGGGACTTGGGCATCGACGCTTGACGATGGCGGCAGCTGGTTGCATATGCTTGGTTTGCTTTGTGTCGGCATCCGGATGATGATGCCTTGTCTGATTGCCGGCATATACGCATTCACCACGACTACGGCCAGTCAATTCGTGTGTGCCCTGCGGCGCATGCGCATTCCGGAGACGATTGTGATTCCATGTGTGGTGTGCATCCGGTTCTTCCCGACAATCCATGACGATTACCATCAGATTCGTGACGCGATGGCATTACGTGGCATCGCCCAGGGGACATTCGCCCTGCTCCGTCATCCGGCTCAGTCTTTGGAATACATCCTGATGCCGTTGTTGATGAACGCTACGGGGGTCGCCCAGGATTTGTCCGTAGCCGCACTGACCAAAGGAATCGGCATTCGCGGGCCTCATACATGTCATACCGAAATCCGCATGCATGGCATTGATTGGGCATGGATGGTCATCTGCACGGTTCCTCTGGCATTGGGCATTGGAGGAGCATGGTGAGTATCGGAAGTGATATCAATCGGATAGTCGCATGGACGCAACGGTGCTCATTCGCATATCATGCTGATGAAGCTGCTGAGGTCGATGCGCTGAATGACATCAGCTGTGCCATACCGCAAGGCGAGATTGCCATCTTATGTGGACAAAGCGGCTGTGGCAAAACCACGTACACACGTTTGCTCAATGGTCTGATACCTGGTTTCTATTCCGGCGATTTGCAGGGCGTCCATATGACGTGCGGAATCCGCGCCGGATTGGCTCCTGTGGAAAGCTATGTGGGACAGGTGGGCAGCGTATTCCAGAATCCGAAGACGCAGTATTTCAATGCTGATTCCACCGATGAGCTGGCATTCCCCTGCGAGAATACGGGCATGTCTCCCGCGCGGATTCGGCAACGCGTGCATGATGTCGCGGAGCAGTTTCACATCAGGCATCTATTAGGTCGTAGGATCATGACGCTTTCAGGTGGCCAGAAGCAACAGCTTGCTGTCGCGGCATCGACCATGCTGGCTCCTGGACTCATCGTTATGGATGAGCCGACAAGTAATTTAGATATGGTGGCGATTCGCAGGCTGCATGACATGGTCTCCCGATTGAGAGCTGATGGAATGACCATCGTCATTGCCGAACACCGTCTTGCATGGTGCGCGGATTTAGCGGACCGTTTCATAGTGTTCGATCACGGTACGATTCTCGGTGAATATGAGGCGTCCGATTTTCTGGCGATGTCCGAACAGCGCGTCGCGGCATTAGGATTGCGCGCCCTCGATGACAGACCATACAGGCTTGCCGTGCATCGTAAACTCCAACATGGAGGCATTGCGCCCGACGAGGACAAGCGACAGGTCGTCATTGGTGTGCGCGGCCTGAGTGTAGGCCATACAAAGCGGGGACTTCTAGGCCGCAAGACACCCGTATTCGCACGTGATATTCCCGATTTCGACATTCACGAGGGTGAGATTCTTGGCCTTATGGGGTCGAACGGGGTTGGCAAAAGCACTTTGGCACGTACGCTATGCGGTCTTGCCGCTCCGTTGAACGGCATGGTGCTATTGAATGGGACGAAAGCGAGCCGCGGCGCTTTGACTCGTGCCGGATTTCTCGTCATGCAGGACGTCAATTACCAGCTCTTCTCCGATAGTGTTCGGGAAGAGGCATTACTGGGACTTGATGGGATGGATGACGCTGTGCGTGACCGATGCGATGCTGTGCTACGAGACCTCGACCTATTGGATTCCGTGCAGCGCCACCCGATGAGTTTATCCGGCGGTCAAAAAGCAGAGGCTGGCTATAGCCTGCGCTTTGATGAGCGATAAGCGATTCATTGTTTTGGACGAACCGACCAGCGGACTGGACCGGTTGCATATGACCCAAGTCGGCGGACTTCTGCGAAAGCTCGCGGACCGTGGCAAAGCGGTGTTGGTCGTAACACATGATTATGAGCTTGCAGCGCTATGGTGCGACCGCATCATAGCGCTGGAAGACGAACTGCATAACGAACAGGGAGAAGAAGAGGATCGTCTGGCATGGACTTCAATGTGAACGATTGGCTGGGAGACTGGATTAGCTTCGAACATTTGATCAACAATCATGACCCGAACCTTGACCGGGCTTGGAAGGATTCGACGAAAGCCATGCGATCCAAGCCGCTGTTCGCGATCATGATGCTCGGCGATGCGCGACGCTTCTGGGCAAAAGCCTGCAAAACCTCGGGCAAGGAGTGGCGATTCCGCATTGGTGGATGGCATATCGAGCAGCCGTCCGCAGTTGGCGACGATGATGCTGTCGCAGGCTTTAACCTGACTTGGCTGGACGAAAAACGCACCCCCATCACAACACATGAATATCGGCTCGATCATGTGCACGACAAGGGGCTGGAAGGCAAACCCTGCTATGTGTTCCACGCTAGCGATGCCGGTGCCTCCGATCCCTTCGCCGTACTCATCGCGATGGAGCCCATGCCTGAACGCTCCGTGCTCAGACACGGGGGACTGCTCAGTCATCTGCATTTTCAATATGCCTCTGATGAAGGCGAACTCATCAAAGGTACTGGCAAACAAGCCACGCTCCGCCATCGCATGTGGTATCCCACCATGTGCGCCGCTGAAGGGACGTTACTTGATCAATGCAACATCGTACGTGCGCTGCATCATCTTCAAGCATGGCGGGAACTGCCTGTCCCATCATCAGACTGACTGCAGATGCCCGAAGATGGGACAATATCAGCATTGCGACGATTGTAGGTATCGTCCAGTGACGCTTTCCGGACATGCGGCGATCCGAGAAGGCGCTCCCTCGCATACTACGCGTCCGCCTGCTTCACCGCCGCCCGGTCCCATATCCACCACATAGTCCGCATTGGCAATCACGTCCAAATCATGTTCGATGACGACCACCGTCGCGCCATTCGCTACAAGTTCATCAAACACGTGCAGCAGCACGCGAACATCAAGCGGATGCAAGCCGATTGTCGGCTCATCGAACACGAATACCGCATCATGCTGTTTCCGGCCCCATCTCGCTGGCCAATTTCAAACGCTGGGCCTCACCGCCCGACAGCGCCGGGAGTTGGCTGCTCGCCCAACGCAAGATAGCCCAAACCCAATTCATGCAACGTGGCAAGCTTCGTTTGGATCGGTTTGACATCTCGTAAGACAGGCATGGCATCGTCGACGGTCATTGTCATTAACTGCGGCATCGAATACGCCACTCCGTCGGTGCAGGGGAGCTTCAGCTCGGCGATTGCATCGGAATACCGCGAGCCATGGCATGCCGGGCATTCGATATCGACGTCAGGCAGGAACTGCACGTCGAGCGAAATCGATCCCGTGCCGTCGCACGTCGCGCAACGCAGCTTGCCAGTGTTATAGGAGAATGCCCCTGCTTTCAGACCGATGGTCCGCGCAGCATCTGTTTTTGCGAACGCGCGTCGAAGATCGTCATGGACGCCGCAATATGTAGCGACGGTGGAACGTATGTTCGCGCCGATAGGCGTGGCATCGATAAGATGTGCCTTGGACACACCGTCCGCCTCGAGGAGCCGCACCTGCCGTCGGCTGCGGCGACCTGTCGAATCCGCGACTGCAAAGCGGGGCATCAACATCTCCAGTACCATCGTCGTCTTGCCGGAACCGGATACCCCTGTTACGGCGGTCAGCCGTCCACGGGGAATATCTACCGATAACGGGCCGACGGTATGCAGACGGTCGGTTTCCATATGAATTCGTCCTGCGGAGAAGATTTCATGGGCGTCAATGTTGTCACGCACACGGTCATGAACGTTGCCACCCTGGGCAAGGAACGGCGCGATGCGCGATTCGCGGGTATCAATCACCTGCGGCACCGTTCCCTGCGCAATCACCTGACCGCCCTTTGCGCCGGCACCTGGCCCCATCTCGATGAGATAATCGGTTTCGGCCAGCACCCGAGTGTCATGATCGACCACTACCACGGAATTGCCATCAGCCACCAGGTCACGCATGACACCGAGCAGTCCGTCGACATTCGCGGGATGCAACCCAATCGACGGCTCATCCAGCACATATAACACGCCTGTGGTGCGATTGCGCACGGCGCGGGCAAGCTGCACGCGTTGGCGCTCGCCGGTGGACAGCGTGGCTCCGGCGCGGTCCAAGGACAGATACCCGAGACCGAGTTCCAATAAACGCCGTGACGTATTGAGGAACGATTCACAGATGGCGCTCGCCATGGTGCGCATATGTGGTTCCAGCGATTCCGGCACGGACCCTACCCAGGAAACGAGTGCGTCCAGAGACATCGCGGTTGCCTGAGCCAGATTGATGTCTCTGATACGTGGCTGGCGGGCGCGTTCGGAAAGTCTGGTCCCTCCGCAATCGCTGCAGGGACGCTCTTTGAGGAACCTCGCAACACGTTTAAGCCCTTTTTCGTCCTTGGCTTTGGTGAGGGCGTTCTCCACGGTGTATACGGCGTTGTAGTACGTGAAGTCGAGTTCGGCGAAATCGTCGCCTTTTTTCGGCTTGTATAGGATGTGCTTCTTGATGGCTGGGCCGGCGAACACGATATCTCGTTCTTGTTCGGTGAGTTGGTTGAACGGTACGTTGGTACGTACTCCCATGGCCCCGCATACTTGCTTCATCAAATCCCACATCAACGATCCCCACGGCAGCACGGCTCCCTCGTCAATGCTTTTCGACTCATCCGGTACCAAGGCGGAACGGTCGACTTCCCTCATGATTCCGGTGCCTGAGCATGTCGGACACGCGCCCGCGGCGTTGAATGCGAGATCCTCCGCTGATGGCGGATGCATGAGTCCGCCGCAGAACGTGCAATGCATCGGAAGCTCGGCGGCAACGTTCATCGTGGGTTGGTTGCGTGCTCCGCAGTGTTCGCACACGTGCGATCCGATCCGGGAGAACAGGAGGCGCAGACTGTTGAGCAGTTCGCTCATTGTGCCGAACGTGGAACGGACTCCAGGCACTGATGGACGCTGATGCAGTGCCAATGCCGCCGGAATATGACGCACCTCGTCGACGGTTGCGCGGCTTGCCTGGGTCATACGTCTTCTTGTATAGGTCGATAGCGCTTCCAGATAGCGTCGTGATCCCTCCGCGTACAGCACGCCAAGCGCGAGGGAGCTTTTTTCCTGAGCCTGAGATTCCGGCTATGCCGACCATGCTGTTGAGCGGGATGTCGATGTCGACGTCTTTCAGATTATGTACGTGGGCTCCGCGCACTTCGATACATGAGGGGAGTGGCCGAGACACTTGTGTTTCGTATGCAAAGATAGAAGGAGACGGTTTCATACCGGCAATTCTATGCTTGCCATATGGTTATCACATATACGGATGAAAAGAAATTCACCAAGGAACAGACCCAGCGACTGTTTCTTTCAGTCGGCTGGGTGTCCGGTCAATATCCTGAACGGTTGCATAAGGCGTTGATGGGGTCATCCACCGTATTCAGCGCATGGGATGGCGAACGTCTGGTGGGTCTGGTGCGAGTGCTTGATGACACGGAGATGGTGGCATACATGCACTATGTGCTGGTCGATCCTGAATACCAAGGGCGCGGCATTGCCGGACATCTTGTCGGCATGGTCAAGCAGCGGTACCACGATTACCTGTATATCGAGGTTATGCCTGAGGAAAGCAAGAATGCCACGTTCTATGAGAAGCATGGATTCCATATTATGGAGGATGGCGTCGCCATGCAGATATGCAATCCGGGAGAACGGCACTGACGGAACGGGCATCGGGCATGTCTTGAGAACTTCGGGCGGTGAGGGGCGCCATCTTTCGCCGGAGGCGTTTCCATTACCGCTTATAATTTTTTGGGGTTCGGCTGTCAGATCTTGAATGAACGACGGATGAATCCGTATACGGTGTCCCAGTAGCGTTTCGGATCCACGGCGGAGCTTTCCATATGATCGGCGTCCGGAACCAGCAGACGTTCGCGGTCGATGCTGGAGCAGGCGTTGTAGTTCATGTCGAGGAAACGTGGGCTGACCATGCGGTCCTTTCCTCCATGGATGAACAGCATCGGAATGACCGTATGCCGCAATGACGGTATGCAGGACGCTTCGGTGAAATCATAGCCGGCACGGCGCTTGCAGATCAGACCCGCCGCGTCCACACATGCCGAGGCGAGAAGCTTTGGCATGTGGAACATGCCTCGCGCGCTGTCTATGAATTCCATGCGGGCGGAAGTGTATCCGCTTTCGGCGATTGCCGCGATGACATTGCGTGGCAGTTCCGGCGTGCCGGTCGTCATCATCACCGTCGTGGCTCCCATGGATCCTCCGAATAGGAGAATGCGTGCTTGATCGTCGCTATCCACAATCAGCCGTATCCAATCAAGCAGATCATTGCGCTCCAACCATCCCATGCCTACATATCGTCCTTCGCTCAGATCCTGGGCCCGTTGGGATGGTGCGAGGACGGTGAAGCCCATGCGGGCATAGCGGTGTGCCCATTTGGCTTGTTCTTCACGGGGCTCCGGTATAGCCATGCACGCAGATGGCATATATATGCGGCGTCGGGTCGATGCAATCCGGATCGAAGAGCCAGCCATGCAGCTTAAGCCCATCGCGGCTGGTGATGGATACCGGCTGTTTCGTTTCGGAAAACCATTGCTCGGCCTCTTTGGCCTCGCCTTGGTTCATCTTTCCCTCGCGATCCGGAGCGATCAGCGCCTGATGGAAAATGGAATGCTTCCACTGCGTGTCGATGGCAAAGCGGAACAGCATATGTGCTGACGCCGCGAGCAATCCCGTCGCTGCGACGGTCGTGACGCCAGTCGCGAGCTGAATGTTGCGGATGAGCGCGGAATGGTCATGCGTCGTTGCCATTTTCTGATTCCTTACCACTGGTTGGTGCTTGTCTGACTACGATTGTACGTGGGTTTGCGCATAGTCCGCGTTTTATGCACCTTGCTCCTCTGATTGCAGGGAAATGTCAGCGCACCATGTATACTAGATAACTGTTGTCTTGGCGAGGGAGGTTCCGCCTCCGTTATCGACTTGGCGTATGATATGAAACTCCTTGGGATTTTTTATGCGGCTCGTCGGTGCGCCGAAACATAAGAACGATGTATCAAGGAGATATTGATTATGGCTACCACCATCACTCTTGAAGGCGCTGCCCGTACCGAGTTCGGCAAGGGCGCTGCCCGCCGCATGCGCGTCGCCAACCTCATTCCGGCCACCGTGTACGCCGGCGGCGAGGATCCGGTCTTCGTGCAGCTGCCGATGAAGGAGACCACCCTGTCCCTGCGTCACACCAACGCTCTGTTCACCATCAAGTACGGCGACGAGACCAAGATGGCCGTCGTCAAGGATGTTCAGCGCAACCCGGTGAAGCGCATCGTCGAGCACGTTGACTTCTACGAGGTCAAGGCCGGCGAGAAGATCGACGTCGAGGTGCCGGTGTTCGTCGAGGGCACCCCGAAGGGCGCTGCCGTCGCATTCGTCGACATTCAGGAGCTCAAGGTTCGCGCCGATGTCGCCAACCTGCCGGAGAAGATCGTGGTCAACGTTGACGGCCTGACCGACGGTTCCAAGGTGTTCGCCAAGGACGTCGTGCTGCCGGAAGGCGTCGTGCTCGACATCGAGGATCCGGAAGAGTCCGTCGTCACCGTTGAGGTTCCGGAAGACGCTGCTCCGGAGGAGGTTGCTCCGGCTGCTGACGCTGAGTGAGAGCGTTGCTCAAGCTGATTTGATTCCGATATGCCTGCCATATCGGTAGTACAAGGTCCCTGTGTGTGAAAACACGTGGGGACCTTTGCGTTTCCTTATGTTTCTTGCTATCTCATATCGCGAACGCCGGTTATCGAAAGCGTTTATGGTGTGAGAAAGTACTTACCAGAACCCGGTGCCACAAGCACTGGAAACAACAACAACCGCTGGCCGCCTTCGGGCGGCTGATGCAACTAGAAGAAGTAAAGAATGACTGAACAGAATCATCACGATCCGGCAGAGCTTGACAAGCTTACCGAGAAGTTCACCGTGCTCCCGAACGAAAACCCGGCATCCGACGCCAAGCGTGCCGAACTCATCGACAAGCCGGCATTCGGTCAGGTCTTCTCCGACAACATGGCCCACATGACTTGGACCAAGGGCGAAGGCTGGGGAGACCGCCGCATCGAGCCGTATGCGCCGCTGAAGATGGATCCGGGCGCATCCGTTCTGCACTATGCTCAGGAATGCTTCGAAGGTCTGAAGGCCTACCGTCATGCCGATGGCTCCACCTGGCTGTTCCGTCCGGATGCGAACGCCGAGCGTTTCCAGAACTCCGCCAAGCGTCTGTACCTGCCGGAACTGCCGATCGACGATTTCATCGGTTCCGTGGCCGCCCTCGTCAAGCGTGACGTGAACTGGGTTCCGACCCGCCGCGAGTACACCCTGTACATGCGTCCGTTCATGTTCGCTTCCGAGCCGTTCCTCGGCGTGCGTGCTCCGCAGGAAGTGGACTACTGCGTGATCGCATCCCCGTCCGGCCCGTACTTCCCGGGCGGCGTGAAGCCGGTCAGCATCTGGGTTGAAGACAAGTGGTTCCGCACCGGCCCTGGCGGCACCGGCTTCGCCAAGTGCGGTGGCAACTACGCCGCATCCCTGCTGGGCGAATACACCGGCATCGACCACGGCTGCGAGCAGGTCTGCTTCGTCGACGCCGCCACCAAGACCTACCTTGAGGAGCTTGGCGGCATGAACATGATGGTCGTGCACAAGGACGGCCACGTGGAGACCCCGTCTCTGACCGGCAACATTCTGCCGGGCGTGACCCGTCGCTCCCTGATTCAGCTCATCCAGGACAACGGCCACGACGTGGTCGAAACCATGATCGCTCTGGACCAGTTGCTCGAAGACATCAAGTCCGGCGAAGTCACCGAGGTGTTCGCTTGCGGTACCGCAGCCATCATCACCCCGATCGGTCGTTTCAAGTCCGAGAAGTTCGACGTGACCGTTGCCGACGGCAACTCCGGCGAATTCACCGTGAACCTGCGCAACCAGCTGCTGGGCATCCAGCTTGGCGAGATCGAGGATCCGCACAACTGGATGTGGAAGGTCTGCTGATTTTTCGCGACTGACTTATAGTTCAAAAGTCCGCCGAGGGGCGGGGAACATGGTATTCGACATACTCAAGGCCGTTCGGCCAAGCCTACGGTCGAACACCATGTTTCCCGCCCCTCGGCTTATTGTGTACGATGGGAAGTCGCGAAATCCGAGAGTGGGGGAAGTGAGGGAAGGGAAAAGGATGGGAAAGCATGTCGGTGGCGTTGGAGAGTAATGCCTTCTTTTGGGGGGATTGAATATTTGGCGACGTTCTGCTGCGGCATGTGCGGCGGACTTGCCGCCGTGCGCAAAGGCTACGATATCTTCGCGATTCTCGTCACCACATGGCTCACCGCATTGGGCGGAGGAATCATCCGTGACGTGCTGCTGGGCATCGCGCCACCGGTAGGCGTGTCGGATAAAGGACTGGTGATCGTTGCTCTGCTGGCTTCGGTGGCCGTCGCGGTGTGCCATCCCGAAATCAACAGGCTCAAATGGTCCATGCTGTCGTTGGATGCTCTGGCATTGGGATTGTATGCGGTCAACGGTACCAGCAAAGCCATGATGTACCACACGTCAGGCATGACCGCGGTTTTTCTGGGCATGTTCACCGCGCTTGGAGGTGGCCTGATTCGAGACATGCTCATCAACGAAGTGCCGATGGTGATTCGTGACAAACATTGGTATGCGGTTCCATCTGCCGTGGGATGCGTACTGACGGTGCTTGTCTGCAAAGGCGTGGACGCTGGAATCGTCAGTTTTCCAGCCGAAGTGGTGCTTGATCTGCTGATCGTCGCATTGATGGTCAGCATGCGATTGGTATCGGTGATTTTCGACATTCAGCTTCCGGGAGCGTTGGTGCGTCATAATACATATCTGCCAAGTGAAGCGAAATATTTGAAACGACCGGTCATTCATTCTGATAAGGATTCCGACAAACGCAAGTGTGACAAGCGTAGGTAGCGACAGTGAGATGGTAATTAAACGGAAGACATTTGCGTAACAAAAAAGTCCCGCAGGAAAACCTGCGGATTTTCGTTAGCTGTGAGCTTCTAAAACTCAGAGAGCGTTGATGGCCACGGCAAGACCGGACTTGCGGTTAGCAGCCTGGTTCTTGTGAATCACGCCAGCGCCAGCAGCCTTGTCGAGCTTCTGAGCTGCGACCTTGTAGGCGGCTTCTGCTGCGGACTTATCGCCGGCGGCGATAGCTTCACGGGTGGCGCGAACGGCAGTCTTCAGGCTGGACTTCACGGCCACGTTGCGCTTGTGGGCCTTCTCGTTGGTGAGAACGCGCTTCTTCTGCGACTTAATGTTTGCCACTATTTCTCCAAACGACGTTTTCTATAAGGACATACAAACGATGATGATAACATGGCGCGCGGATAAATTGCCAACGGGCTTAGGAGTGTCGCGACTCACCATGCCGATACTAGCAGTTAGAATCGTTTGCGTCGAATATTTCAAGAGGAGGATGGCGTGGGCCAGCAGCATAACCAGCCCGGTTTCACCGATCAGTCGTTGATTCGCAATTTCTGCATCATCGCGCATATCGATCACGGCAAGTCCACGGTGGCAGACCGTATTCTGCAGCTCAGCGGCATCGTGCCCGAACGTGAGATGCGTGATCGTTTCCTGGATCGTATGGATATTGAGCAGGAGCGTGGCATCACCATCAAATCGCAGGCTGTGCGCGTGCCGTGGACGTTCGACGGCACTGAATATACCCTCGGCATGATCGACACTCCAGGCCACGTCGATTTCACTTATGAGGTTTCCCGCGCTCTCGCCGCATGCGAAGGCGCAGTGCTGCTTGTCGACGCGACGCAGGGCATCGAAGCGCAGACCCTGTCGAACCTGTATATGGCCATCGACCATGATCTGGCCATCATTCCTGTACTGAACAAAATCGATCTTCCCAGCGCGGAACCAGACAAGCATGCCGAGGAAATCGCAGGCCTGATTGGTTGCGATCCTTCCGAAGTGCTGCGCGTGTCCGGTAAAACCGGTGAAGGCGTGACCGAACTGCTCGACCGCATTGTTGCCGACGTTCCTGCACCAACCGGCGATCCGGAAGCTCCCGCGCGTGCGCTGATCTTCGACTCCGTCTACGACTCCTACCGCGGCATCGTCACCTACATTCGTATGGTCGATGGCGAGTTGCGTTCCCGTGAGAAACTGCACATGATGGGTATCGGCATGACCCATGATCCGATTGAAATCGGCGTGATCAGCCCAGACATGATGCCTACGAAGGCGCTTGGTGCGGGTGAGGTCGGTTATGTTATCACCGGCGCGAAAGACGTCAGCCAGTCCAAGGTGGGCGACACCATCACTTCCGCGCTCAAGCCTGCGGCCGATCCGCTCGAAGGCTATCGTGACCCGCAGCCCATGGTCTACGCTGGCCTGTTCCCAATCGACAACGCGCAGTATCCGGAACTTCGTGAGGCGCTCGACAAGCTCAAGCTCAACGACGCGGCTTTGATCTACGAGCCGGAAACGTCCGTGGCGTTGGGTTTCGGTTTCCGCTGCGGCTTCCTTGGCCTGCTGCATATGGAAATCGTGACCGAACGACTGAGCCGCGAATTCGATCTCGACTTGATCTCCACCGCACCGAACGTGCCATACGAGGTCACCGCGGAAGACAATTCCGTGCATCGTGTGACCAATCCGAGCGAATTCCCCGACGGCAAGATCAAGCAGATCGTCGAACCGGTGGTTGCCGCCGACATCATCACTCCGAAGGAATTCATCGGCGCGGTTATGGACTTGTGCCAGGACCATCGTGGACAGATGGGCACTATGGAATATATTTCCCGGCCGACCGTGTGGAAATGCATTATCGCATTCCGTTGGCCGAAATCGTGTTCGACTTCTTCGACCAGTTGAAGAGCCGCACCAAGGGCTATGCGTCGCTCGACTACCATGAGGACGGCGAACAGTCCGCCGATCTGGTGAAGGTCGATATTCTCATCCAGGGTGAGAAGGTCGATGCGTTCAGCGCCATCGTGCATAAGGATAAGGCGTATTCCTACGGCGTGATGATGACGAAGAAGTTGCGTGAGCTCATTCCTCGCCAGCAGTTCGAAATTCCGATTCAGGCCGCCATCGGCTCCCGCATTATCGCACGTGAGAACATTCGCGCACTGCGCAAGGACGTGCTCGCCAAGTGTTATGGCGGCGATATTTCCCGTAAGCGCAAGCTGCTCGAAAAGCAGAAGGCCGGCAAGAAGCGTATGAAGATGCTCGGCCATGTCGAGGTGCCGCAGGAGGCGTTCATCGCCGCATTGTCGACCGGAGACGCAGGCAACGACCGCGACACCAAAGACAAGATTCGCGCCGCCCAGAAAACCGAAGGCTGATGTTCGAAGCCTACATTCATGTGCCGTTCTGTATACGGCGTTGTGGGTACTGTGATTTCAACACGTATACCGCTGTCGACATGGGAGCGGGCGCTTCGCGTGGCAATTACGCCAATATGGTGATTCGCGAGATGTCAATCGTCCATGATTGGCAGATCGCGCATGGCGTTAACGAACCGGAAGCGGCCACCGTCTTTTTCGGCGGTGGCACTCCCACGATTCTGAAAGCCTCGGATCTGGTCGCCATGTTGAATGCCGTGCGTGACACGTGGGGCATTGCCGACAATGCGGAAATCACCACCGAAGCGAATCCGGACACGGTGAACGCCGATTACGTGAAGGAACTCGCGGACGGCGGATTCAACCGCATCTCTTTCGGCATGCAGTCGGCTGTGCCAAGCGTGCTGAAAACATTGGATCGTACGCATACCCCGGCCAATGTGGCGGCGGGAATCGCAGCGGCAAATGCTGCCGGCATGCGTTCCAGCGTGGATTTGATTTACGGTGCTCCGGGGGAGAGTCTCGACGATTGGCGGGTTTCCGTACGTACGGCGATCGACTTGGGTGTTGACCATATTTCGGCATATGCGTTGACCGTCGCACCGAACACGAAAATGGGACGTCAGATTGCTGTTGGAACCTTGCCTACGCCTGATGATGACGATGAGGCGACCAAGTATGAGATTGCCGACGATCTGCTGAGCGCAGCCGGTCTTGAATGGTATGAGATCAGCAATTGGGCACGTCCTGGTTATGAATCGCAACATAATCTTGGCTATTGGCGTAATGTTGATTGGGCGGGGCTCGGTCCCGGCGCACACAGCCATTACGGCAATGTGATGGATGTTGAACAGTCCACGTCGGCTGAAACATCTGAAACGGTCAAATCGTCGGGCTTGCGCAGCTGGGATATTGCGCATCCTCGCATGTGGGGGCAGGCTATCAACGATGATAATGTGCCATGGTCGGGAAGCGAACGAATCTCCAACGAGGAGAACCTCGAAGAAATCATCATGCTTGGTCTGCGCATACGTGAGGGTCTGGATTTGAGTCGCCTTGGAAACATAGTTGATATGGCTCGCATCCAGCCCATGGAAGACGAAGGCCTTATCGTTATCCGTGACGGACGTGTGATTCCAACCCGAACCGGACGCTTGCTCAACGACACCGTCATCGAGCGTTTCTTCGACGCCTGCTCGTTGTAATGCCGATAATCCTCTGACGAATTGGTTTTAGATGATCCATCTTGGTATGGGTGGATACAGTGTGCAGATTGAAACGGGCCTCGGATGCAGGTTGTTGCATTCCAGGCCCGATGGCATAGAGCCTAGAACGAGGCTGTCACCGGATGTTCGTAATCAGCGCATCGTGAGTCCGCCATCGACATGCAACGTCTGACCGGTGACGAAACGAGCGTCCTCGCCAACCAGCATCGCCACACCGCCCGCAATATCATCAGCCGTGGCAAGCCTGCCCAAAGGCGTCTGCGCGATGATGCGCTCGCGGACGTCTTCGGTGGTGGCGCGGCTCGAATCCGTGCCCACGGTCAAACCGGCCGCGATGGCGTTCACCGTGACGCCCCACGCTCCGGCCTCCTGCGCCAGCGAGCGCGTGAATCCGATGAGTGCTCCTTTGGCTGCGATGTAGTCGTGGTAGGGGACGATCGGGCTGTCTACGAGGTTGCTGGAGATGTTGACGATGCGTCCCCATGATTGGCGTCGCATGTAGGGCAGCGCGGTCGTGCAGGTGTTGTAGGTGCCTTTGAGACATCCTTCGAGTTGGGTCGCGTAGTCGTTCCAGCTGGTGTTGCTGAAGGTGTTGCGGTTGCGTGGGTCGAACGAGTAGTGGCTGAGCGCGTTGTTGATGAGGATGTCGATGCCGCCGAAGGTGTTGGCTGTGGTTTGTGCGAGTTCGTTGACTTGGGTTTCGTCGGTCACGTCGGCTTTGCATGTGATGACGCGTCCTTGTGCGTCCGCTTCGTTTTCGATGTGTTGCTTGGTGTGTTGGGCGCGTTCGTCGTTGCTTAGGTAGTCGATGGTCACGTTGGCGCCGAGTTGTGCGAGTCTGAGTGCGATTGCGGCGCCGATGCCTCGGCTTGCGCCGGTGATGATGGCGGTTTTGCCGGTGAGTGTCCGGTGTTCGGATTGCTGGTTCACGTAAGGTCCTTTGGGATTATTCGTAGTCGATGTCGAAGGTGTCGGCGTAACGGTCGGTGTTGCGTTCGATGTCGACGGCTCTGACGAGGTCGAGGATGTTGAATCCGCCGTCGTGGTGCCATCCGGATTTCGCGCGGTTCATTTCTCCGACGGGGCAGATGCGGTCGATGCCGTATTCGCCCACTTGTTGCGCGAGTGCGAACAGTCTGGATGAGCTTGTGGCGATCGCGCAGGTTTGCAGCCACTCGCGGTAGGGTTTCAGTGTGGGCAGCGCGTGTTTGAGTTGGTCCACGGCGACGATGTTAATGGTGCGGTTGAGCGGTGTCCCCAACGAGGGGAGACTGCTGGTATTGGGGTAGTAGAGCACGGTCCAGTCGGTGCCTTGCGGCGATTCGATGACGAACGGTGCCTGTGGGTCGGCCTGTGCGGCGCCGTCTGGAGTCATGGACGTCATGAACAGCGCTTGCATCTCGGTTTGAGAGCGTGCCCTGCGGATGGCGAGGGATTCCGTGTCGGAAGGGGTTGATCGTGGATATTTGCGTTGTTGCGAGTCGAGCTCGCTGGCGAGCAGTTCCGCCGTCTGAGCGGGGGAGATGGCTCCGCCGCGTTCCACGAAGATGGTTTGCGGCGCCAGGCAGCTTTGCTGGTCGTAGGTGGCCACGTCCACGGCCATACGGTGCACGGTTTGCACGTGAGTGTCCGCGCGTAGCGCTTCACGTCCGATGAGTGAGAAGCCGATGCGTGCGCCATAGCTGAGGAACGGTTTGCCCGCGCTCACGCGTGGACGGATCGCCTCGGTGGTGTGCGACGAACCGTAGGCGATCACGGCGTTCGCTTCGCCGATCGCCACGTCTTCAAGCTCTACCGTGCCGCCGCGCCACGGCACTATGGCCAATACGTCGGCGAGATCCGGGTTGATCTGTGTCAGAGAACGAGCGAACAGTACGGGCATCAGCGGTTCGTCGAACGATGATTTGCCGATGATCGCGCTTTTCGTCAGCAGACTCATGGTCATGCTCCATACGGGAATGCCGGGAACATTGCTGGAAAACACGTGGAATGTCAAGTCCGGCCCGTACAGGCGCGTGTATCCGCCGGACTTGTTCGGTCGGTATTCGTCCAGCATGCGCGGGCTTGGCAGTTCGTCATCAAGAAAACGCAATAGTTCGCGTCTGCGGAACATGCGCATGTAACGTTTCAGTTCGATACGCGTCATCGTCGCGTCATAGCCGGTGATGGAGGGAATCAGAGACTCCGCTATCTGGCGACCCTCATAATCGGGATTCGTCCACAATTCCACCGCCTCGCCGATGATGTCGACGATGTGTTCGACGGAATATGCTGCCAATGTCTGCGATCGATTGCAACGCGTTGTCTCGCACAAATCTTGGACAGTCTCAGGCGTGAGTACCGGATAACGCAACGTGACCTCACCGCGGTCGGTGAGAACGCCGCGTGTTTCGAAATCCTCAAATACGAAGCCGCGCGGCGCATGGAAAATGTCGATGACGCTCATGCGTTTGCCGCCATCACCTCGTCGACGGCGATGGAGCAGCCGCGTGCCTCCGCACCCTTCGCACGACCGTTGAGCTCGTAACCGGAATCGGTGCGCACGCCAAGATCTTCGGTCAGAATCGCCAGACAGGAATTCCAATTCGCCAAATCGTAATGCGCGATCACCCCCTGCTCGCCATCGGCGACAGGCGTGAGCGTCGCCGGATCGAGGAACACGGAACGAACCCACGACGGCGTCGCCTTCAGATAATTCGACGAACCATCCGTATAGTACGACAGCAGATTCTGATCGTAAATCTGCGAACTCAACTCCGTCATACCGTACATGTTCACGCAATGCGTGCGTGCGACGCCAAACACCTCAAGGAACTTCGCATACAAATCATCGACGGTCATATCGGTTTTCGTGCTCTTGAAACCACCGGTATCGAAAACACGCGAATCCTTCGCCAACGCATAGGTTTTGCCCCGCTCGGCAAGATAGTCAAGCAGATACAGATACGCGGACGAAGCGCCCATCAGCATCACCGGCTCGCCGTCTGCCACCGACTGATCAAGGAACTTTTCCACACCAGCGAAGTCCAAACCATCCTCATGGAAGAAGAAGCCGCTGCCCTCGCTGCCGCACTGCTCCACCGCACGCGTCAGATAACGGGCCAACGAACCATTATGATTCATCTCCCAGGCAGGGGAGAGCACCGCGATACGCATGCGCTCACGGTCAGGCATGATGAAATGACGGAACGGGCCGATCATCGACGCATCCCACACCTCAAGATCAGGATGATAGTTGCGTCCACGCTGACCCGGATGCGTAGTGCCGCTGGTCATGAACACTGCCTCGCAATCATCTTCAGGCACCGAAGTGAGCGTCAGCATCTTGAACCCATCCACCGGCATCGGCGGAATATCCATCCAATCCGACAACATCTGCGGAGTCACCCTACGAGACATGCAATACGCGCGATACTGCATGTTATGGGCAAACTGGAAAGCGAAAATCTTATGTGCGAGCGCGTCGAACGCCTCATCCGGAGCGACTTCGCAACCATACTTTTCGATGAACTCAAGCACGTTTGCCTTGACTTCCTGCGCGTCGGCACCCAACGACATTGATGTCATATGCGGTATTCCTTTCTATAAACGATACTGATATTCGAAAGCAAATCAGATCTGCGACGGAACTTCAGCTTCGCTGTTTCCTTTACGACGATTGATCAGATTCGGCAGGTCGATCAGCAGTGCCTTGAGAATCACCACACAGAACGCCCCAACCAGAATCGAATTGGAGAAGAACACGTGAGCGCCGCCCTCCAAGCCGCTCAACGCGCTCGGCAGCGCGATGCCCAACAGCAGGGACAATCCAATGACCGCCTGGGAACGGTCGTTCGACTCCACCTTGCGCAGCGTATTGAAGCCCGTGCTGATCAGGCTTGCCGCGGCCGGCAGGAAAATGCCGCCGATCACAGGGGAAGGAATCAACGACAATACCGCTCCGGCCTTCGGAATGAAACCAAGCACCACGAACACCACGCCGGCGATGATCACCGGCACACGGGTACGGGTCTTGCCCTCATCCGTGACCTTAAGCAACGCGACATTCTGCGGATACGCGGTAGTGGTGAAACCGCCGATCATCGAAGAAATCGCGGAACCGGCAGCCTCGCCGGCCAAACCATAACGAACCTGACGATCCTCAAGCTTGACGCCCTGGATCTCACTGGCCGCCTGATACACGCCAAGCGCCTCCATAATCGCAACCATATATGCGATGAAGAACGGCACAAACACCGCCGCATCAAAGTCAAAACCGCCATACGGCATAATCTGAGGAAGACCAAACCAAGGCTTCGACGCGACACCGGCAAAAATCAGCCATGCCAAATACCATCGAAAGCGCAGTGCCGGCAACCAGAGCAATCAGATAGGAAAGCGCCCTGGCCATACCCTTGCCGAACTGGGAAAGCGCCACCACCAGCACGCAAGTCACGATAGACACGGCCAACGTCTTCGGATCGGCAAAACCATCATCGCCGGGAGCGCCACCAAGAAACTCGCTCAACGTGAAACTCGACAGCGAAACGCCAACCAGAAAAATAATCACGCCCGACACTATCGGCGCGAACAGAAAACGCATCTTCTCAATCACACGGGTCAGACACAGCACCAAGAAAATCAGCGAACTGACAAAAAGTCGACGTACCAGCGGCAGCCAACGAACCAGCAGTGCCCGCAGCGATCATCAACGCATCGAACGCGGCGGACGGACCCTGCACAATCGGCAAACGCACCAACCTCGTGGCCTGAATCAATGTGACCAAACCAGACACAATGAAAATGGCATTCACCATATTTGACGACAACGCCAACGGCAAGCCAATGGCACCAGCCACAAACACCGGATCAAGCCACACATTGGACACCAACACATGCTGCAAACCCAGCAGCACATTCTTCGGAGTCAACTTCTTCGAACCCGAACCAAGCTGCTCAGGCACCTGCGACGCATCAGACACGCCAAATCCCTTCTCTTTCCACGAAACACACGGCCAAACACCAGCCGTCAGCACAGAGAAGACGCGCACGCGCACCGTTCGTAACATCCCTACGCAGGCACTACCCTGTTCAGGTCATAAGGGTCCGGGCAAACGCCCATCTCAGCCACATCGGCTCCCCTGTACTCTTCGGACAACCACCAGCATAACGACACGCATCGATACCGGCAACCACCACAACCCAACACATATCCTCCACATTTTCCCAAGAAAAAACAGTCTTGACGTTTTCCGAGTATTCGTTATATGGACACGCGAAACGTACTTTGATACAGGGGCGCGGTATTCTAAACCACGCATTAAAGAACCGCAAGACTTTCTTGCCCAAAAACATTGAAGGTGGTTTCGGTGACTTTCCACGCCCCGTTAGATCTCACGATCCATGATTCCCCAAGGTATGTACGATCCCGGCGCCGAGCACGACGCCTGCGGCGTGGGTATGGTCACCACCCTCAACAAGCGCCCCGAACGCAAAATCGTCGACGACGCCATCGAAGTGCTCGTCAACCTCAACCACCGCGGAGCCGTAGGCGCCGAAGAAAACACCGGCGACGGCGCAGGCATCCTCATGAGCATGCCCGACGAATTCATGCGCGCCACCGCAGGCGTCGAACTGCCCGAAGAAGGCCACTACGCCGCCGGCATCGCATTCCTCGACCGCGACATCGCCACCTCCGGACAACAAGAACAAGCCATCGCCAAAATTGTGCGCGAAGAAGGCCTCGAAGTACTCGCATGGCGCGTCGTACCCACCAACCCGGACGGACTCGGACTGCAGGCGCTCGCCAGCATGCCCGCGTTCAAGACGCTGGTCGTGGCCGACCCCGAAGGCCAGCTTGCAGGCATCGAACTGGACCGCAAGACCTTCCGCATCCGCAAGCGCGTCGAACACGAGGTGGGCATCTACTTCGCGTCCCTGTCCGCACGCACCATCACCTACAAGGGCATGCTCACCACCATGCAGCTCAAGCCCTTCTTCCTGGATCTTTCCGACGAGCGCATGAAGGCGAAGATCGCCATCGTGCACTCCCGCTTCTCCACCAACACGTTCCCGAGCTGGCCGCTGGCCCAGCCGTTCCGCCAGCTGGCCCATAACGGCGAGATCAACACCATCCAGGGCAACCGCAACTGGCTGTCCGCACGTGAAGGCCGCCTAAGCTCCGAACTGCTCGGCGAATTCAAGCCGCTGCTGCCGATCGCTACCCCGGGCTACTCCGATTCCGGCACGTTCGACGAATGCCTCGAACTGCTGCACCTGTCCGGACGTTCCATGCCACATGCCATCTCCATGATGCTGCCGCCGGCATGGGAGAAGAACGACCAGCTTGACCCCGATGTCAGGGCGTTCTACGAATACAACAATACGCTGATCGAACCGTGGGACGGTCCGGCGCACATCATCTTCACCGACGGCACCCAGGTCGGCGCGCTGCTCGACCGCAACGGCTTCCGCCCCGGCCGCTGGCAGCTTACCGACGACGGCTACATCGTGCTCGCATCCGAAACCGGCGTACTTCCGGAGAACGCCGAAGAGCACATCGTATCCAAGGGCCGCCTGGAACCGGGCAAGATGTTCCTCGTCGACACCAACGAAGGCCGCATCATTCCCGACGAAGAAATCAAGAAGTCCCTCGCATCCCAGCATCCGTACCGCCAGTGGGTCGAAGGCAACACCGTCGAGATGAGCCAGCTGCCCAAGCGAGAGCATGTCAACCACTCCGGCCAGTCTGTGCAGCGCCGCCAGCGCGCATTCGGCTACACTGAAGAGGATCTGAAGCTGCTGCTCGCCCCTATGGCCAACACCGGCAAGGAACCACTCGGATCCATGGGCAACGACGCGCCTATGGCCGCTCTCTCTTCCCGCAGCCGCATGCTGTTCGACTACTTCACCCAAAAGTTCGCGCAGGTCACCAACCCGCCGCTCGACTGGGAACGCGAAAAGATCGTGACCTGCCTCGAATCTGCCATCGGCCCCGAGCCGAACCTGCTGGCCGATTCCGAACTGCACGCCAAGAAGATCCTCATCCCGCTACCGGTGCTCAACTCTGACGAAATGGCGCAGCTCAAGCGCCTTGACCGAGCCAAGATCCTCGGCAGCTACTACAAGCCGTTCGTCGTCAAGGGCCTCTATCAGGTCGCAGGCGGCGGCAAGGCTCTGAAGGAACGTCTCGACGAGATCTTCCAGGAAGTCGACGAAGCCATCGAAAACGGATCCAACTTCCTCGTGCTCTCCGATCGCGACTCCAACTACACGTGGGGGCCGATCCCGTCGCTGCTGCTCACCTCCGCGGTGCAGCACCATCTGCTGCGCAGGCACACGCGCACCCAGATCTCCATGGTCGTCGAGGCCGGAGATGTGCGTGAGATCCACCATGTCGCTCTGCTGATTGCCTACGGTGCGGCGGCCGTCAACCCGTATCTGGCGTTCGAATCCGTTGAAGACTTGTCACGCAAGGGCTATCTCAACGTCGATGCCGAAACTGCGGTGAAGAACCTGACCAACGCGCTGTCCACCGGCGTGCTCAAGATCATGGCCAAGATGGGCGTCTCCACCATCATGAGCTACCGTGGCGCGCAGCTGTTCGAAGCCATCGGCCTGAATAAGGACGTCATCAACGAATACTTCACCGGTACCACCTCCCGCGTCGGCGGCGTCGGACTCGACGAGCTGGCCGAAGAGGTCGCCATCCGTCACCGCGTCGCCTACCCGTCGCAGTGGACCGCACGCCCGCACCGCAACCTGCGTACCGGCGGCGAATACAAGTGGCGTCGCACCGGCGAGGACCACCTTAACGATCCTGAGGCCATCTTCCTGCTGCAGCAATCCACCCAGCGTGGCGATTACGACATGTTCAAGAAGTATTCGGCGCACATCAACGACACCTCCAACCGTCTGATGACGCTGCGCGGCCTGATGAAGTTCAAGTCCGATCGCAAACCGATTGACATCAGCGAAGTCGAGCCGGCCAGCGAGATCGTCAAGCGTTTCTCCACCGGCGCCATGAGCTACGGCTCCATCTCCCAGGAGGCGCACGAGACCCTCGCCATCGCCATGAACACCATCGGCGCACGTTCCAACTCCGGCGAAGGCGGAGAATCCGAAGACCGCATCAACGATCCGCTGCGCTACAGCAAGATCAAGCAGATCGCATCGGCACGTTTCGGCGTGACCAGCGACTACTTGGTGCACGCCACCGACCTGCAGATCAAGCTCGCCCAGGGCGCGAAGCCTGGCGAAGGTGGCCACCTGCCGGGAGCCAAGGTTCCGCCGTGGATCGCCAAGGTACGTCACGCCACCCCGGGCGTGGAGCTCATCTCCCCACCGCCGCACCACGACATCTACTCCATTGAGGATTTGAAACAGCTGATCAACGATGCGAAGATGGCCAATCCGAAGGCCCGCATCCACGTCAAGCTCGTCTCCGAATTCGGCGTCGGCACCATCGCTGCCGGCGTGGCCAAGTGCCATGCCGATGTGGTGCTGATTTCCGGCTATGACGGCGGCACCGGCGCGGCTCCGCTCAACGCCATCAAGCATGCCGGCACCCCGTGGGAGATCGGCCTGTCCGAAACCCAGCAAACGCTGGTTCTGAACGGCCTGCGTTCCCGCATCACCGTGCAGTGCGACGGCGAGCTCAAGACCGGTCGCGACGTGGTGATCGCCGCGCTGCTTGGCGCCGAGGAATTCGGCTTCGCCACCGCCGCGCTGATCGTCGAAGGCTGCGTCATGATGCGTGCCTGCCAGAAGAACACCTGCCCGCAGGGCATCGCCACCCAGGATCCGGAGCTCCGAGCACGCTTCAAGGGCAAGCCGGAACATGTCGTCAACTTCTTCATGTTCATCGCCGAGGAAGTCCGCGAACTGCTCGCGCAGCTCGGCTTCCGCACGCTGGAAGAGGCCGTCGGCCATGTCGAATGCCTCGACCAGGACGAAGCCATCAAGCGTTGGAAATCCGACGGCATCGACCTGAGCAACGTGCTCATGCAGCCGGGTCCGGTTCCGGGAACCATCCTGCACAAGACGATCGATCAGAACCACGAGCTCGACAAGGCGCTCGACAACAAGCTCATCGAGCTTGCCCAGCCAGCCCTTGACAAGAAGGAGCCCGTGCGTATCGAAATGCCGATCCGCAACGTGTACCGTACGCTCGGCACCATGCTCGGCTATGAGATCACCAAGCGCTACGGCGAGGAAGGTCTGCCGGACGATACCATCGACATGACGTTCCATGGTGCCGGCGGCCAGTCCATCGGCGCGTTCATTCCGCGTGGCGAAACCATCCGCGTCTACGGCGAAGTCAACGACTACGCGGGCAAGGGCCTGTCCGGCGGCCGCATGGTGGTCCGTCCAGAGGACGGCATCACCTTCGATCCGCACGAGAACGTGATCGCAGGCAATGTCACCGGCTTCGGCGCGACTTCCGGCCAAATGTTCGTGGCCGGCCGCGCAGGCGAACGTTTCGCCGTACGTAACGGCGGCGCCACCTTCGTGGTGGAAGGCGTGGGCGACCACGGCTGCGAATACATGACCGGCGGTACGGTCGTGATTCTCGGCTCCACCGGCCGTAACCTCGGCGCGGGCTTCTCCGGCGGCAACGTGTACGTGCTCGACCTCGACATGAAGCAGGTCAACCCGGCGGCCGCCACCAACGGCGCGCTGCTGTTCGAGCCGCTTGACGCCGATGCCGACAAGCTGGTGCACGGTCTCGTCAAGCAGCATGCCGAAGAGACCGGCTCCGCCTTCGCGAAGGCCCTGCTTGACGACTGGGAAAACAGCGCCAAGCGATTCACTCACATCGTTCCGAAGCACTTCCTCGCCATGCAGAAGGCGATGAAGGAAGCCGAGGAGAAGAACATCGATTTCAATACGCCCGGCGTCTGGGAACAGGTGTACGAGCAGGTTATGGAAGGAGCGCGCTGACATGGGAGATCCACGTGGATTCCTGAAGGTCCGTACCCGTCGCGAACTGGCCGAACGCCCCGTTGAAGAGCGAATCAAGGACTGGTTCGACGTTCACACCGAATCCGGCCTGCAGTCCTGGACCACCGAGCAGGCGGCCCGCTGCATGGATTGCGGCACTCCGTTCTGCATGAGCGGATGCCCGCTCGGCAACATCATTCCGGAGTTCAACGATCTGGTCCGTCAGGAGAAGTGGGAGGACGCGTACAACCGTCTGTCCGAAACCAACAACTTCCCCGAAGTGACCGGTCGCATCTGCCCGGCATTGTGCGAAGCCGCCTGCGTGCTTGGCATCCATCAGCCGGCTACGATGATTCAGAACGACGAACGCACCATCATCGATCAGGCATGGAGCCTTGACTACGTCAAGCCTCTGCCGCCGCAGCGTCTGACCGACCAGACCGTTGCCGTGGTCGGTTCCGGCCCATCCGGTCTCGCCTGCGCCCAGCAGCTCACCCGTGCCGGCCACACCGTGGTCGTATACGAGCGTGATGACGCCATCGGTGGTCTGATGCGTTACGGCATTCCGAACTTCAAACTCGACAAGCGCCTCATCGACCGCCGAGTCGAGCAGATGGAAGCCGAAGGCACCGTGTTCCGCACCGGCGTGGAAATCGGCAAGGACATCTCCTGGGATGACCTGCGTTCCCGCTACGACGCAGTGGTGGTTGCCATCGGCTCCACCGTGCCGCGTGACATGAAGATTCCAGGCCGCGAGCTCAAGGGTATCCATTTCGCCATGGAGTTCCTGCCGGACGCCACACGTCGCGTGTACGGTGTCAAGCCGGTCAACGACATCACCGCCGAAGGCAAGCATGTGGTGATCATCGGCGGCGGCGACACCGGTTCCGACTGCCTCGGCACATCCCTGCGCCAAGGCGCGAAGGACGTCACCGTGCTGCAGATCATGCCGCAGGAACCGAAGGAGCGTCCGGCCAACCAGCCATGGCCGACCTTCGCCCGCCTGTACAAGGAAACCTCCTCCATGGAGGAAGGTTTCGAAACGCAGCGCGCCGAATACGTGTACAACACCGACTCGGTCAACTTCGAGGGCTCCGACGAGGACAAGGCCAAGGTGAAGGTGGAGAACTCCACCGCCACCGAAGGCTTCGTCGCCGACGAGAACGGACATGTCACCGGTCTGAAGGTCGTCAACGTCGCTCCAGGAGAGAACGGGCCGTTCACCCGCCAGCCAGGCACCGAACGAGTGATTCCCGCCGATCTGGTGCTCATCTCCGTGGGCTTCCTGCACCCTGACACCACCACGCTGGTGGATCAGCTGCCGGTCGACCTTGACGGTCGAGGCAATGTGGCGCGTAACGACAAGTTCGCCACCTCCCAGGACGGCGTCTTCGCCTGCGGTGACGCCGGACGTGGCCAGAGCCTCGTCGTGTGGGCCATCTCCGAAGGTCGCTCCTGCGCTGCCGCGGTCGACGAGTACCTTACCGGCTCCACCGAACTGCCGGCACCGATCGTCGCTTCCAAGCGTCCGATGATGCTGCCGCGATAGACAACACTGTTGTAAGGGTATGAACGAGGTAGCCCGGCTCGCGAATAGTGAGCCGGGCTACCTGTTTTTTCACCCAAAATGCGGTAAAGTAATCCCAGCACCATGCAACAAAGGAGTGACTAATGCCAAATCGCGCAGAACGACGTGCCCAAGCCAAGCGCAATCGCAGGGGAGTGCCACAGCAATACGACCAAACCCAAGGCCGCGCACGTTCCGGCATGTTGGACGAGTATCAGCTGCAGGAAAAGTCACGTCGTCTGCAGGACGGCACCGATGGGCCATGGAAGCCGAGTGCCAGTACGATCACGGAAACGGAAAACGTGCTGAACACCAATCCTGATTACAAGAATCCGAAGATGTTCAAGGCACCCCATTCCGTCCGCCAATGGTTCCGTGTGGCCAGTTGGGTGCTGATTGCGCTGTCGGCCATCGCCTTCCTCGTGGTCATGTGGCTGCCGTCGCATCCGATGTGGCTCATCTCCACAGTCGCCATCGTCTTCGCAGTCGGTGTGCTGAGCCTGTTCTTCACGGCCGGCAACCCGAAGCACAATCCGAATCTCGACCAAAACGGAACAGCCGTCTGATCACAAAAACGATGGAAAGCGGTGAGACAACCAGAAGCATTTGTCTCACCGCTTTTTCTATCGGATTTTAGGTATGCGCTACTTGACTTCGACTAACCGTAAAGGGTATGCGAGAATGCTGTTTCATCGGTTTTCAGAAAAAGAATGGAACTTTCTGGAAAAACGATGAAAACAATGAGTGTTTTTCGTGTCTGATGTTTTACAGTAGAACAGGAAACGCTGGAAGACTCGAGGAGGAGATTACAGACATGAAGGTTGACATTCTATCGCGTGAATACCCGCCCAAGGTGTATGGCGGCGCGGGGGTGCATGCCGAAGAGCTTTCCAAGGTGCTGGCGGAACGTGTCGATGTGACGGTCCGCGCATTCGACGGGCCGCGCACGGCCGCCGACATTCCCGCGATTCCCGGAACCGACCCGAAAGGGTCGCTCACGGTCGTCGGCTACGACGTGCCGAAGGAGCTTGAGGATGCGAACGGTGCGCTGAAAACGTTTGGCGTCGATTTGCAAATCGCCAACGACGTTGATGCCGACATCATCCATGCGCATACATGGTACGCATGCCTTGCCGGCTATCTCGCCAAAATGCTGCATGACACCCCATTGGTCATCACCGCGCACTCGCTTGAACCGTTCCGTCCATGGAAACGTGAGCAGTTGGGCGGCGGCTACAATCTGAGCTCCTGGGCTGAGAAAGACGCCTACGAGCATGCCGACCGCGTGATCGCCGTATCCGCGGGCATGCGTGAGGACATCCTCACCGCCTATCCGAACCTTGACCCGGACAAGGTGGTCGTAGTGCACAACGGCATCACCATGAGCCAGTTTGAAACCCCGGCGGATGACGATCCGGGCTGGAAGGTGTTCGAACGTTACAACATCGACCGCAGCAAACCGACCTTGCTGTTCGTCGGACGCATCACTCGTCAAAAGGGTCTGCCGTACCTGCTTCAGGCACTGCACTTCGTGGACCCGAACATCCAGGTCGTTCTGTGCGCCGGCGCTCCCGACACGCCGGAAATCATGGAAGAGGTCAAGACCGCCTTCGCCAAGCTCGACGAGGAACGCGGCAACATCATCTGGATTGAGGAGATGCTGCCGAAGCCGGAACTCAACGCACTCGAACATGGCTGCGACGCATTCATCTGCCCATCCATCTACGAGCCGCTCGGCATCGTGAATCTGGAAGCCATGGCATGCGGTCTGCCGGTGGTCGCCTCTGCGACCGGTGGCATTCCGGAAGTCGTCGTCGACGGCGAGACCGGATATCTGGTGCCGGTCGACCAACTGCATGACGGCACTGGCACCCCCACCCAACCCTGACAAATTCGTGCACGATATGGCGACGCCATCACCGCATCATGGCTGACCCTGAAAAGGCGAAGCGGATGGGACACGGCCGGTTACGAGCGCGCCCGCGACCACTTCAGCTGGGAGTCCATCGCAGACAAGACCGTCAAAGTCTACGAGGACGTGCTTGCCGAACGGAAGTAGAACCGAACCTGTCTGATCGCGGATAACCGATCCGGCTGATCGACAGCCAGAATAATCCTGAAATGCCTCCTGCTGACACACTATGCTGGCAGGAGGCATCATCGTATCCAAGTGGCTTGTGAAAATGGAGGGACCATGAACGAACAGAACATCGCGTTGAAACTGGACGATGTGGAATTCCGTCGCCGCAGGCGCGTAATTCTCACCAAAGTCAATCTGGAAGTCAAAAAGGCGAGAAATGGGTGCTGTTCGGTCCCAACGGCATCGGCAAATCCACGTTGGTGCAGATGATGAGCACCCGTGGATTCCCATCCGAAGGCACAGTCGACATTCTTGGAAACCGTCTGGGCAAAGTGAACGTGTTCTCCTACCGCAACCGCATCGGTTTGAGCTCGGTCGAACTCGGACGCGCGTTCCCACCGCAGGAAGATCCTCTTGACGCCATCGTGACGGCGCTGACCGCAACCACCGGCCGTTGGCGCGACACCTATACTGACGAGGATTACGCTAAAGCCCGCTCATTGATGCGTGAATTCGGCATCGAATACCTGGAAGGCAAGATGATGTTCAAGCTTTCCGAAGGCGAACGCACTCGCGTGCTTATCTGCCGTGCGTTGATGGCGGATCCCGATTTGCTGATTCTTGACGAGCCGACCACGGGTCTTGATTTGGGTGGGCGTGAGATTGCTTTGCGTGCGTTGAGTCGTGTTGGTGCGGAGCAGTCTGACCGCGCCGTGATTCTGGTGACGCACCGTCTTGAGGAGATTCCGCAAGGCTTCGACCACGTGGCGATCATGGGACGTATCACCGGCAACGAGGCGGACGCGTATACCGATAACGTCGCCGGCAACGATCCGGCGCCGGGCACTATCGTATATACGGGTGATTTGGAGCATGGTTTTACTTCTGAACGGTTGAGCCAGGTGTTTGGTTTGGATTTGAAGGTCACGCATGCGAATGGTCGTTGGAACGCGTACGCGGTGTGATGTTGACGTCGCCGTCACATTGCCGTCGCTTCGTGCCGTCTGCCGGTATGACGGCGGATACGGTAGCATAGGTTCGTTGCTTGTCTGTGGAATGCGGTCTGCAATCGTAATCCATAGTCGTGAAATCGCATACTGAACGAACGTACGAAGGAGCGTAAACCATGCGTCGAGGGCCGCTTGCCGCCGGTGAAAAAGTGCAGTTCACGGACCGCAGGTCGAATAAAATCACCGATCAGCTGGTGCCGGGTGGTGTGACGCAGACCTCGCATGGCATCATCCTGCATGATGATGTGATTGGCCAGACGGAAGGATCCGTTGTCGTGACGGTGAGTGCGAAACGTGAGGCTCAGGTCAACCAGACGCATCCGGAACGCGACGCGAACAAGCCGTGGAAGGGAACGCGTGCCATCGGTGGTTGGGAGTTCGCCGTCATGCGTCCGCGCTTGGCTGACTATGTGCTGTCCATGCCGCGTGGCGCGCAGATCATGTATCCGAAGGACATCGCGCAGGTCATCCAGCTCGGTGATATTCGTTCCGGTATGAACGTGCTGGAATCCGGAGCCGGTTCGGGCGCGATGAGCATCAATCTGCTGGATGCCGCTTGGGGGAGGGCGGAAGCCTCACCACCATCGAGATGCGTTCGGAATTCGCGCGCGTCGCCGAAGCCAACGCGACGGTTTACTTTGGCAAACGTCCCGCATGGTGGGATTTGAGGACCGGCGATTTCGATTCGGTCGCGGCTGGTTTGCCGGAACACTCCTTCGACCGCATCATGCTTGACATGCTTGACCCGTGGAACCGTCTTGAACAGGCGTATCGCGTGATCGCGCCTGGCGGCGTGCTCGTCGCGTACGTCACCACCACCACGCAGTTGAGCCGTCTTGCCGAAGCGTTGCGCGAGGCCGGCTGCTGGACCGAGCCGGACATTCAGGAGACTTTGGAACGTAATTGGAAGGCGCAAGGACTGGCCATCCGTCCCGATCACCAGATGATTGGACACACCGGTTTCCTCATGGTTTCTCGCGCGATGGCTCCGGGCTTCCAGGCGTTGCGTAAACGCGACCGTGCCACGAAGGACACGACGACCGACATCGATTCGTTGACGCCCGAGGAGCGTGCCGAACAGCTTGAGGATCTGGAATTGCGTGACATTTCCGATCGCAAGCTGCGCAAGGTGCTGCGTGACCTCGACGCGCAGGTCGAAGCCATAAAGGAGTAGATTTAGAGCGTTTCATGCCATGTCCCAGCGGAAAATCTGAGACAATGGACATTAGACATTTGAAATGCGGCGCTGGAACCGGATCGGAGCGTGCGATTATGGGAACGAGCCTGAAGAAGGTCGCTAAAAAGGCCAAGGAATACAAGTATGTGCTGCTGGCGATGCGCCACGCCAAAACCGAGCCGTTCGGCGGCAACGGCAGCGACGTGGGACGTGAGCTCACCGACAAAGGACGTAAGCAGGCCAAAGCCGTGGCCAAAGGATTGGCGGCGTTCAAAATGGTGCCCACTCGCATCGCATGCTCCAGCGCCACCCGCGCCCGTCAGACCTGCGATCGCATGCTCAAGGTGTTCGGCGACGATCCGAAAGTCGACTACCGGCAAAGCCTGTACGAAGGCGGCGTGCAATCCGTGTTCGACGAGCTCGCGCAAACCAAGGAAAAGCATCGCACGCTGCTCGTGCTTGGCCACGAACCGACCATTTCGATCGCCTGCCAATGGCTGGCCAGCACCGAATCCGATCCGACGTTGCTTGACCTGCTGAATCTCGGCATGTCCCCGGCCTCGATCGCCGTATTCGGCTCGAACGAGCCATTCAACCAGTGGCAGCTGCACAGCGGCGAACTCATCGCGCTGCTTACCGCCAAAGACTTCGAGTAGGGCTTGCGTGTTCCGGGCTGATTCGGAACGATGAGCATTCCGCAGAGTGCTGTGATTTGACTTCAAGCGGCTTCAAGGTTGTATGGTGCTTTCTGAACCGATGTTCAGAATGATGGATAGGAGAGCCCATATGAACAATCCCAGTGCGTTCCCTCTTGGGGAACCAAATGACGGTTTCGCCCAGTATTTCGACGGACAGAGCTGGCTTGCGCCGGTACTTGACGCGCCTGAAGTGTCAATCCACAATGTGACGTTCGAACCTGGATGCCGGAACCACTGGCATATCCACCATCACGCGGCCCAGATTCTCATTGCGGTTGGAGAGCGTGGCTACTACCAGCTTGAGGGCGAAGAGCCGAAGGAGCTTGAACCGGGAACAGGCCGTCCGTATTCCGCCGGACGTTAAGCATTGGCACGGTGCCGCCCCCATCACGAAGCTTTCAGCCATTTGGCGTTCATGATTGCGGATGGCCACGGGCGACGTGA
>ENA-OQES01000088-OQES01000088.1-human-gut-metagenome-genome-assembly--contig:-NODE-88-length-37439-cov-6.154669_pt1 | contig 37439 bp, 30 predicted proteins | sample MGYA00242798_ERZ504641 | MGnify/ENA primary metagenome ERZ504641 (study PRJEB26092, sample SAMD00036327) | human gut metagenome | host: Homo sapiens | study: EMG produced TPA metagenomics assembly of...
TTTTCGATTCGGGTCTCCACGTCGATGCCGAGTATTCTGGCGGTTTCCATGAACAGTTCGATGCCGTCGACCCCGTGGTAGGAGGCCATCACGTCATAGGCGTGGTTGGCGTCCATCAGCGTGCGGATGATTTCCGGATCGACGCCGGGAAGCACATTCATGCCTTCGTATACGGCTTCCGCAACCGACTGATCGACTTCTTCGGAGCGTTTCAGCAGCACCTGCGTCATCATGCCGGAGAACATCACCTGCAGGTTCTCCGCATATTTGACATCGTTTTCCAGTTCCTGGTTCGTTTGCAACGGCCACATCTTGACCAGATCGACACCGTAGTCAACTGCCATGGAGACCACGTGCGAGCCGTACATCGAGTCGACGACCTTCTGGTCGTATACAAAAGACATACTTTCTCCTTGTATATCGTGCGGCCGGCCCGAACCGCAGTCATCCCCGACCGCGATTGAGCCACCGCATGTTTTGGTTCACATTATTCGACGTCCGCCGCCGGATCGGCGTACGTAATGGACATTATTTTCCCGGTATTGCAATCGTAAGTGATGGAGGTGATAGAAGCGAGCGCGGTGTGGCGCAACAGCATGTTGTGTTCGGGGTGCCCCGTTTCCAGCATGTGCCGGTAGCTCCAAATCGGCGATTCGTGGCTGACCACCACGATCTGTTTGCCGGGGTATTCCGCCACTTTCTCCAGGGCGAAGTCCTGCATGCGATGCGCGATCGACTGGTAGCTTTCGCCCCAGCTCGGCTTCCACAGGTTGCGTACCAGCTTCCAGTTGCCGTTCTTCCACAGCGCGCCTTCGCCGAAGCCGATACGCTTGCCGCGAAATTCGTTGCGCGCTTCGATGAGGCGTTCGTCCGTCTGCAGCTCCAGCGGTTCCTCGCCGCGCAGTCCACGTACCGAATTCAGCGATTCGAGGATCTCCCCCGCCGTTTCGCGCGTACGTTCCAGCGGCGACGAGTAGACGGCGGATACGGTGTTCAGCTGCGGGCTGACCGCGATGTAATGCGCGGTGGCCTGCGCCATGCGCACGCCCACGTCGGACAGGTGGAAACCGGGCAGCCGCTCGTACAGCAGGTGCCCGGGGTTCTCCACTTTGCCGTGGCGCACGAAATGGATGGTTGTCGCCGGCATATTGGCCGCCTTTCTTGCGTTTCGGACCTGCCGGCCACGTGCTGGCTCAGCACGTTTCGCCGGTCGCCGGCCCTGTGAAAAAATTCGTCGATTCGAATATTGGTTCCTGCCCTAATGTACCGCGTGTCACGACGGTACCTGCGCATAAAGTTGCCTTGGTCAACAAAGACACACAAACAACACGCACCATCCCACCTTTCTCCCCGTGTGCGGCATGTCAAACATGTCAATCGATTGACGTGTTCGGACGGCTGGGGCAGCGAGCTGGTATCGGAAGCGGTTAACCAATAATTCAGGGGAACCACCACCATCAGTCCGCACGCGACGCAAAGCTGCGGACGTCACGAGCGAAACCGTGAGCGGAAAGGAGCGGCAAGCATGACCAACAATGTCCTCGTCGGCGTCAAAGACATCGGCCAACGTCTTTTCGGAGGGTATGCGGAGCTGCTTCGCATACCGCACACCGCGCGATTCTCCGTCGGATCGGTAATCGCCTGCATGCCGTTCCCAATGGTCGGCATGACGATCACGATTTCCGTGCAGCATTACTACGGCAACTATTCGCTGGCGGGCGCGCTGACGGCCGTGCAGGCGATCGCGCTGGCCGTGGCGAGCCCGGTGCTCGGCAAGCTGGTCGACAAATTCGGTCAACGGCAGGTGTCGATTCCCACAATCATCGTGTGGATGGTGGCGGCGATCGCGCTGGTCTCCTGCATCACCGCACGCGTGCCGTCGTGGATCCTGTTCTGCATAGTGCCGTTCATGGCCGCGATTCCGCCGTGGGGCGCGATGAGCCGTCAACGTTGGACGACGCTGCTCAAGGGCGATGCGGAGAAGACGAACCGTGCGCTGTCGCTGTCCGGCGTATTCGACGAGTGCATGTGGGTTATCGGCAATCCGCTGGCGTCCACATTGGCCGTGATCTCCGGACTGCTGGCGTTCTCGTTCACCGGCATGTGCGTGGTGATCGGCGCGCTGATGTTCCTGACGGAGCTTACGACCGAGCCGAAGTCGCAGACCCAGCTGGCCCGCGAGGCGGGCATGACCCGCAAGGAGTACCGCGAGCGCGAGGCCGCCCGGTCCAAGGCGCTGCAGGCCGAGGCCGCGGTGGAGTACGCGCGCAACAAGGCGCGTGCGGAAGGCAAGACGGCGGCCGAGGTGCAGGCTGCGATGGAGAAGGCCGAGGCGGAGGTGAAGGCCGGACGCAAGGAGTCGATCTGGGGTCCGGGCCTGATCGCGGTGTGCGTGACGTGGTTCGGCCTGGGCGCGTTCCAGTCGGCCGCCGGCATTTCGATCGTCGCGTTCGCCACAGAGGCGCATATGAAGCAGTTCACCGGTTTCGTATTCGCCTGCTTCTCGTTCAGCTCTCTGATCGGCGCGCTCGTGTATGGTGCGAAAAATTGGACGATTCCACTGTGGAAGCGTTTCTACTTCTGTCTTGCGGTGGTGAATCTTGGAATCGGTTCGTTCATGTTCGCCAAGCATTTATGGGTGATCATGATCATCTACCTGTGCATCGGCGTCTGCCAGGCTCCGACGTGGGTGAACGGCAACCAGCTGATGCTGCACCTGGTTCCGCCCACACGTTTCACGGAGGGTATGGCTTGGATGGGCGCAATGAATTCGATCGGCGGTTCGGTCGGTTCCGCGATCGCCGGACAGTTCATCGACCGCATGGGCTCGCGGGGCGGTTTCATTGTGGTGACGGCGTTGGCGTTGACGTCGCTGGCGATCGCGATGCTTGGTTTCAAGCAGATCAAAGAATCCACCGAACAGCCGACGCTTACCAACGTGAGTGTGTGAACCGTATAAACGAGCCGGCAATCCCAGGAAACGTACGCCAACCGCAGAAAGGCGCGTCCGAATCGCAATAAAAATCCGATTCGGACGCGCCTTTTCGTATGCCGTATACGAAACGCCGCCAGCTACTTCGGCCAGCCCTTCGGCGTGTGCTCCAGCGACCAGACGCCCAGCTTGTGCGAGAAGCTGTTCTCCCACTTGGCTTCCAGCTGTTCCGGAGTCAGGCGGTTTTCCTTCTTCTTCAGACGGTTCGTGGCGTTGGTATGCGTATCGTCCAACAACCACTTGCGCGTCACAAAGTTCCACACCATCACCACGGCGGTGGCGATAAGCTTGCCCACGTTGGTACGGATCAGATATTCGGCGCTTTGAGAGACATACGCATCATGGTTCATGCCGTACGTGGAGATCCAGATGATGGCGTCGTTCATAAACAGGCCGATCACCGCGCCGACCACGAAGATGACGATCTCCATCCAACGCGCCATATCGTCGCGATGCTTGAACACGACCTTCATGCTGGCCACGTAGTTGAAGATCAGGGAGATGATAAAGGAGATGGTGGCGGCGAGCACATTATGCATGTGGAACAGGCCGACCAGAAGATTCAGGATGCCCCAGTCGATGATGAAGGCGATCACGCCCACAATGCCGAATTTCATCAGCTGTTCAATCAGTTTTTTCCACACAGAATATTAAACACGCGCACGCAGACCACCTAGACTTGGGTGACGAAGGACATTATTTTCCAACGATTGCAAGGAGCAGCAATGCCAGTCATTCACACGCATGTTTCCGTTTCCACCACCCCTGGGCAGCGCGAGGCGCTGAAGGCCGCCTACGGCAAGGCCATCACCGCAGTTCCCGGCAAGTCTGAAGGCTGGCTGATGTGCCCGTTCGAAGACAATATGCCGATTTATTTCGGCGGTGACGATTCCAAGCCGGCCGCATACGTGGAAGTGAATGTGTTCGGCCGTTCCGTGCCGGGTTCCGCCTGGGAGAAGCTGACGGAGCAGATCATGGCCGCGCTGGGCAAGGAGCTGGGCATTCCGGCCGACCGCACTTACATCCGCTACACCGCCACGACTGACTGGGGCTGGAACGGTGGAAACTTCTGACGAAGTTCCACCGTTCCTTCGAGGTTTGCCCATATTGCAAACCTCTCACCTCACCTACGGGAAGCACGTCTAGGAAGCTCGCCTGACTACGGCAGGGAAATCGCAATATCAGCACCCCCGACCGCTCACAAAAGCGAGAAACGGGCCTTTTCTACGGGACGTGAGCGAAAAGGGGTATGAAAACCGGCAAAATCGTCAGTAATCATACCCCCTTTTGCTCATAAGAGAGAAAAATCGCCCCATTCCGCAACTCGTGAGCAAAAGGGGGCGCACATGCAAGCACGCCCGCACCCACAAACGGACAACGTAAAGGTATCATCCACGAAAAAAACCGCCGGCCCGAACGGGACCAGCGGCTTTGTATTTACGCCGAATCAACGATTAGCGAGCGCCCTCGACGGTACGGGACGTACCGCCACGCGGCGCAATCGCAAGAAAATCAGACGATCTTCGGCATCGGGGTGGTCAGCGACGTGGTGAGGTTCACGTGCACCAGGCCCGCGCCGGAATGCACTTCGACCTTCTTCAGCGTGACGGTGCGCTCGGCTTCCGGAGCGCGGTCGTTGTCGGTCATGGTGGCCGGAGACTTCACCGCGACCAGAGCAAGCGAGCCGAAATCGATGCCCGCGCTGGCGCACAGACCCTCGGCGGACTGCAGCGACTCGGCGAAACCGTCCTTCAGCACCACACGGTCGGCCGGCACGCCATACGCATGCTCGGCCACCCAACGCACGTTCTCCACCAGAGCCATGCCCTTGTGGCTGTGCGGTTCGGCCGGCATGGAGCCGTTCGTCACGGCGTCGACGAACGCATCGAGCTGCGGGGCGAGCGCGTCGCCGCCGTCGCGGTACAGGTTGCCGATGATCGGGTCGCGGAATTCCAATTCCTTGGCGGTGTCCTTGAGCGCCGGAATCTGATCATCCTCGCCATCCCACAGGTTGATGAGCGGGAACGTAGGAATATCAAGACCTTCGAGGCGCTGGACGTGGAACGGGTAGCGCCATGCCAGATCCGGATCGTCGCGCCACGTGGAAGCGCGGGTCACGACGATGGCTGCGGACGGCCACTGCGCGTCGTATTCGCGGCAGGCTATGTCAAGCCACTTCTGCGCGCCTGCGTCGGTACCATAACCGGCTTCGACGATGACCACGTCATGCAATGCGCAGGCCATTTCCACGGAAACCAGCGTCGGAATGCCGATGGACACGTTGGCGAACGGGCCACCGTGCACGTACACCGGAGAGCCGTTCACGGTCTCCGTCTTGGCTGGCTTCACGGCGTCGCCGAGGATGCCGGTGATACGCCACAGGTCAACGAATTCGCCGAAGGTCACGGCCTTGCCATCCTTCGTGCCGGCGACCATCTTGGCAACGCGCTCGGAAATCTCATCCATGGAACGCGACAGCACAACGATCTGCATGAGCTCGCAGGTCGAGGTGAGCACCACACGCTCAGCCACGTCGCCCTTGCCACGGTCCACTGCGATCTGGCGCAGGGAACGGGACGGCACTTCGGAGACGCGCGGCACGAGAATGGTGTCCAGCTTGCCGTCGTCAACAGCCTTCTCCGCAAAGGAGACCAACAGGTTCTGGGCGGCCTCGATGGCTCCCATTTCACCGCATAGACCCCAGTCGATCAGCTCAGGGTGGGTCAGGGAGGCCTTGCCGCCGCCCGACGCGCCACCCTTGGAAACCGGCTGCGGTGATGCCCCATGCTCGGCTGGCGCAGCACGGCTGCCGCGTCGATGCCACGCTCACGAAGCGCATCGATCAGCGCAATCGTAGTGGTGGTCTTGCCTTCGCCGCGGGACGCCTTCAGCGGGGTGTCGGCGGTGACGAGCACGACCTTGCCGTGCTTGCGCGGCGCATCGGGATTGCTCTTCAGGTAATCGAGATAGCCGAATGCATCAATCTTCTGCACCAGACCGTATTGGCTGGTGAAATCCTCAATGCTGGTCACTGGGTTCCTTTCTTGGGAAAGCATTCCGCTGTATGGCGCACAACGTACGCGACAGACATCGCCTATGCAACGCGCGCCGGCACGAGCGGAAAAGCAAAGACAATCGCCATTCTAATAAGCACGCGCCACCAAAGAAAACCGGCTCCCGCACAGCGGACGCGCGCCGACCGTCATACGGAACTGTTTGTGGCGAACGCTGTGCGGAAGCCGGTTGCTACGCGGGTTTTCGTAGAATTTCTTGCGATTGCGCAATCGCAGAAAATATCAGAAGTCGGACATGTGGAAGCCGTTCTTCATATTCATGCTGGTGGTGTAGAGCACGGAGTCGAGCAGCTTGTCGGTTTCCTCCTTGAGCTGCGCGGCCATGGTCTCGTTGGCGGTGGCGAGCACTTCGCGCGCCTCGCCGTTGCGGACGGCTTCGATGATTTCGTCCGGTTCCATCGGCTGCACGTCGCCAGTCTCGTCGTCCGCGTCGAATTCGTCGATGACGTCTTCCACCAGACGGTCGATCTGCCCGTCGGTGGCGGCTACCATGCGGTGGCCCATGCCGCCGGTCTTCTCCTGGTAGCGTTCCACCGCGTTGGCGGTGTCGGCGAAGCTGGCGTCGCACAGGGCCGCGATGATGCGGTTCTCCCAGTAGAAGTTCTCGGAGGTGACGCGCGTGGTGGTGTCCTCAAGGTACTTCGGCGTGGAGTCGACGTTCGGGAAGAACGGCACGAGCGTGTTAAACGGGTTGGAGCCGTAGGCGATCCACTGCACGGCACGGTTGACCTGCGGGCGGTACGGGCGGATCTGCATGACGGACAGCTGACTCTGACGGTTGATGCCGATCGGACGGAACATGTGGCGCGAATGCTGGTCGCCGAGCTTGCCGTACGGATCGTACGGGGTGCCCTGATAGTGGGAGCTCAACACGTACTTCACGTCTTCGATGGTGATCTTGCGATCGGGCTGGCGAGCCCACGGAATGTCGTCCGAAGTCGGCTGGTGGTCGGCGTCCCGACCGTCCCACTGCTCGTCGTACGGGTTGAGGAAACGCTGCATGTACCAAGCGCGCGGGGTGTTGTAGACGTGGTCGGAATCGGAGTGGGAGCCGAACGCGTCACGCGGATTGAACGGGGTGACGTTCTCCACGGCCAGGTCGAGGTGGTTGCGTTCGATGAATTCACCGAGGTCCGCGGAGCACATATGCTCCTCCTGGTCGCCGAGGGCATCGTCAAGGTCGAATTCGTCGATGCCGAGCTGGTTCGGCATGGTCACGTATGCTTCGTCCGGCACGCGCTTGGCAATCCAGTGGTGGCCGCCGACGGTTTCAAGCCACCAGATCTCATCCACATCGGAGAAGGCGACACCGTTCATCTCGTAGGTGCCGTACTGTTCGAGCAGCGCGCCGAGACGGGTTACACCTTCGCGGGCGGTCTTGACATACGGCAGCACGAGGGTAAGGAAGTCCTCTTCGCCGATACCGCCGGGCACTTCCGGCTCGTAGCCGTCTTCGCCTTTCTTGCCTTTGGCTGGGGTGAGTTCCACGAACGGGTCGGCGCCGAGCACGCGCTCGTTGGTGGTGAGGGTTTCGGTGGCGCTCATGGCCACATTCGCCTCATTGACGCCGGCTTCGCCCCAAATGCCTTCCTTCAGATCCGCGTTCGGCACGGCCGTGTACTGCAACGGCTCGTCCGGCAGATCCACTTCCACATGGGACAGCACGCTCTTATAGTGGCGCGGCTGCTCGTCCGGCTTGACGACGATGAAGCGCTTCGGGCAGAATTCGCCGTTCGCGCTGTCCTCATTGCGGGCGATGATGGTCGATCCGTCATAGCTTGCGTCCTTGCCGACCAGAATCGTGGTGCATGCCATATATGTAGGTTCCTTTCGTTTGTTTTGTTTACGTTTGCGGTATTCTTTGGTATTATCTTGCAATTACGCGGTTTGCGCCTTGCCGGCTGTTCTCGCCGGTTTCGCCGGTCACGCCTTGCCGGTCAGGAAGATAGCGCCTTGGTCCGCGATCGCACCGGAATTACGCAACGCGCGTTCCATCTCGTTGAGCCAGAAGCCTTGATTGAGACCATTGAGAGGCGCGGTGGTGCCCCATACGTGCAGGTAGTATTCGTGATCCCGATCAGGCGGATACGGACCGTTGTAACGCATGGTGACGGCCGGATCGCCGCTGCGGCCCTTCAGCAGCGGCGACGCGGCGGACGTGCGGCCCTGCACCGTCTCGGGAATCATCGCGGACACCGTGCGGGAGAAGTCGGCGGGAATCGCCAGCGCGTGGGAATCGTTGAAATCGTACATCAGCGCGTCCACGGGCAGATTGGCGAGCGACCAATGGTTCCACTGGAAGCCGCACACCGGAATGGAATCGGGATCGACGAATTCCCAATGCAGGAACTGCACGGACGGGTCGAGCTCGTCGATATAGAAGGGGAAGGAAACGATCGGAGTGCCGTCGATGCAGTTCTCAGGCGGCGCCGCCTTGGCGAACGCGTCGGGAATGACGGTGAAATCTGCGGAAATCTTCATGCTTCCAGTATCGCGCATGCGCGTGACGCGACGCGGCCGTATGACGCGTCTACGCCGGTGGCTCAATCGATGCAATCGCAGCAATCGACGCAACCCGCAACCGAAACGACCCCGTCCGCGCGGCGATCGCACGGAACGGGGTCATTCCGGGAAACAGGGCCTATCAGAACCGAATCGCTCTCATAGGCACATTTGCAGTGGCGGAACCCTGCGGCCGCGATGACGCAGCCGCAAAGTCCGGAATAGCCGAGCGAAAGAAAGAAGGGGGAAAAATCACTCGGCCGGCTTGTAGAAGTCGCCGTTGAGGGCGGCGGCCGCCTTGGCCTTGGCCTCTTCGAAGGTGACTTCGGCGAGGGAGGCGCGCACATCGTCCAGCGCCACCGGGGTCATGGACAGCGAGTTGACGCCGAGACCGGCCAGCACGACCGCCAGATCCGGATCGGCCGCGGCCTCGCCGCACACGCCCACCGGCATGCCCTTGGCGTTGCCCGCGTCGCAGATCATCTTGATGGCGCGCAGCACCGCCGGATGCCATGCGGTCTGGTAGTTGGCCACGGAGCCGAGGGTACGGTCGGCGGCAAGGGTGTACTGGGTCAGGTCGTTGGTGCCGATGGACACGAAGTCGGCCACGTCGGCCACCTTGTCGGCCATCAGGGCGATCGACGGCACTTCGGCCATAGCGCCCACGAACTTTAGGCCGAAGCTCTTGCCGAGCTTGACGAAGTAGTCGGCCTCATGCTGGTCGGCGACCATCGGGGCCATGACCCACAGGTTCGCGTCGGTTGCGGCGTCGGCGGCGGCGAGCGCCTTGAGCTGGCCTTCGAGCACGTCCATGTGGGCGCGCAGGGTGCGCAGGCCACGCAGGCCGAGGGCCGGGTTCGGCTCGTCTTCCGGAGTCAGGAACGGCAGCGGCTTGTCGGCGCCGGCGTCGAGCATGCGGATCACGACCTTCTTGCCCGGGAACTGGCTGAGCAGCTCGGTGTAGGCCTTGGTCTGCTCTTCGACGCTCGGCGGCTCGGAGTTGCCGATGAACAGGAATTCGGTACGGAACAGGCCAACGCCTTCGGCGCCGTATTCCAGCGCCTTCGCGGCGTCGGACGGCTTGCCGACGTTGGCGAGCAGCGGAATCAGGTGGCCGTCCTTGGTGGCGCCCGGCTTGCCACGCAGTTCCTTGGCTGCGGCGGCACGGGACTTGGCGGCTTCGGCGGCGGCGATCTCGTCTTCGCTCGGGTTCACCACGATCTCACCCTTGGCTGCGTTGACGATGACGTTGGTGCCGTTCTCAAGTTCGGCGGCTTCGGCGGCGGAGACGACCGCGACGATGCCACGGGCGCGCGCCAGAATGGCGGTGTGGGAGGTCGGACCGCCCTGGGAGGTAACGATGGCCAGGGTCTTGCTCATGTCGAGCGCGGCGGTGTCGGCCCGGGGACAGGTCTTCGGCGACGAGCACGAACGGGGTTTCGCTGACCGGCAGGCCTGGGGCGGGAGCGCCCATGAGGTCGGCGATCACGCGCTGGCCGACGTCATGCAGGTCGGCTGCGCGCTCGGCCTGGTAGCCGCCGATGGCGCGGAACATGTCTTCGACCGCGCCGAAGCCTTCCAGCACGGCGCGCTCGGCGGTCTTGCCCTGGTTGATGAGGTCCTTGATGGACTGTGCAAGGGACGGATCGGAGGCGAACATGGCGATGGCCTGCAGGATCGGGGCGGCCTGCTTGGCGCCTTCGTCGCCGTTGGCGGCTTCTTCGGCGCGACGGTTCAGGTCGGCGTTGACGAGGGCGAGCGACTTTTCGACGCGGGCGATTTCGGTTTCCGCGGAGATGCTTTCGGCGCGCGGAGCGTCCGACGGTTCCGGCAGCGGAGCGGCCATGCGAATGACCGGGCCGACTGCGACGCCACGACCGATACCAACACCCTTAATGTTCATGAGAACTCCTTTTTCCTGTTTCCTTGGGAAAAAATATGGATACGCAAACGATTGCAGGATTATGCCTGCCTTGCGTAGGTGAGTTACTGCAATGATCCCCACCGTCTTTGCCGGTAAATCATTTTCAGCCTGCGATTAGTATACACGAAATTCCCGCAAAACAAAACCGGTAAACGTTTTCTGTGTTTCGTAAAAACTGTGCTATGATAATCGCAAGAAATGCAGATGCCGGCAAAAGCCGCATAATGCAATCGATATGCAAAAATCGATATACATCGACGTGTAAATATCGAGACGACCCAACGTAAGCAAACCAACCACCAACCACAACAAAGGAGACCATTATGGCAACCCGCAATCTCGTCATCAACGATCCGGTCGGCATTCACGCCCGTCCGGCCGCCATGTTCGCGCAGGCCGTCACCGCTTCCGGCCAGACCGTGACCATCGCCAAGGAAGGCGGCAACGCCGTTCCGGCCGGCTCCATCCTGTCCATCATGGGTCTGGGCATCAAGCAGGGCGACACCGTGGTCATCAACGTCGAAGGCGACAACGCCGAGGCCGTGGCCGACAACCTGGCCAACATCCTCGTCAACGCCGAGTGACGCACCGCGCATAACGCGCTGACGCACTGACGTACGAACGTTTCGACCGCCCGCCATATTCGACGGGCGGTCGTTCTATTCTTAATAGGCTCTTCGCGGCTCGAACCGGTTCATCAGACCAGACCTTTGGCCGAGAAGCACACAGGGGTTCAGGGCACCCTTTAGGTCATTTTGAAAAACACTTAGGGAGCCGGCAAACGCAAGCCAGACACGACGGAAAGGACAGCGCATGGCAGGCAGAACCGACAGCGGCAGCTCAATCACCAACGTCGCGGCGACGGCCGGCGTGTCCATCGCCACCGTCTCACGCGTGCTGTCCGGCAAACGCGGCAAGGACGACGATATCGCCCGCCGCGTGCGCGAAGCCGCCAAACAGCTCGGCTATTCCGTCAACTACGCGGCGAGCGCGCTGCGCAGCGACGTGACGAAAACCATCGGCCTGGTCATTCCGAGCGCCACGGAACCGTTCTCCGCGCAACTGCTCGACGAGATCGAGCCGACCATCGACACCGAATCGCAGCAACTGCTGCTGGGCATCGGAGCCACGCAGGAAGCGCAGGCGGAACGCATCGAATCGCTGGCCAACCGCCATGTGGACGGGCTGATCGTGGTGCCCGCAGCCGGCGCTGACCTTGCCGGAACGCTGAACCAGTACGCGAACACGCTGCCGATCGTGCAGATCTGCGGACGGCAGACCGCGCCGCGCGTGTCCGTGGTAGGCATCGACGAAAACGCCGCGATGGAGGCGATCGTCAAACATCTTGCCGAGCAGGGCATCGCGTCCGCCGCGTATATGGCCGGCAACGAGCTGTCTTTCGAATCGGCGGAACTGTTCGCCACATTCCACACGCATATGCGCACTTACGGGCTTGCCACCAGCGAAAACTGGAACCAGTTCGGCGAACGTACCGTGCAGCGCGGTTTCGATTGCGCCATGCGGCTGTTCAACGGGCCGCTCGTACAGCCGGAGGCCGTGGTCTGCGCCGACGATGCGATCGCGTTCGGCGTGATGGTGGCGTTCGACGCGTTGGAAATCCGCGTGCCGGAGGACGTGCTGGTGGTCGGCTACCATGATTCCGCCATAGCGCGTACCACCATGCCTCGGCTGACGTCGGTGCGTGCGCCGTTTGAGCGTATTGTGTCGGAATGCTTGCGATTGCTGGCTTCCGGCCCTGCCGGAGGCGCGGCCGAGACGACTGCTGCGCCAGGCGGCAGCGTGCGCGCGCCCCGTGTCATGCTTGCCCCGCAGCTTATTGTGCGGGATTCCTCGGTGTTCCGCCGGTGAATCGCGAATCGAATCGCCGGTAATTACTGGAAATTACGAAAATCACGGAATCAGCGCGCAGAACAGCGCTTCAAACACCAAAACCGGATTGCCGTTGCCATTGAGCCTGCGGCGCGTGGTGGCGATGTCCTCCAGCCGGCGCACGGCCCCCGTACGGTCGAGCCGTACCGACAATTCCGTGATGGCGGAACGGTTTTCGAGGTTGATGAGTCCCACCGCGTCCTCGGCGTTGTTCTGCAGCACCGCCACGTCACGGTAGATGCTGGCGACCGAATTGAGCGCACGGTCGAGCACGTCACGCGTGAGTCTGGTGGCGCGTCGTTTGAGCTCGTCATTTTTTGGCGATCGCATTGTATGCGCCACGCAGTTTCGGGGGTATGCGGTCTTTGGGTCCGAGCCCGTTGATGCGGCGGAAATCGGCTTCCGCTTCGGACGCTTTGACGTTGACTTCCGCTTCGGCCTGCGCCTTCGCGTTGTCGATGAGGTTGCCAGCCAATAGCACGGCATCCGACGCGCGATGCAAGCCGAGCACGCCGACGATGAGCTCGTCGCGGTCCGTCATGACGCGTTCGTCCTTGGCATACAGGCTCGCGATGCCGATGTGCCCCTCCGACAATCGTGCCGCACGCGCCGCGATATTCGGCTCGAAACCTTGCGATTCCAAGAATTTCGCCACCGCCTGGTTGGACGGTACGGCCAAGTTGACGATGCGCGTGCGCGAGCGGATGGTCGGCAGCACGTCTTGGGCGCTGGGCGCGCACAGCAGCCAGATGGTGTGCGGGCTCGGCTCTTCGATTTCCTTCAACAGCACGTTGGTGGTGCGTTCCATCATGCGGTCGACGTCTTCGATGATGATGATGCGCCACGGCGCGGTGCCGGGCATCTGCTCGGATGTGGTGATGATGTCACGCACCTCGTCGATGCCGATGGTCACTTTGTTGGTGGCCAGCACGCTCACGTCGGGGTGGGTGCCGGCAAGCACCTGCTCGGTGGTTTTGGTCGGCTCATCGTTCAGGCCATGATCGAGGCTTTCGAGCGCGGCGGCGAACGCGCGGGCAACGTTGGAACGGCCCGATCCGGGAGGGCCGCAAATCAGCCACGACTGCGCGATGGCCTTCGGGTCGCCGCTGGCGATGGCCTTCAGCTGTTCGACCACCTGCGCTTGGCCTACTATGGAGTTCCACACGCTCATGCGATAACCCCCGTCAGCGGTGCTCACGGTGTCGAAATCGGCTTTGATACGCGCCCACACGTCTTCGATGGACTGGCTTGCGTCAATGACGTGGAACCGTTCCGGCTCACGTTCAGCCAAGTCGAGGAACGCGACGCGTGTGCGACGCTGGAAGTCGTTGCCGGCCGCCTCCATGCGGTCTTCGGCATGCTGCAGCCGCGCATGCGATTGCGCCGGATCCATATCCAGCAGATACGTGCGTTCCGGCAGCAGACCGTTCGTGGCCCACATGCTCAGGTTTCGGATTTCCGCGGCCGTCAGCTCGCGGCCGCCCGCCTGGTACGCCAAAGAGGAATCGAGATACCGGTCGGTGATGACCACCGCGCCGCGTTGCAGAGCGGGCAGAATCACTTCCGCGACGTGCTGCGCGCGGTCGGCGGCGAACAACAGCGCCTCCGTACGCGGGGCGATGTCGGCGCAATCGTTCTCATCCCCCGTATCCACGCCGTGCAACAGCATTTTGCGAATCGCCACGCCCAATGCGGTGCCGCCCGGCTCGCGCGTGACCACGCATTCGCGGCCCTGCGATTCAACATATGCGCGCAACCGTTCGACCTGCGTGGTCTTGCCCACGCCGTCAACGCCTTCAAACGAGATAAAAGTGCCCTGCATGCCTTTCACTGTACCGTGCGCCCCTGCCGTGCCCGGCCATTCGGCCCACGGCTTGGTGTCGCACGATGCCGATTGTCTTGCGGAACATCAGATCGTGCGACGTTTCGCGCGCCGCGTAACGTCAGCGTGCGGGAACGACTTCAGGACGCGCGTAGCCTTCGTTGGCGGTCAGCCAGTCGACGTCAGCCTTCACGGTGGACGCGGTGGAGCCGATCTCCTTCGCTATACGCGTATTCGCCCAACCCTTGTCGGCCAGTTCACGCACCTTGGCACGGCGGTCGGCACGCGCCTGTTCGGTCGCGCTCACTTTCTTCGCGGATTTCGCGCCTTTGGCAGCGCCCTTCTTGGCTCCCTTCGCAGCCGTCTTGCGGCCACGACGCTTCGACGGGCCCTGCGCGCGCTTCTCCGCCAGCAGGCGGAACGCCTCGGCCGGTTCGATCGATTCGGGCGCATACTGCTTCGGCAGTGTACGGTTTGTCTCGCCGTCGGTGATGTACGCGCCGTAGAAACCGTCCTTGATGGTCACGTGCTTCTGGGTTTCCGGATCGGTGCCCAAGTCGCGCAGCGGCGGCTTGGCCGCGCCACGTCCACGACCGCGTCCGTACTTCGGCTGCGCGAACAGTTCCTTGGCCTTCTCCAAGTCGACGGTGAAGATCTCGTCTTCGGAAGCCAGCGAACGCGTGTCGGACTTGCCGTCGGCACCGGTCTTGGTCAGGTACGGGCCGTAACGGCCATTGTTGGCCATAACCGTAACCGTTTGCATTTCGCCGGTTTCGGCGTTCGCCTCATCGTAGGAGCCGACTTCGCGCGGCAGGCTCAGCAGTTTCAGCGCGTCTTCCAACGTCAGCGATTCTGGACTCATCGTCTTGAACAGCGACGCCATCTTCGGACGGTCGGAAGCCGCCTTCTTACCGCCGGAACGCTTCGTCTTGCCCACCTTGCCTGCGGCGGACTCGGCAGCGGTATCGCCGGCATCTTCCGCGCTCGGCATGACCAACGCCACGTACGGGCCGAACCGGCCATTGCGTACCTCGACGGTGCCGCCGGACACCGGGTCCTTGCCCAGTTCACGCGGCCCACCGGAATGGTTTTCAATCAGATCGTGGCCGACCTCGACGGTCAGCTCATCCGGAGCGAGCGTATCCGGCAGCGAGGCGCGCTTCGGATTGCCTTCCGCATCCAGATGCTTCATGTCCTCAAGATACGGGCCATAACGGCCGACGCGCACGTGCAGGCCATCGCCGATATCGATGGTGTTGATCTCACGCGCATCAATCTCGCCAAGCTGCGCCACCTGCTGCTGCAGGCCCTCATGCGCCTCGTCGGCGGACTGGGCCGCGCCATCGCCGGAACCGAAGTAGAAGCGGGTCAGCCACGCCTTGCCGGTCTCATGGCCACCAGCAATCTGGTCGAGGCCGGTTTCCATATCGGCGGTGAACTCGTAATCTACATACTTCGGGAACTTCGTTTCAAGCAGTTTGGTGACGGAGAACGCCAGCCAGGACGGAATCAGCGCACGGCCACGCTCGTACACGTACCCGCGGTCGATGATCGTGGAGATGATGCTCGCATACGTGGACGGGCGGCCGATTTCCTTCTGTTCCAACGTTTTCACGAGCGACGCTTCGGTGTAGCGCGCCGGCGGCTGGGTCTCGTGGCCGTCCGCGGCAACGTCCACGGCGGCAAGCTCGTCGCCCGGCTGCATCGGCGGCAGGGAAACGTTGTCATCGGTTTTCTTCGAAGCCTTCGCAGACTTTTCGGCCTTATCGCCAATCTTCACGCCCGCCGCCTCGGCGCTCTTCTTCGCGTCGGCAACGCTACGGCGGCCCTCGCCGGTGGCCTTCATGAAGCCGGGGAATTCGATGACAGTACCGGACGCCTGGAACATGGCCTCGCCGTCGGATTCGGTCGGCGCGGACAGACGCACGGTGGCGGTGGAACCGGTCGCATCGGCCATCTGGCAGGCCAGCGTGCGCTGCCAGATCAGCGTGTACAGCTTGAGCTGGTCGGCCGGCACTTTGGTGGCGATTTCAGCCGGATCGCGGAAATGCGCGCCCGCCGGTCGGATACATTCGTGGGCTTCCTGCGCGCCCGCCGTCTTCGTGGCGTACTGCTTGGGCGCATCGGACAAGTACTTTTCGCCGAAGTGCCGCGACACCGCTTCACGGGCGGCCGCGATCGCCTCCTGCGACAGCGTCACCGAATCGGTACGCATATACGTGATGAAACCGTTTTCGTACAGCCCCTGCGCGGCACGCATGGTCTGGCGCGAGCTCATGCCAAGGCGATTGCCGGCCGTCTGCTGCAGCGTGGACGTGGTGAACGGCGGCACCGGACGGCGACGGTACGGCTTGGTTTCCATCGACGAGACGGTGAACGTCGCATATTCCAGCGATCGCGCGATCGCATTCGCGTGCGTTTCGTCCAGCTGCACGACGTTGTCTTTGACGCCGGCGGCGGTCAGCTGGCCATCATCGCCGAAATCCTTGGAACCGGCCAAACGACGGCCGCCAAGCGACACCATGCGAGAATCGAACGCAACATTGTTGCCGTCGGCGTCGGGCGCTTCCAGCGTGGCGGTGACATCCCAATAGGGGGCACGCACGAACGCCATGCGCTCACGCTCACGTTCCACGATCAGACGGGTGGCCACGGACTGCACGCGGCCCGCGGACAGGCCCGGACCGACCTTGCGCCACAGCACCGGGGACAGCTCATAGCCGTACAGACGGTCCAGAATACGACGGGTTTCCTGGGCGTCCACCATGGCGGCGTCCACATCACGCGTGTTGTTCAGCGACGCCTTGATCGCTTCCGGCGTGATCTCGTGGAACACCATGCGCTTGACGGGCACCTTCGGCTTCAGCGTCTGCACAAGATGCCATGCGATCGCCTCACCTTCGCGATCCTCATCAGTGGCGAGGTAGAGGGTGTCTGCCTTCTTCAGCGCGCTTTTCAGGTCGGCAACGGTTTTCTTCTTGTTGCCGTCCACGATGTAATACGGCTTGAATCCGTCTTCGATATCCACGCCGAACTTGCCGTACTTGGCTTTCTCGGCCGCCGGCACCTGGCTGGGCTGAGCAAGGTCGCGGATATGGCCGACCGATGCCATGACCGTGTATCCGGAGCCCAAGTATCCGCCAATCTTCTTCGCCTTGGTAGGAGACTCCACAATAACGAGCTTGCTGCCGGTAGCCATAGCCACTCCTTATTACTAGTGTTTGCAACGCAATAATACTCACTGAATACGGAGAAATGGCAAACCGCCCGTGTGGCGTATGGACGGCAGCATGCCCGGAACCGGCTGTTTTCAGCGCTTCGGCGGTGCGGGCGGCGCTCCCACCAAACCCAGTTTCGTCAACGGCGAGGCGGTCAGCTGACGCATGGCGAGCGTTATGCCAAGCACCAGCGCGGAAACGGCGGCTGTCAGCAGCGCCGTGGAAACGTACGCGCCGGCATTCGTCCATTCGGCGCTCATGGCGAGTCCCGGCTGAATCTGCCAGATGATATACGCGCCGTACAGGATGCCCAATACGCCAATCGTCAGCATCACACTGCCGACGATCTGCACGCTTGCCGACGAGACGCGCGTGCCCGGCTCATCCATGCCGCTGGCGAACGTGGTGGCAAGCGCCAGCAACGCCAGTCCGCCGACGATCAGCAGCGCCATAATCACGTCGGTCGGACGATGCCATTGCGCCGCGATCACCGACAATCCGACCAGCACCGTATACGCCCAACCAATCACCGCCACCAGCGCACGCAGCACGCGCGGTACGGCGCACAGCAGCATCACGCTTGCCGCAGCGGCAAGGATGACATGCCCGGAAGGCGCGGAATTATTAGGATTCGATTCCAAATTAATAAGATACGGGCGTGGCAGCAGCGGCTTCAACAGTTCGGCCGCAGCGAAACACAGGCCTCCGAATACAGCGAGCTGCGCGATCGACAGCCACCGTTTGCGCACGATCAGCACGGCAAACGCGATTGCCCCCATGATGACGCTGACGGTGATGACCACTGCGGAAATGGCGAAGACGTGCACGACCGGCGCCAGCCAACCCGGCAACGCGGCATCGAATTTCGACCAGACGATATCCTCATAGCTTTGGCCGTCCATGGTACGCACGCCAAGCCACCAGACGCCGGCGGAAGCGGCAAGCATCAGCAGACCGGACACCACGCACAGCACGATGCTGGACACGCGCGGATGGCGGGTCAGCGGATCCGCCTGGGCCAAGCCTTTGTTGACGTCCTGCGGGGAAAGCACCGCCTCGACTTCGCGCATATCAGGGAACGACAACGATTCCAACGGTTCCGCAGGCGTTGCTGCCGTGGGCTGCTGAAGCATGTTCACAGGCTGCTGTGGATCTCGGACAAGTGGCTTGAATTCGTTGGTCATAGTCACCGAGAATACGGCATCGCCCCTACTGTGGGGAACGAATCGGAGAAGATATAGAAAAACCTCCACGCACCCGGAAGAGGCCACTTACCCTTGCTGCATTCCTGCCCTGGGGGAGTTGGGTGACATACCGCCACGCGGAGGCTCTTGCCATATTACACCATGCCCGGACCTCGCCGCACCGACTAGACGCACGGGTACACTTGAGAAGGAATCGCACGCCACCCCTGTGCGTTTGCGTGGCTGCGATAAGCATCGATAACGTTTGGAAGGTTGTTTTCTTATGACTGATGCGGTGGAGTATCCCGATCTGGTGGTCGTGGGCGCGGGCCTGTTCGGCCTGACCGTGGCCCAGCAGGCCGTCGAGCACCTGGGCGTGAGGGTCGAGATCATCGACGTGCGCGACCATATCGGCGGCAACGCGTACAGCTACATGGACGAGGAGACCGGCGCGGAGATCCACAAGTACGGCGCGCACCTGTTCCACACGAGCAACAAGAGGGTCTGGGACTACGTGAACCGTTTCACAAGCTTCACGGACTACGTGCACCGCGTGTACGCCACGCACGACGGCGAGGTGTATCCCCTGCCGATCAACCTCGGGACCATCAACCAGTTCTTCCACGCGCACTACACGCCGGCCGAGGCGAAGGCCCTGGTCGAGAGCCAGGCCGGCGAATTGGCGGGCACGGATCCGCAGAACCTCAACGACAAGGGCATTTCGCTGATCGGCCGTCCGCTGTACGAGGCGTTCATCAAGAACTACACGGGCAAGCAGTGGCAGACCGATCCGAAGGACCTGCCCGCGGGCATCATCAACCGCCTGCCGGTGCGCTTCAACTACGACAACCGGTATTTCAGGGACACGTGGGAGGGCCTGCCCACGGACGGGTACACCGCCTGGATGGAGCGCATGATCGACGATCCGCGCATCCACGTGACCCTCAGGACCGACTTCTTCGACGAGTCCCAGCCGTACAACAGGAAGGCGTTGGCCGCGGCGGGCGTGCCGGTGGTGTACACGGGTCCGGTGGACCGCTACTTCGACTACTCGCTCGGCGAGCTGAAGTGGCGCACGGTGGACTTCAGGGAGGTGCGTTACGACGAGGGCGACCATTTCGGATGCCCGGTGATGAACTTCTCCGACCCGGACGTGCCGTACACGCGCGCGATCGAGTTCAAGAACTTCAACCCGGAGCGCAGGGCTTCGCAGAACCCGGACAGGACCGTGGTGTGGGAGGAGTACAGCCGTTTCGCCGAGCGTGGCGACGAGCCGTATTATCCGATCAACACGGAGGCCGACAAGGCGTTGTACGCGAGGTACGAGGAGCTCGCGAAGCCGAGCCGAGGACCGTGTTCGGCGGCCGTTTGGGCACGTACAAGTATTACGACATGCACAACGTGATCGACACCGCGTTGACCGCGTACGAGCAGCAGGTCGAACCACTCCTCCAAAAAGTGACGCGATATACATTGCGCAATATATGATTCCCGTTCACGCTGCGACGGCGCACGACCATTGGCCGCCACCGCCGCAGCGTTTCCGGGACAACAAAAATCCCTATGGCATTACCCCAGGCCATAGGGATTTTCATTATATGCTGATTCTGCCTACGAATCAGGCGAGTGGGTCGAGACCTACGAGATGGTTGCCATTGCCATCGCGGGTCTGCCGTCAGCAACGCACGCTATGCGCGCCACACATCCTTGCCGGCGGCCTTCGCGGCCGCCACATCGGCGTCAAGCTGCTCTTCGGTGCCTTCGACCTCACCCTTGATGAATTCCTCCACCAAGCGGCGGGCCTCGCCATCCTCGTGCTGCACGGCCGGAGACTTCATGAAGTAGGAGCTCGGAGCCAGCACCGGACCGGCCAGATGACGATCGAGCGCGATCTTCGCCGCACGCACGGCGTCGATCACAATACCGGCGGAATTCGGGGAATCCCACACCTCGAGCTTGTATTCGAGGTTCAGCGGCACATCGCCGAACGTAGTGCCCTCAAGACGCACGAACGCGAACTTGCGGTCGTCAAGCCAAGCCACGTAATCGGACGGACCGATATGCACGTTGTGCGGATCCATATCGTGCGGCACCACGGAAGTGACGGCGCGGGTCTTGGAGATCTTCTTGGATTCCAGGCGGGAACGCTGCAGCATGTTCATGAAGTCCATGTTGCCGCCCACGTTAAGCTGGTACGTGCGGTCCAGACGCACACCGCGATCCTCGAACAGACGGGCCAGCACGCGGTGCGTGATGGTGGCGCCGACCTGCGACTTGATATCGTCGCCGACGATCGGCACACCGGCGTCACGGAACTTCTGAGCCCACTCCGGATCGGATGCGATGAACACCGGCAGGCAGTTCACGAACGCGCAGCCAGCGTCCATAGCGGCCTGAGCGTAAGCCTTGTCCGCCTTCTCGGAACCAACCGGCAGGTAGGAAACCAGCACGTCGACCTTCTTGTCACGCAGCACCTGGGCCACGTCCACCGGTTCGGCGTCCGACTCTTCGATCATCTGGCGGTAGTATTCGCCCAAGCCGTCGTTAGTCGGGCCACGCAGCACCTCGACGCCCAGATTCGGCACGTCCGCGAATTTGATGGTGTTGTTCTGAGAAGCGCCAATCGCCTCGGACAGGTCCTTGCCCACCTTCAGCGCATCGACGTCGAACGCGGTGACGAATTCGATGTCACGCACGCGGTAGCCACCGAAATTGTTGTGCATCAGGCCGGGAATCTTATCCTCGTCCTTGGTGTCCTTGTAATACTCAACGCCCTGCACCAGCGACGAGGCGCAATTGCCCACGCCGGCGATAGCCACTCGAATGCTCATCTGAAAACGACTCCTCTGTTATGCGTTTCGCAGGTATACCAATCCCCAAGCATACCCACAAACCGCATTGCAAACTGAAAAATCACTGAAAAACGGCCATATTACGGCAGTCGTCAACAGATTGTCGATTTGTAAAAAACGCTGCGCAAAAACATGTTTTTCCAGTCGGACAGCACTATCTACACCCTTGTTTTTCAGGTCGTTCGGCTACGGTGGAAACCATGGTTTCACGAACACGAAGTGTCAGCTCACGCTCAAAAAGCGCCCGCAGCGGCAGCGCAACGTCCACGACGCCACGGGTGGGCACCACCTACGGGGTCCATGGAGAAGTGCTGAGCAAGCCGCCCCAGGGGCCGAAGCACACTTCGCATCGCGCACCCAAAAAGACCAGAAAACACAAGCATCTCGTGCTCAAATGGGTGCTCGGCATCTTCGCGGCGCTCATCGCGGCAGGTATCGGCCTGTTCGCCTACATGTACATCACCACGGAAATCCCGCAGCCGGAAAAGTTCGCGCTGGCCGAAAAGACGACCGTGTATTACAACGACGGCACCACGCCGATCGGCAGCTATGCGGAGCAGAATCGCGAAATCATCAGCTGCGCAGACCTGCCCGACTACGTCGGCAACGCGATTGTGGCTTCGGAAGACCGCTCCTTCTATACCAATAAGGGCATCGATCCAATCGGCATCGCACGCGCGTTCTACAACAACCTGACCACCGGTAGCAGGCAGGGCGGTTCCACCATCACCCAGCAGTATGCGGAACGCTATTATCTGGGCGAAACCACCTCGTACGTGGGCAAACTGCGTGAGGCGTTCCTGGCGGTCAAAATCGCCCAAGCACAGGACAAGAGCCAGGTGTTGTGCAACTACATGAACACCATCTATCTCGGCCGTGGCGCATACGGCATCCAGGCAGCGGCCAAAGCGTACTTCGGCAAGGACGCGAAGGATCTGACGCTCTCCGAAGCGGCCATGCTTGCCGGCATCATTCCCGCGCCGAGCGTATGGACCCCTGACGTGAATCCCAAGCAAGCTGAAAAACGTTACAAGCGCGTGCTGAACATCATGGACGAAGACGGCTACATCACGCCGGACGAGAAGAAAGCCGCGAAATTCCCGCAAACCATCGAAATCCAACAGAACAACCAGATGTCCGGACCGAACGGATACCTGCTGACGATGGTGCAGAACGAACTCGTCAACACCAAGGCGTTCAGCAAGCAGGACCTGGAAACCGGCGGCTACAAAATCGTCACCACCATTGACAAATCGAAGCAGGACCTGATGTTCTCCACCATCAGTCCCTCCCAAAACGGCATGCAAGGCATCGTGCCCGACGGCATGCAGTTCGGCGCGCTGTCGGTGAACCCCAAGGACGGTTCCATCATCTCACTGTACGCAGGAGACGACTACCTGACCAAGCAGCTCAACAACGTCACCCAAGCAACGTACGAAGTCGGATCCACCATGAAGCCGTTCGCATTGCTGGCCGCCGTCAACGAAGGCGTCAGCCTCAACACGTACTTCAACGGCAACTCGTACCGGACGTTCCCGGGCATCACCGAAACGGTGAGCAACTACGGCGGCGAGAATCTGGGATACGTGAACCTGTACACGGCGACGGAACAATCCTCGAACACCGTGTACATGGATCTGCAAACCAAGCTCGGCGCGCAGAGAATCGCCGAAACCGCACGGCAGGCCGGCGTTGACGATTCGTCTTTGGATGGTTCCAACCCGTTCACCGTGCTCGGCAACAACGGCCTGACCCTCAAGGACATGACGCAGGGATACGCCACACTGGCCAACCAAGGCAACAAGCCGACGCTGCATATCGTTGCCCAAGTGCAGACGGCGAACGGCACCGACCTGTACAACGCGCCGACCTCGGCGGAGCAGACGTTCGAAGCGAACAACGCGAATCTCGTGACGAAGGCGCTTACCGGCGTGGTCCAGCGAGGCACCGCCACCGAGGCACGTGCCACTGGGCACACCATTGCCGGCAAGTCAGGCACCGCAAACGATTCCAACGCAGCGAGCTTCATCGGCTACACGCCGTCCATGCTGACTTCTGTGGCGATGTGGTATCCGGACGCCAACGGCAATCCGCAGCAGATCCCTTCGTTCGGCCGATGGACCGGCGGCAGCGACTACCCCGTGCATCTGTTCACCGAATACATGAAGCAGGCCCTTGCCGACACTCCGAACGAAACGTTCCCCGACGCCACCGATAACGGCAAGGTCGGCGGACCGGACGGTACGTGGGGCACCGGCGCGCAGAAGACCTGGACTAGAAAGCAGCAGACCACCGTGACTCCGCGCACCGAGGAGAACACCCAACAGACCACGCCGAATCAGACCGAGGAAACGCAGAATACCGGTCAGGGCGGTGGCGACGGCGGTAATAGTGGCGGTATCCCCGCTAACGGCGACGGTAACGACACCAACGGTGGCAATGGCGGAGGAACCAGTGGCGATAATCCCGGTAATAACGGCGCCAATGGCGATACATCGCAGCAATAGCAGTCGCTGACTGCGATTGCCGTCGCGGTCAGCGAACACGCAAAGGGGGCTTCCCAGGTTATTCCGGAAGCCCCCTTGGTTTGCCGCGTGCACACGCGGGCGCACGGTCGTCAGCGTCGTTCGTCAGAACACATGCACATACCGGGCGAGACGGTCGTATTCGGCGCGCGTCAGCGAGGCGACGCCACCGTGCTTCGTATGCGCGGTGAGGAAGTAATCGTCCGCCTGCAACGACACCCAGCCCTGATCGAGATCGCGGCTGACCATCGGACGGTATCCGATCGACGGAATCACGTCCACGAACAAGTACCATTCGTCGTCCGGTCCACCGTTGTTGTGGTGGTTGGCGAACACCGCAGGACCTTCCACGCCGCCGGGGTTGCCGTCCGGCACGTAGCCTGCGCCAATCCGGTCCGTGCACCTTGGTCCAGGTCGTTCCCGGCTCCCACCAGCGCTTCGCGTCGGTGCGGTCCATCCAGATGCCGGTGCCATGCGCATTGTCTTTGGTGATGCGGTACGTGCGCACACCACCATCAGGCAGCGGACGTTGGATCATCGTGGTGTCGATGGCGTCACCGTGGTTGTCGATGAACACGCCACCATATTCGAACGTGTCCTGCGTGAAATCGGCGGTGGCGCCCCACAGCACGGTGCAGTAGACGTTCTTGTCGTCGTGAGCCTTGTCCGCATCATTGAACACGGTGCTGGACCAATACATGACGAATGCGCCGCGCCCACCGTGATGGCCTTGCGGATAATAGTCCGGCACCCAGAGGCATTCGCATGCCCAGGCCATGCCGAGCTCCAGATGGGAGCCGTCCGGCTTGCGGGACACGTCGAGCATGCGCGGCTCGCTCCAATGGAGCAGATCGTCGGATTCCCAGATGATGAGATTCGTGCTGGCGTGGTGGCTCCACTCGTACCAGCCGCCGCCGTCGCCTCCGAACACACGCAGATCGGTGGCGATGATATACCACGTGCCGGTGTCGGGATTGCGGATGATATGCGGATCGCGCACGCCTGTGGTGCCGAGATGCGAAGCCAGCACAGGCTTTCCATCGTTGAGCGGCACCCAACGGTGCGGATTGTCACCGTCGGATATATCCATGTAAATCTTCTCGGCGTAGCCGTCCGGATCCTCGATGAAGTGGACGAGCAGGTAACCGTAGTCGTCGGTTGTGTCGGTCATGGTCCCACCTTGTGGTTGTGAATGAATGAATTGGATAAGTGAATTGCGTGTTCGATAACGTACCGCGTCAATATGCGCGGATACGAAGAAAGCCGCCGCCACGAGAGCGACAGCTTTCTTCGGGAAGGAGGATTAGCCCTGATGCGTGCGGGCCCATGTGCGGATCACATCCTGCTGCGCCGCGATGGCCTTGTTGCGGGCCAGATAGATGACCAAGGTGATGGAATACAGTGCAAGGCCGATGAGGTCCATCGTGCCCAGGGAGAAGACCACCACGATTGCCAGCCAGATGATCACCCACCGGCTGGTGGTGCCGGGAGCGAGACACCGCATGGACATGATGAAGCTGACGATGCCGATAATCAGCACCAGCAGCGCGTAGATGCCCACCACCGTCGAGGCGTTGTCCACCGCGGAATAGTCCGTTTTCAGCAAACCGTTATGTTCCAGCAGATCGTAGGCTTGGCCTTTGAACCAGCTGGTGAACATGAACAGTGTGATGGACGCCATGATCACGTTGTAGGCGGCGGCGATGGTCATCAGCACTCGTTCCGCCTTGCGAGCCAATGGTGCCGGCGGCTGCATGGTGTTGCCTTGCGGATTCATATCGGTCCTTTCCGTGGTGTGGCCTCATCCGATGTGCGATGCGCAGCTCGGGAAAGATAAAATCACAGGCCCGTCCGTTTGGGGACGGACCTGTGCATTATCTCACTCGGCCGGTATCAGCCCTTGAGGCCGGAGGTGATGTTCAGGGACTGCAGGAAGTACTTCTGCGCGAACAGGAACAGCAGCAGGGTCGGGATGATGGCCATGCAGGTGGCCGCCATCAGGGAGCCCATCTGGTTGTACTGGCCCATCTGGTTGCTCAGCAGCTGCAGACCAGCGGTGACCGGCATCTTGTTGATGTCGTTGAACACCAAGGTCGGCCACAGGAAGTCGTTCCAAGCGCCGGTGAAGCTGAACAGGAAGATGACGATCAGAATCGGGCGGATGGCCGGCAGCATGATGCGGGTGAAGATCTGGAAATCAGTGGCGCCGTCGATTTCGGCCGCCTCGTCCAGTTCCTTCGGGATGCCCTTCATGAAGTTGCGCACCAGGAAGATGTTCGCCACGTTGCCCAGGCCAGGGATGATGCAGGCCCAGTAGGTGTTGACCCAGCCGAGGGAGGCGATGATGCGGTACTGCGGGATCATGTTGACCACGGCAGGGAACATCGAGATGAGCAGCAGGACGAAGAACAGCGTATCGCGGTACTTGAAGTTCAGACGGGAATAGCCGAAGCCTGCGAGCGCGACGATGCACACGGACAGCACTGCGAACACGGTCGAGATGATCAGCGAGTTGCCCAGCCAGTTCAGGACCGGGTAGCTGGCGGATGCCTCGATCAGCGTCATGTAGTTGTCAAGCACCCACTTCGCGGGCAGGAAGTTGAACGCGTTGGAGGTGAATTCGGCCACCGACTTGAACGAAGTCGTCACGGTGTAGATCACCGGAAGCAGCCAGACGACTGCCAGCACGACGAGCACCACATAGACGGCGATCAGCGACGGGGAGACCTTTTGGTTTTGTTTTCAGGAATTGCCGCGCTTGCGACATTGACTGTGGTTGCAGCGGACATCTTCAGTCCTCCTTATTCATGAAGATCAGCTGGATCGCGGCGATGGCCATCAGGATGATGCCCAGCAGCAATGCCATTGCGGAAGCCATGCCGGCGGCCGCAGGGCCGGCGGGGAACGCGAGGTTCCTGATATCCATCAGCAGCACCTGGGTCTGGTAGTTCGGTCCGCCGTTGGTCAGCATGACCGGCTGGCCCCACACGTTGAAGGCGCCCGTGGTGGTCATGATGGTGGTGTAGAACAACGGCAGCTTGATTTCCGGCAGGGTGATGGAGAAGAAGATCCTGACCGGACCGGCTCCGTCGACCTTCGCGGCTTCGTAGAGGCTCTCGTCCACGCCGGAGAGCGCGGAACGGTAGATGACGAGGTTGCCGCCGATACCGGCCCACAGCACGAGTACGAAGATGGTGATCCATGCGTACGGGTTCTTGCCGAGCCAGTTGATGTCGGAGTGGAAAGTGGTGTTCAACAGGCCGAACTGGGAGTTGAAGACCATGCGCCAGACCAGTGCACCGGCGGCGATGGAGATCAGGCCGGGGATGTAGAAGATCGCCTGGAACAGGCCAGCGCCCTTGAGTCCCTTCTTGCTGAGCGCCACGGCGAGCAGCAGCGGCACGATGATGGTCAGCGGCACGCTGACCAGCACGAAGAGCAGAGTGTGGCCGAGATCACGCCAGAAGATCGAGTAGAAATAGGTGCTGGGGTCGAAGATCTTCGCGAAGTTCTGCAGGCCGACGAACTTCGGCGCACCGACCATGTTCCAGCGGGTGAACGCCAGTCCAATGCCGAAGATAATCGGGATGATGCCGAAGACGGCGAAGATGATGAAGTGCGGAGCGATGTACGGCAGCGCGTGCCAGATGGAGTTCTTGCGCTTCATGGATGATTTTGCGGATCCGATCGTAGATGTCTTGCTCATCACGATTCCTCCTGAATCTCGATTTGGCCCTGGGCCATGAGGTCGAGGGTCTTCAGACCTTCTTCAAGACCAACATTGCCGTAGACGATGTCGTTGTATGTGCCCCAACCAGCGGTCGCATAGCCTCCGTAGAGGTAGTTGGAGGTCTTGATGTAGTCGCGTTCCTTCTTGCTGTTGGTGAAGGACGCCTGGATCAGCTTCTGGTACTCCGGGTTGTTCAGATCGCGGTATGCCGGCGAGATGGAACCGACCTCAGACCAATCCATCCAGTGCTCGTACACGTACTTGACGAAGTCGGCGGCGGCTGCGGATTTCGCCGCGGAGCGGTGCGGATCCTTCAACTGCATCCAGTTGCACTGGTAGAAGAAGTTCACCGGATTGTCGGCGCTGTACTGCAGGGTGTTGGCTTCCGCGATCTTGTCGGCGCCCAAGGTGTTGGACATATTGCCCTGCGCCCACGTGCCAAGCTGCGCGAACACGGCCTTGCCGGAACCGAACGCCTGCTCGCCGTCGACGTCCATCGGGGCGATCACACCGGCGTCGTACGCTTCCTTGAGCTTCTCCATGGGCTTGCGCCACACGTCCTTGGTCAGGTCGTCCATATCGTTCTCAAGCGTGCCGCCCGCGCCGTACAGCAGGGACATGAAGGCCCACGGCAGATTGCCGTAAGTCAGCGCGTAGGTGCCCTTGGGCAGCTTGCCCTTGAGGTCCTTGATCTCGTCGATGGTGACGAATCCGTCGTCGAGGATGTACTGCAGGTTGTACTTCTTGACCAGGTCCTTGTTGTAGTAGATGGCCATCTGGTACAGATACAGCGGAATGCCGTAGGCCTTGCCATTGACGGTGACGCCCTTCCAAGTGGCGGGCAGGAAGCTGCTCTCCTTGAGGTCCGGGGCGACCTTCTGCCAATCGTCCATGGTGTCGAGCAGACCTTGGGACTGCAGAACGGCGGTCTGGAACTGGTCGCCGATGATGATGTCGGGGATGTTCTTGCCGGTCTGCATCACGGAATAGATCTTCGTGGTCAGATCGCCGCCGTTCATCGGCTGGAAAACGACCTTGTAATCGCTCTGGGCGTTGTATTCCTTGACGATGCGCTGCATTGCAGGACCGTCATCGCCCACCAGATTGTTCCAGAAGTAAATGGTCTTGCTTTCACCCGAAGAGGCACCACAGCCTCCGGCGGCAAGCACAAGTCCAAGTGACGCACACACGGCTACGGCAGCCTTGGCAAAGCGCCGCAACCCGGTAAGATGCCTGGATGTAGACATTGTTTCCTTCCTTTTCCTCAACGGACCATCGCTGGACCGCTCCTCGTTGCAATCCGAATGGGAAGAATCCTTTTCGATTGAGCCTCCCTGCTCATTTGCAACGTTGTAATTTTGATTATACAGCTATTTTCATCGTTGTACAAACGGTAACACGCCGACGACAACAGCCAGCTTTATGGATGGGGTTATAGACGGGGTGCCCCCTCCGGCCACGCCCCTCAGTGGCCTACGGCCGGAGTTCCCGCAAGCGGGCCACCATCAGCGGGCAACACGTCCGCGGTAGTGGGGGTCCACAGACTATCAGGTTCCGGCACGCCGAAATCCGGACCGTCGGCGGTCCACTTGACCACACCGACGCGCGCGTGGCGATTCGGGTCGAACAGCGGATCGCCCTTAATTTCCGTGTAGTTGCGGCAGTGGTAAATCATCAGGTCCTCGGTGCCGTCCTCGGACTTGGTGAATGAATTGTGGCCCGGACCATACTGACCGTTCTCGGCGCAGGTCTTAAACACCGGCACCGGGCTCTTAGTCCAGGAGGCCTTGTCCAGCAGATCGCTGCCGCGCTCGGCGGTCAACAGCCCCACGGCGTACGGAACTCCGGTGCCGGAGGCGGAATACGTGATGTAGATCTTGTTCTCATGGAACAGGAAGGCCGGTCCTTCGTTGACCAGGAAGTCGATGCATTCCCAGTCGTATTCCGGCTTGGTCAGCATGACGGGCTCGCTGCCCAGCGTCCACGGATTGGCCATCTTGGCGATATACAGATTGGAGTTGCCTTCGATGGCGGGATCCTTCTGCGCCCATACCAAGTACTGCACGCCATCGATCACCTCGGTGGTGGCGTCAAGTGCGAAGGAGTCGATCGGGGTGATGATCTGGCCCTTCTCCACCCAGTTGTCGGAAGTTGGATCGTCGTCGGTGTTCTCCAGCACGAACATGCGGTGCGTCGGCAGGCCGGATGCTTCGAAATCCGTTGCGGCGCCTGCGAAGTAGATATACCATGCGCCATTGATGCGGTGTAGTTCGGGGGCCCAGATGTAGATGCTTGCCGGGCCGGATTCGTGCTTGCGCCACACCACCGTCTCCGGAGCCTTCTGCAGATCGTTGATGCTCGACGCGTGCCGGATGGCGATGCAGTTGTATTCCGGATCGGAGGCGGTGAAATAATACTCGCCGTCAACCTTGAGCACCCAGGGGTCTGCGCGCTGAAGCACGATCGGATTGTTGTAAACAACCATGTTTAGTCCTTCCCAATCCGTTGTTCCAGTATTTACAACGTTGAATATATCATTCTTACATCGTTGTAACAACTTGGGCGCGTCATTGTCAGAAGATGCTTGGATGCGGTGCCGCCGCCGGGCATGGGCGTCCATCGTTTGCGCCATTCATGCCAATGTCGGTGCCGCCGCCGGGCATGGGTGCTCGACACACTCAAGGCCGTTCGGCCAAGCTTACGGTCGAGCGCCCATGCCCGGCGGCACCTTGGGGGAAGAGCCGACTCAATGGGTACGCACGCTGGGAGAAACTTGCCGGAAGGCAAGCGAAAGCTCAGAGGACGAGGGAATCGATGGGGAGTTTGGTGGATTGGCGCACGACCAGCGATGATGCGACCTTGCGGAAGACCTTCTCCCCCGGTTTGTCGGCATTCGGGTCACGGCCGTCGATACGCTCCTTGAGCACCTTAAGCGACAGACGGGCTACCGCTTCAAGTCCCGGCGCGATCGACGTCAGCGCCGGCGACAGGTACTGTGAATCGTCGGAATTGTCGAAACCAACCACGGAGATGTCGTCGGGAATGTGCAAGCCGTGCATCTGAATCGCGTGCATCACGCCGGAAGCCAGCATGTCGTTCAGCGCGACGACGCCATCGACTTCGACGCCGGAATCCAGCAACGCGTTCATGGCCCTCACACCATCGCTACGATGCCACATGCCCGATTCGACGACCAGCCGATCGTCGAATTCGACGCCGGCCTCCTCCAACGCCTCAAGATACCCTTGGTAGCGCAGCGCGGCGGAACCGACTTTCTCCCCCGGGTGCACACCGACCACGGCCACGCGGCGGCAACCGGTCGTCAGCAGATACTGCGTGGCCCGCTTCGCGCCTTCCACGTTTTCGGTGGCGATGTGATCCACCTGGTCGGTGAAGATGCGTTCGCCAACCAGCACAAGCGGATAATCGACCTTCAGCTGCTCGACGTCATCCTGTCCAAGCTCCAATGGGCTGTAAATCAGGCCGTCGATCATCGTCTGCTGGGACCCGTGCAGCGCTTCCAACTCGCCATCGCGCGAATATTGCGTCGGCTCCACGATCACGCGCAGACCGACTTTCTTCGCTTCTTCGATGACCAGCGATGACAGCTGCGCGAAATACGGCATCTGCAGATCGGGAATGGCCAAGCCGATGATGCCGGTCTGCCCTCGGCGCAGGTTGCGTGCCGACACGTTCACCATGTATCCCAGTTCCGCGATGGCTTTGTTGACCTTGTCGCGCGTGGCCTGCGAGACGAATTCGTAGTCGTTGACCACGTTGGAGACGGTTTTGATCGACACACCGGCCGCCTTGGCCACCTCACGCATGGTCACGACATGCTCGCCGTTTCCCCCCGTTCGCTTCGGCATATATACCCCTTTTGTCATCCAGCGGACTCAGTCGGCATCGAAGAAACCAACCTCCATTGTTACACCAGCATAGTCGGGGTCGAGTTCCTCCGCCGTTTGCATATCCAGAATGGGCATGCCCTCCTTGGACCAATGCACGCGGCGCACCTGGGCGTCGCGGCCACCATAGCGGCCGTGCTCGTATTCGGCGTTGTGGAACACGTAGATGAGGTTGCCGTCCTCGTCATGCGACCACATGCCGTGACCGGTGCCGAGCTGCCACCGCCCGTTGTACATGCCGGACTTCTGCAGCGGGTAATCGAGCTTCGTCCATACGCTGGCGTCGGTCAGATCGGCCCCCTGTCCGGCCGGGGCGGTGACCAAGCCGGTCGTGTAGTCGATGCCGACCAGCGAGCCCGAGTAGATCAGGAAAATCGTTCCGTCATGCATGATGGCGTTCGGCCCTTCGGCGATCATGTTGTCCCAGGCGAATTCCGGCACGACAATCTGCTTTGGCTTGCTGGTGAGCCTCGCCGGACGACCTGGGTCGAAGCTGGCGATCCAGATGCTGCCGACCTGCTGCCATGCGTAGTACCAGCGGCCCGAATCGCACAACACGGTCATGTCAAGCGAAATGCGCTGGATCGGATTGAGCGTCTCGCCATCCGGGTCGAGGATGGGCTCGGGCACCGTCCAGTTCTCCGGCTCGCGCGGATCGAAATCCGTGCCGTCGGAATGCTGCTTGAGCTGCATGATATGGCAGCTGCCGGTCCACATGTCCGGTTTGCCGGCACGATCGTTTGGGGGGTGCCGTCGGGATTGACGCGCGGACCGTCGAAGCAAGGCATGAACAGGACCGACAGCTTGCCGCCGATCACATGCAGTTCCGGCGCCCAGAAGCAGCCGGTCATCGGACGATCTTCGCTATTGAGATCGCCGCATGCGAGCAGATCGATCTCCTTGGCCCGTCCACCCGCGGCGTCGGAAAGCGCTTCGATGGAGTCGGCGATGCGCAGCGGCATATGGGTTCTACCGTCGTTCGGATCCACGCAATTGCCGTCGGTGTCATCGGTGGCGATGAACATGAACATCGGCTTGCCATTGAAATCCCACGCGAACACCGATGGATCGGCGCGCTCCACCGCGAACGGCACCGGATAGACGCTCTGGCGGATCACACCTTCGACGGTACGGGTCTGGCCGGCCTTGAACGTTCCCTCGGAGGCCTCCTGGCCGATGGCCTCAAGCTGGGCCATGTTCCAATCCACTGCGCGCGTGGCCTGCGAACCGTCGCTGTATGACAGTTCCGCACGGGTTGCGGCCAAGGCCAGAACCGCATTCCGGGCATCCTCACCATGCAGGCCTGCATCGATTCGCTGGGCGGGACACGGACGTTCCGGTATTGCGGATGCGGCCGAAGCGCTCTATCAGGCGCTCGGCCTCCGGCTCACTGATGGCGATGCTGTTGCCGACGACGGCGTTCGGAATGCCGCAATCCCCGGTCTGACGCAACGGCTGCGACGACGCCGATTCCACGACATCAAGCGGCCTGCCCCGAACCGGCGGCGGCTACGATATCGGCCGTCCGCGCAGTGCGTGCCTTGCCATCGTCACCGGTCCAGGAGACGACGTAGCACGCGTCCGCGGCGTCGAAAGAGACGGACGGGCGATTAACCCCACCGGTGGTGCGCAACAGCACCAGCCCCCGCTGGTCGAACGCCGTCAGATCATCGCTGATGGCGAGCAGGAATGCCGACCGTTCGGAACCATCCGGCTCACCGCCGCGGGCGGTACGGGTCGCGGCGATGGCGAATCGTCCGTCCGCGAGGCGGAACAGGAACGGATTCTTCAGCGATTTCAGCGTGATATCCATACCGGGCATGACCACGCCATGGGCGACGGCGTCGGTGGCGGGGCGAGGCGCGTCGAACCGGTCGGCGGCGAAGCGCGCCGCGGCCGTGCACGCGTGGCGGGATTCCGCGGTCGCGGCGGCGATCGGCACACCGGCCGCGAAGAAGATGCCATAGTTTTCGTTCAGCGGCCGCCACTCGGCGTCATCGCCGGAACGTAGCGCCAAATGCATGCTGTAGGCGATGTCCTCGTTGTTCGCCTCTTCGCGTCCGGTGGCTTCGCGTGTATAGCACAGCAGGGAATAATTGGCCGACATGGAAGATCCTTCAGTAAGCAGATACAGGTTTTACAACGGTGTACTATACCGTGTTTTACATCGTTGTACAACTTGGTGTGGCGGCCTTGTGACACCCTTCATCCGCGGAGGGGGAAGCGTCACGGAACGCGCTCGTCATACTTGTGAGCGGGCGCATCGCATGGCACATGACAACGACGAGGGGCTTCCCGGTTACCCAGGAAGCCCCTCGAATCATATCCGGCGCGTTTGCTCAACGCGTCCGTGCAATCAGTGCAATCAGCGCTCGGAACGGTTGATGGCCGAGATGATGGCCTTCAGCGAGCTGGTGACGATGGAGGTATCGATGCCGACGCCCCACACGATGCTCGTGTTGTCTTCCTCGCCGATCTGGCATTCCACATAGGAAGCGGCCATGGCATCGGTGCCGACGGACATGGTGTGCTCCACGTAATCCATCACCGAAGCCTCGATGCCAAAGTTGCTCACGGCGTTGAGGAAGGCGGCGATCGGACCGTTGCCGATGCCGGAGACCTCACGCTCCACCGGCTCGTCGACACCAACGTTCACGCCGCGGTCGAGAATCCTGGCCTTGAGCACGGTGTCGGAACCATCCTCGCCGGAGGAGACGGACACCTTCAGCAGTTTCAGACGGCCCCACTGCTTCAGGGTCTCGTCCTTGCTGTCGCCGACCACGACACCGGCCGCGGTGGCGCCGGATTCCTCGACCGGCAGGTACTCGTCCCTTGAACAGACGCCAGATGTCCTCGTCCTTGACTTCCTTCTTGGTCTCATCGGCGTAGTTCTGCACGACCTTCTCGAACTCGACCTGCAGACGCTTCGGCAGATCAAGGTTGTGGTTGGTCTTCAGCAGGTAGGCCATGCCGCCCTTGCCAGACTGGGAGTTCACGCGGATGATGGCCTCGTAGGAACGGCCGATGTCCTTCGGGTCGATCGGCAGGTACGGCACGAGCCACACGAAGCTGTCCAGATCGGCGCCAGCACGGTCGGCGGCCACCTGACGGGCCTCAAGACCCTTCTTGATGGCGTCCTGGTGGGAGCCGGAGAACGCGGTGAACACGAAGTTGCCCGCATACGGATGGCGCTCGGAGATCTTGATCTGGTTGCAGTATTCGACGGTCTTGCGGATTTCCGGAACGTTGGAGTAGTCGATCTGCGGATCGATGCCCTGGGTCAGGAAGTTCAGACCAAGGGTGACCAGGTCGACGTTGCCGGTACGCTCGCCGTTGCCCAGCAGGCAGCCTTCCACGCGGTCGGCACCGGCCAGCACCGCCAGCTCGGTGGCGGCCACGCCCATGCCCTCATCGTTGTGCGGATGCAGGGAGAGCACCACGGCGTCACGCGGCACGAGGTGGTTGGACACATACTCGACCTCGTCGGCGAAGACGTTCGGCGTGGTCATTTCCACGGTTGCCGGCAGGTTGATGATCATCGGATGTTCCGGCGTCGGCTTGATGACGTCGATCACCGCGTTGCACACCTCGACTGCGTACTCCGGCTCGGTGCCGGTGAAGGATTCCGGAGAATACTCGTAGTACAGGTCGATGCCCTTGGCTTCGCCCTCGAGCTCCTTGCACAGGGTGGCCGCGTCGGTGGCGAGCTTCTTGATGCCGGCCTTGTCCTTGCGGAACACGACCTCGCGCTGCAGCACGGACACGGAATTGTAGAAGTGCACGACGGCGCGCTTGGCGCCCTTCAGACACTCGTAAGTCTTGCGAATCAGGTGCTCACGGGCCTGGGTGAGCACGACGATGGTGACGTCATCCGGAATGAGCTCGCGCTCGATCAGCATGCGGATGAAGTCGTAATCGGTTTCGGAAGCCGACGGAAAACCGACCTCGATCTCCTTGAAGCCCATCGACACGAGCAGGTTCCAGAAACGCAGCTTGCGCTCGGAATCCATCGGGTTGACGAGAGCCTGGTTGCCGTCACGCAGATCGACGGAGCACCAACGCGGCGCACGCTGCAGTCGCTTGCCCGGCCACGTACGCTCCGGGAAATCAAACGGCACCTGCTTATCGTATGCGACGTACTTGTTGTACGGCATCTTGCTGGGCTTTTGCGGAGCTCCAATGTAACGCGCCGGAGGCAGCAGCGGGTCGTTGTTCCCTCCGTTGGACGCCGCGGCGACTGCCGCGAGATCAAACACTGACGATTGATCCTGACCCATCACTCCTCCTTATCTGTAAAGTCGGATCGGCCTTCTGCCAATCCACATTGTTACGTGCATGTTACCTACCTGCACTGCCGCCCATACTAGCGACAACCAATCCCATATTTTGCCGGTATTCCGCGATATGACGGCATGGTTTGCGATTTTCGCGCCCTTATTTCACCCCATATCCAGATTTGCCGCAGTACAGTGGGCATCATGAGCTTGCGATTCAACAGCGACGGTACGTTCCGGGTGCTGCAAATGGCTGATATTCAGGATGGTCCGGACGTGCGCGAAGACACGATTCGGCTGATCGAAGCCGCTATCAGGAAGGCACATCCCGACCTCATCGTGCTCACCGGCGATCAGATCCGCGGCTACGATCCGGCATATATCGATACGTTTCTACGCCGCCGTGGCGAACAGCCCGGTACGCACGTGCGCGCGGTCACCGAAATCGAAGCGAAAATCCGTGGCATCAAACGTCATCCGATCGCCAAAACACTGACCAAATCGCAGCCCTCCGACGAACGGTGGATGATCGACGGCATCGGCACCGATTCGCCGAAACTGGTGAAAAGCGCAGGTCGCAACGGTTCTGCCAGCAAGCTGGAATCGTGGGCGGAAGCCATCAATCGCGTCACCGCGGCGTCGCTGCTCGACGAGACACGGCAGAAAGTGCGCGACACATTCGCCGCGTTTTTGGGGCCGGCGTTGGAATCGCATATCCCCTTCGCAGCGACGTACGGCAACCATGATTTCCAATGCGGCATCCTCGCCGACGAACAGGACGATCTTTACCGCGAGTTTGCCGGTTGCATGAATCCCGTCGCCGGCTCGTCTCCGTTGGCGCTCGAACCGGGCACGTTCGCGTTGCCGATCGAAGCGTCCGACGGTTCGGGGCGCATCACAATGAGCGTGATGATGGTCAATTCGGGCGATTACGCCGACACGGCAGACGCGGGCGACGGCAACGGACGGCAGTCGGTCACCGAATACGCGAAATACGCGGCGAATTCGCGCGGCTGGGATTTGGCCGACTCCGACGGCTACGGCACCCCCTCGCCGGAAGCCGTCGAATGGCTGAAGCGCGTGCAACGCGAGTTGGGCAGGCGCAATGGCGACGGGCAGGCGGTGCCGGCAATCGCCTTCCAGCACATTCCGCCGCAGGAATTCTACGATTGCCTGCGCGAAGTGCCCGCCTACACGCCGAACGCCGTGGAGGGCGCGCGCGAATTCGCAGGACATTGCTATGTGCTCGACCGCGATGTGTGCCGACCCGGTTCGCGGCTGGGCGAGGCGATTGGCTGCGCCGACGTGAACGTGGGCGAAGTGGACGCGTTGCGTGAGGCGGGCGGCTATTTCGCGTTGTTCTGCGGGCATGACCACAAGAATTCGTTCGTCGGGCATGTGCACGACATCGATTTGGGGTACGCGCCGACCTGTGGCTTTTGAATGCTACGGCCCGAAATCGCGGTTCCGTGGCATCCGGCTGTTTGAATTCCGCGAAGACAATCCGATGGCGTACGTGACGCGCATGATGACGTTGGGGCGAT
>ENA-OQES01000089-OQES01000089.1-human-gut-metagenome-genome-assembly--contig:-NODE-89-length-37008-cov-7.493181_pt1 | contig 37008 bp, 44 predicted proteins | sample MGYA00242798_ERZ504641 | MGnify/ENA primary metagenome ERZ504641 (study PRJEB26092, sample SAMD00036327) | human gut metagenome | host: Homo sapiens | study: EMG produced TPA metagenomics assembly of...
TTGGCAGTTTCTACTGCTTTAAATGCTTTCATAACCTCCTGTGTGGGCGGTTCTGAATCCTGGATTGTGATATTCACAAGCTGAATCCCCAGATCCCTGTTCCTCCATCTGCTTCAGGATCATTTCTTTAATCTTACTCTGGATCTCACCTTTTCCGGTGGTAAGCACTTCATCCACATCATAACTTGCGATTACTGTACGGATACAGCTTTGAGAAATATTTTTTAGAATATCTTCCGGTTCCTCTGAATTATAAAGATATTTTACCGGTTCTAAAATTCTGTACTCAACAAAGAAATCTACATCAATAAAGTTATAATCCGAGGTAATCATAATGCCCTCATTCTCAACCACCGAATTATCTCCCATACTATATCCAATAGGAAATCCCTGGATCGTTGTATTTACTTTCTGTACTTTCTGTATAAAAGGAATCTTAAAATGCAGTCCTGTTTCTGCCACTGCCTTCGGCACTCCGAAAGTTGTCAATACTGCCTGTTCCTGCTCCTGGATCTGATAGGTAGCATCTCCTGCAAGCCCTGCAATAATCACCAACCCTGCAGCTCCTATTACAATACGTTTCACATGTTTTCCCGGCTTCTGTAATTTTTTAAAATGGATTTACTCTTTCGTTCACTTTTCTCCTCCGTTTCACCATTTGACATAATTAAATTTTTTGCTTCTAAAAATTTCTGAAGAAAAGAAAAAGACTCTCATTTCAGACATAACATGAGCTCTTCTCTTAATGTCTAAAACAAAAGTCTTGCCGATTATATCATAATGCGGGCATTCTTAATCTGCCGTTCTGACGCATTTATGTACCATTTATAGGAAAAACAAGTCCAGTTCTTCATAACGATGGCCGCTACTCCCTTTTCTTTGAGCAGCATCATATCATAACTATTTACAAAATGCAAGAAATATTTTTACGTAATCTCAGCAACATTATTCTGTATACATATTTCCATTATCATCTGTGTTCGAAGAACCATCTCCTGAATTACCCGGAACAGAATTTTGGTCAGTTAAAATATTGAAAATCATTTTCTGCAAAATCAAAATAACTGTTTAAGGCCATATCTGAATTCCCTCCTTTCGCACATTTGTATAATACAGCATTTTATTCCTTTTCCAGTCATCGCCAACTACAATTTTCAGATCCGTTTCTGCATCATCCAATTCCTCAGAGGATACTTCTGATTTTAGAAGATAAAGATAGTTTTTTTAGCTCTGGCCGGGAGCGGAATGACTCTGACAGTTCCAGAAACAGATCAACATCACTGCTATATTTCTCTTCACCCCGTGCACAACTGCCATACAGATATATTGTCTTAATATAAGGCTTTATGCATGATGACTGAATAGCTCTTAAAGCATACTCCGCTGCATTTCTCTGCCGTTTTGATCTGATACATGTCAGCATTTTCTATCCCTCCGTTTTCTCTGCATATTATTTCCAGATTATGCTTACATTTTCTGCTTCAGGATTTATTTCTCTATTTTAGTGCTTATTCTGGTAGAATTCCATATTCCTTAATCAAAGGTACTGCCAGATACGGCATTTTTTCAATCATTGTACGAAATACATCATCAAATATCGTATTATTCATTAGATACCTCACTTTTATTCTAACATACAGTAACAATACTTGAATACCCAAATTTGCACAAATATGTGTAAATTATGTAACCTCTATCTTTCGTACTTAAGATGCCTAAAACACCAATTCTAAAATTTTAATTCAAAACAAGGCTGCTACATCATGTATTCAAACAATGTAACAGCCTCTTTTTATATATCTGCTAAAAGGATTATGAGATTCTTCCATCTTTCATTTCAAATACAGTATCTGCGATATTCATCGTTGATTTCCTATGTGATACAAGTACCACAGTTTTTTTTCTCTGACGCTTCTCTCAGAGATTTCAGAATGATTCCTTCATTCAAAGAATCCAGATTGGATGTCGGTTCATCCATCAAAATCAGAGGACTGTCGTGTAAGAATGCTCTGGCTATTCCAATTCGCTGCTTTTCGCCACCGGATAAGGTGTCTCCCAACTCTCCTACTTCTGTATCATAGCCCTTCGGAAGTTTCATAATAAAGTCATGGATAGATGCTTTCTTTGCCGCTTCCATAATTTCCTCTCTGGAAGCACCTGGATTTCCAACTGCGATATTATTGGCAATAGAGTCGTGAAACAGATGCGTTTCCTGTGTCACATAGCTTTCCATATCTCTGAGATGTCTGGTTGGAATCTTTCTCACATCCTCACCGTCCACAGAAACACATCCTTTATCAACATCCCAGAAACGCATAAGGAGTTTCAACAGTGTAGATTTTCCAGAACCACTTGCCCCATGAATTCCTGTGATCTTTTCAGGTTCCAGTTTCAGAGAATAATTATCCAGGATTACCTCATTTTCATAAGCAAATGTAACATTTTTCGTTTCTGCGCCTGAAAATATATCTGACTTGCCGCCCAAAAGATTTTCTGAAATATTTACAGAATCATCTTTTACATCTACAGGAATTTCTTCCACCATCGGCTTTTCTTCCAATAACGAAAGAACTCTCTCCCCACTTGCCAGTGTCTGATTCAGATTATTAGACAGACTCGACAATGCAACCACCGGACCAAAAGATCCCATCATTGCGATGGTGCAGGTCAGGATTCCCTCAAATCCCAGTTCTCCTCTTCCATACAGCCATATTGTCAGCGCCAGCATCCCAAAGGATGCAAGCTGGATCACCATATTTGTAAAAGATCTCTGTGATCCTTCCTGTTTACTTAAACTTCTCTGCATTTTTGCAAGATTTCCGGAGCGTTGTGACATCTGCTCTTTTCGACTCTCTCCCTGTCCATATTGAATCGTCTCATCCAGGCCGCGGAGAGAATCCAGGACAAAACTGTTCAGCTCTCCAAAATTTGTACGAAACTCCATTCCCATCTGACTTCCGCGTCTGCCATTCCACACTGGAATCGCAACTCCAACTATCAGATAAGCTGCAAGAGCAAGAAGTCCCGCCATCCAGTGATATCTCCCTATAAAAACGATCATGATCAGTGAGGTTAATGTTGCGATGGCAATCGGAGAAATGGTATGCGCGTAAAACACTTCCAGAAGTTCAATGTCTGTCGTAATGATTGAAATCAGATTTCCCTTATCTCTGCCCTCCAGCTTCGCCGGGCAAAGTTTTCTCAATGCAGCGAATACTTTGTGTCGGATAATCGCAAGGAGTTTAAATGCAATAAAATGATTACAGTACTGCTCTGCATAATGAAGGATTCCTCGAAGAACTGCAATAATAATCATTATGATAATAATTGTTTTTACAGGCGTGTTTATCAGCCACAGATTCTTCACTGTAATCCCCACCGTCTGGGCCGATAATGCTACATCAGTTGTTTCAGTTGCTATCGCTGCTCCCATTTCTCCTGTCAGAATCCCATGTACGATCACCTGCCCTGCCAGAATCGTCAGGAAAATAGCGCACAGATATCCTGCTGTTCCAAGGATGATTGCTGCAATCATAATGTGAAGTAGCGGCTTCACCAGACCGATCAGACTTCCCATAATTGAGACGGCACTTCTGCGCTTTTTTTGTTAAATTACTCTGCACCTCAGACATCCCTGTTCACCTGCCTTCCATAGTTCTCCAGTGCCATCTGGCTTTCATACAGATGGTGATATTCGCCATCTTTCTGCATCAGTTCTTCATGTTTTCCATGTTCCTGTATTTCCCCGTTCTTCAGGAAATAAATCTGATCAGATTCTACTACATTTGCCAGTCGATGAGAAATCAGAAGCACTGTCTTTGTTCTTGACAATTCATGAATCACATCCATGATTAACTCTTCACTCTCCACGTCGATATTGGAAGCTGCCTCATCAAAAATATATACAGCAGCATCGTACAGCAATGCTCTGGCAATCACCAGTCTCTGACATTGTCCACCGGACAGATTGCTGGCTTTTTCCAGCAACTTTGTCTGAAGACCATCCTGCGTCTGCAAAAATCCCAGAAGGTTTACTTTCTTCAAAACTGTGTTCATCTCTTCTTCTGTCGCATCCGGTTTTGCCATACGCAGATTTTCCTCTATAGTTCCTTTAAACAGATAACTATTGTGACGGACCAGTACCACATGTTTCATCAGATCTGACTCATTTACCTCAGAAAGCGATACTCCGCCAATGGTAATCTCTCCGGTAAATCCTCTGTTCTTTGCAGAAATGATCCCTGCAATCGTACTCTTACCGCATCCGGATTCTCCTACCAGAGATACAAAGTTTCCTGCCGGAAGATACAAATCAATCCCTTTTAAAATTTCTCTGTTTTCTTCATAGGCAAAATGTACATTCTTAAAAGAAATGTCTAATGAGTCATCTGGCAGATTTTTAATCTCCTGTCTGAGGTTCTGGTAAATCTAATATTTTAAAAAAGTCTTGTCACTCGCTGCCATTCCATTCATTGCAATATGAAAAAAATGATCCCAGCAGTCTTAACGGCAGGAAAAATTTCACTTGCCAAAAGAACAATGCAAATCGTCCCTGAGATACTGATATTTCCTTTGAGAAATTCAGATAATGTAACTGCCATTCCAACCACAGCACCACCATATGCCACAATATCCATCACACTCGTAGAATTTAACTGCATCGTCAAAACTTTCATGGTAATTCTTCGAAAGTTCTGAGACTCCACGTCCATCTCATCCGCTTTCTGCTGATCTGCCTGATAAATCTTCAGCGTTGTAAGCCCTTGCAGATTTTCCAGAAAGGAATCTCCAAGTCCTGTATAAATACTCCAATATTTGTTCAGTAATTTCTTTGCGATTTTCTGTACCACTACGATAGAAATTGGAATCAATGGCACACAGATCAGAAGAACTACACTGGCTTTCATGCTCACCCGGCAAAGAATCACAAACAATGTCAGTGGTGCAATTAAACTGTAGAATAACTGCGGCAGGTATTTTCCGAAATAAGTTTCCAGCTGTTCTACGCCTTCCGTTGATACCTGAACTACCTCTGATGACGATACCTGCTCTTTATAGGACGCCCCAAGTTTCAGCATCTTTTCATAAATTTTTTCACGCAGGATCCGCTTTACATCCACACAGGCAAGATAAGATGATCTTGTGCCCATTCGTTCGCAGATAAAGCGGACGACCACGACCAAAATCATTGTAATGATCGTTCGCTCAACAACTGCTGCCGTTACGCTTTGATATATAACTCGTTCCAGTAAATCTGCAATCGAAAAAACTGCCAATACCTGTGACAGAAGTGCCATCCACTGCCATAGAATCGTATATACAATATACTTTTTCGCATGGGATAAGAGTCCCACCAGTCTTGTCTTTATCATAAGTTTTTTACCTTTGCCTCCCTTTTACTACATATCAGATGCCATATTGCAAGAATCGGATGATGTAGCAACATTCTTGGACCTGAAAAACGCATTACCTGACGAATCTGCTCTCTCTTTTCCGGTTTATAACAATGCACTTTGCAGTTTGCGCAAAATGTTTTTTGTTCCATAAACGGACATTTATGACTTCTGAGTTTCGCATAATCTGAAAGTTCCTGACAGACCGGACACATCTGCCTGCCCTGACGTTCCTCTTCCAAATGATTTTTCCGACAGTATAATCGAATCATTTCTTCCACAATGTACTGTTCTTTCTGCCGCTTCTTTTCCACCTTATTCATATTATTTTGCACCTTCCAGTGTCTTGTTTTCCGCATTTACAGTTTTTACTCTCAGGAAAAAATATAACACATGGCAGACCCATACCACGATCAGGCAAATTCTCCCAACAGGCACATTTTTCATACAAAGAAATCCAATCCCCATAATTACTGTTACAGTTCCCATAATGCGGAGTTTTGTTCCCATCGTCATAGCTCTCTTCTGCACAAAACTGTCCAGATGTTTTTTATATAAATTTGTTCCAAGAAACCATGAATGGAGTCTTTCTGAACTTTTTGCAAAACAGAATAGCGTTGCCATATAAAACGGAACTGTCGGCAAAATCGGCAGTACAATCCCTACCGTTCCAAATCCCAGACACAAAAATCCCAATATCATCCAAAATATTTTCAGCGAGTGTTTCATAATCATTCTCCGTATCGTATGTTTAATTTTATATTTACTTATAGTTACTACAGAAAGCCTTCCAAATCATCTGATTTATCTGGTTATCATCAGCTAACTGCGTTGACATTCTACCAATGTTTATTGGTTAGTGTCAACTAATTTATTCGTTTTCGTGCCTGTCGGGAACGGTTTGTGTTTTTCTTTTTTTACTTGTAAAATCAATACTTTTCCATATTTGTGCATAATAAAAAGGCCGAATTTTCTTCATTTCGACCTTTAATCTTACATCCAGAATGTCAGCACTGCTGTACTCTCCGGCATATGTGCATTTCCTACATTACAGGCAACTGTAATGTGAATCGTTCCCTTTACATTTCCCATTCTGCCACGGAAAAAATGGCAGGCACTGAGTGGAATCCTTAACTTTCCATTCTTAATGACCGATTCATAAAGCTGCCCCTGTTTCTCGTATTTCAGAGAAGAAAGATGTCCTGACATCTCTGTTCCGTCAATCCTGGACCTTCCATGAATTTCACAAATGGTCAGTTCCAGCCAGCTCCCACGCGTATTATTTCGAATACATGCCAGATGTTCAAAGCCCTGATGTGCCATAGAGAGTCTGGTTTCGCTATTTCTGCTTATCTGATGAATAGCAATCCCTACCTGAAATTTTCCTTTTTCCAGTATCTTTTCAATAAAATATGCATTGGAATCTTTTTCTCCCTGAGGATTTTTCTGTTCCTGTTCATTTTTTCCTTCTACTGTACGTTCCGTTGTCTGTCTTGCATTCCTTACCATAGTCCTCAGCAGATCATAATCCACGTTCTCAATCAGCTGCTTCATCTTCTCCGGAATTTCTTTTTCCGGAATATTCATTGCTTTCAGATATGTCTTCACATCCCTTAAGAGCCTTTTATAAGTTAGCAAGGCATGCGCACCTTCCGTGGTAAATTCATATTTTTCCGTCAGATATCCTTTTCCAATGCACTCTTTAAAAAATCGGCTGACTGGTCCATGACTCACCCCACAGGTATCCGCAATCATCGCAACACTTCCGCGCATTTTTTCCTGGTTTTTTCCAATTCCAGAAGGTACTGAATCTGAAGCATTGATGGATGTAAGAGATTTCTGTTATCCTGATTGTTCACGTCTTTATCCCTCCGATTTCCAGATATGTACATCAAGTTCCCGGCTGTTCCAGTCAACAGGCTTCTCACCTTTTCTCGTAAACGCGATCAACGCAGTTCCTTCTATAATCGGGTCCTGGCATCGTGTTGAAAATTGAAACACACTGGACGGTATCCAAGGATTTCCCATTTTCTCCTCTGCCTCTATCCATCCCTGTTCCGGATCTTTGTACCATAAATTCTGCGCCGAAGTATCTTCTTTTTTTGATCAGTTCAAAACTACTCTTGTCTTCTGTAATGTGAAGCCAGATATTCTCAGAAAAACAATCAAACTCCCTGGCAAATCTTCTTGGACATGTTTTCTCTATCTGATAAATTCCCATAAGAAACATATACTTTCCCGTCTGATACCAGCTGCGCAGATCCGAATGCTTCAAAATTCGTTCAAATGTGTCTCCATAATCCACAAAATTACAAATCTGCTGAACCGTTTCCTCACTGACCACATGTTCCATACGGCAGGCATCCTCTTGGGCTTTTTCATCTGAAACACCAACAAACTGAAGAAACTGCGTGAGGATTTCATGACGATACTGAAATTCTTCTCCTGTGATCTTTCCAAACTCTGTAAGTGAAATTCCAGAGCCAGATCCATCCTTCTGATGTCCTGTAGATGTAACTTTCTCTCTGATAATATAGCCATGAACTTTCAGTTGTTTCAGATAAAAATTGACTTCTCTTCTGCTCATATCCATACGGCTGCATAATTCTTCAACTGTAATCTCTGCTCCTGCATTTGCAATCAGACAAATCTGTTCCAGCATATCCTCCTCAATTTCACGCCGTGAGGACGGAAGCTGCGCATCTGTTTCTTTTATTATATTTTCTTTTAAGTCATTCTTTGTTAGTTTTTTCTGTATTAATTCGTTCATCTCATACAACCTTCATGTCAGATCACTCAGATTGTAAAAATGGTTTTCCAAACACAATCTGGCACTCCTCTGTTCCACTTTATTCATCTTTTCATTACAGCTTTCAGTATCATTATTTTTATTTTCTTTTCTATATTCTTCATCAAGTGGAATTCTAACAGACAGTTGTAGTTAGTGTCAACTAATTTATTTTTTCCAAAATATGCAAAAATAAAGCATATAGATATTTCTATACGCTCTATCATGTATTGCTTATCTTTTTCTGCGATCATTCTTCTCATCGTATGCCAGATTATTCTGATACATCTATCGATACGATTCATAAAATCATCCATCGTTTCGACGCTCAGATTAGATACCTCATATTCTTTTCAGATTCCATAATTTTTTCAGATCAACTTTGCCATCCACTACTTCAATTCCATCTGCTTGATCGAGTAGGAGACGGCTTTCTCCGCCGACCTCTCACACCACCGGACATGCGGTTCCGCATCCGGCGGTTCAGTTAACTTAACATCTTGTTTGACAAAAATATTCCTCTGCTGAGAGTAACCCGAACTTTTTCAGACGTCATTTGACATTGCATAGCAAATAGTTTCTGTACGACAAACCCGAGCATATCCATGGAATCCTGCCGCACTTTTTGCATTCTTTTTACTAACACCCAGTTTTATCAGATTTCTATATCTGGTTTTAGGATTTTTCCAATGTTTCCATATGCACATCCTGAACCTGTACCTAATAATCGTATCGAGTCTTCGGGTTGCTGTAAGAATTGAGCCAATTTTAAAGTAATTGATCCAGCCTCTTACCACTTCCGCTATCTTTTGGGCTTTATATGAGTTACTTACACCCCACTTGCGGCTCGTTAATTTCCTGACTTTCTTCATTACCTTATCCAATGACTTTTATCTTATATTTCTTTTCTTGAAACTGATAATAGAAGGCAAATCCCAGATATTGTATTTCTGTGGGTCTCCCTATTTTACTCTTGCCCCTGTTCACTTTCAGCCGCAGAACATTTTCAATATACTTCGTGACAGCTTTTTATAGAAAGCTTAGATATTACATTGCCTTCTCATCGTAATAGGTACAATGCTTACTCTTATGTGAGTATTTGTCTCCCAGCGGATCAAAACCTCCTTTTCCATAATCTTCTACTATTCATTTTTTGATTTCCAACAACTACAACACTTTTTATAGTCATAATAATACACATATGTTCTGGAAAAAACTATTTACATCTTCCTAACGCTGCACTCTTGCTCCTGCGCCACCCATAATTGCTTCTACTTCCTTCTTCCTGGCCATTGTCGTATCTCCCGGTGTGGTCATCGCAAGCGCTCCATGAGCAGCTCCATAGTTAACTGCTGTTTCCGGATCATCCGACGTCATCAGTCCATAGATAAGACCAGAGGCAAAAGAATCCCCGCCGCCGACACGATCCAAAATTTCCAGCCCCTTATAATCTTTGGCTTTATATATCTCACCATCTGCCCAGCATATTGCGCTCCAATCATTTACGGTAGCCGTACACACCGTACGTAACGTAGTTGCAACTACTTTAAAATTCGGATATGCCATCGCTGCCTCATTAATCATTTTCCTATAGCCATCAAGATTCAGTTCTTTCAGATTTTCATCGTTTCCTTCAATCTCAAAACCAAGGCAGGCAGTAAAATCTTCTTCATTGCCGATCATAACATCCACATATCTGGCAATCTCCTTATTCACCTCCTGCGCTTTCTCTAAACCTCCAATAGCGCTCCACATAGACGGCCGGTAATTCAGATCATAGGAAACTATCGTTCCATATTTTTTTGCAGTTTTTATCGCCGCAATTACGGTTTCACATGACTGTTCAGAAAGAGCCGCATAAATACCTCCGGTATGTAGCCATCTCACGCCCAGTTCACCAAAAATATAATCAAAATCAAAATCCTTTGGTGTAGCTTTCGAGATCGCAGTATTTGCCCTGTCAGAACACCCTACCGCCCCACGGATACCAAATCCGCGCTCAGTATAATTCAGTCCATTCCTGCATACCCTTCCGATTCCGTCTGTTTTCATCCACCTGATCAGTGAGGTATCCACTCCTCCCTGCATGATCAGATCTTCCATCAGAAGCCCTACCTCATTGTCTGCAAACGCTGTAATGACTCCTGTGTTTAACCCAAAGCATTTCCGAAGACCGCGGATTACATTATATTCTCCTCCGCCTTCCCAAACTTGAAAGTTTCTGGCCGTGCGGATTCTTCCCTCGCCCGGATCCAGGCGAAGCATCACTTCGCCTAAGGAAACCGCATCATATTTACATTCTGACCTGTTTTTTTAATTTCAGATTCATAGTTTCCTCCATCATGCACGAATCTCATTTACAAGAGAAACTGCCTCTTTAGTCATATCTTTAATCTTTTCAAATTCGCCTGCTTTTATCAGATCAGATTTGACCATCCAGCTTCCTCCACATGCAATAATTGATTTACACTGCAGATAGTCCGCTAAATTTTTTGCGTTTACACCTCCTGTAGGCATAAACTTTAGTCCAACATAAGGTGCTGTAAGTGCCTGAATCGTAGAAACGCCGCCAAACTGTACTGCCGGGAAAAAATTTCACAACCTTCAATCCTCTCTTCACCGCCTGCGCAACCTCAGATGGGGTGATGCACCCCGGAAATACTGGTATCTGCTTTAAAATGCAATAATCAACCACCTCAGGATCAAATCCAGGACTTACTATAAATTTTGCTCCTGCCGCTACTGCCCTGTCTACCTGCTCCGTCGTAAGTACCGTACCCGCGCCGATCAACATATCGGGATATATATCTGTCATCTTTCTGATGCTTTCCTCCGCCGCCGCAGTACGGAATGTTACCTCGGCACAGGGCAGTCCCCCCGTCGCAAAGAGCCTGTGCCAATGGTTCTGCGTCCTCTACATCATTGATCACGACAACCGGAATTACACCTGTTTTCTCAATTTGTACCATTATGTTTTCCATAAAACCCACCTCTTTATTACAAAACTTCTATTTGTAGTTCATATATACTGTCTTCTTCTGCAGATATCCCTCTAATCCGTACTTTCCGTCTTCTCCACCTGTTCCGCTTAATTTAAACCCGTTGTGAAATGCATTGATTAACTCACCATTTTCTCGATTTGTATATACTTCACCAAATTCCAGTTCATTCACAGCCCGCATGATATATTTTGCATTATTCGTGAACAGATATGCCGACAGACCATATTCACAATCATTGGCGAATTCAAGCGCCTGATCAAAATCCTTTACTTTCATAACAGGAAGAACAGGACCAAACACTTCATTCTGAATAAGTTCATTTTTGTTATCTTCCACCTCGACAATACACGGATACAGCCAATTACCATTTTCTGTTGGCTTTTTTCTCCGGTGTCATATCTAATAGAATCTTCCCTCCTTGCTGTAGGGAAAGGTCAACCATCTGGGATATTTTCTCTATCTCTGCCTTATTCACTTTCGGACCCATAAATGTATTCTCATCCATGGGATCTCCAACAATAATCTTCTTTGTTTCGGCAATAAGCTTTTCTACAAACTGATCATAAACTTCTTCATGAATATACATCCTCTCATTACAGGTACAAATCTGTCCGCAATTAGAAAAACGGGAAATAACCGCTGCCTTAACAGCTTTGTCAATGTCAGCATCGTTCATAACGATGAACGGTGCTTTTCCGCCCAGCTCCAGATGAACCTCAACACAATGTTCTGCTGCAGTGCGGAAAACTTCAATTCCAGCGCCTGTACTTCCGGTCAGTGTAACAAGGCGGGTCGTATCATTTCTTACCAATGCATCCCCCACTACACGTCCCGATCCGGTAATAAAATTCAAAACCCCTGATGGCAAACTGCTCTCTTGAGAGATTATTTCTGCCAACCGCATCACTGTAAGAGGTGTCTCTGACGGCGGTTTGATAATCATAGAATTACCACAGACCAATGCATTTCCGAATTTCCGGGTTGTTAACGCCAATGGGAAATTCCACGCTACAATTCCAACGGTCACTCCATATGGAACTCGCTGGATCCATGTCTGCTCGCACTCCAATTCAGAAGTAAGGATTTCACCCTCAATTCTTCTGGCAGATTCCGCTGCATAACAGAGAAAGCCCCTCGCCCCTTCGACTTCAGCTCTTGCCTGAACAATAGTTTTACCATGTTCACTGGTAAGAAGTACCGCTAACTCCTCCTTATGCTTGTTGATGAGTTCGGCAATTTCCAACAAATATTCTCCTCTTCTTTGAGCTGGTATTTTTGCCCATTCTTTTTGTGCTCTCTTAGAAGAACACAACGCATCATCTACATCCTTTTTTCGTACTTTTAGGAACCGTACCTACGAGTTCCTGATTAAACGGATTATAAACTTCAATTCTCTCACCAGACTCTGACGGAATCAATTTCCCATCAATCATATTATTAAGCTGTAACATAGTCTCCTCCTACATGAAATATATTTATTTAGTTCCCCAAATATGCTCTTGACTCTCTTTTATAGTATCTGTTGTACAATACCTCCCCTCTATGATTATGCTTTTTTTCAACATTCTCATTCTTAATTAACTTCTCCGCAACTGTAACCGCAGCTTTACCTATCTCATCAAGATCCATTACCATTACTCCATCAGCGGTACCTGACAGTACAGCATTATAACCTTCCTTCGAGCCATTCACACCAGTCACATATATACGTTCTCTCCATCTGCCGGATGAATCAATGTTATCAAGTACACTCTCCACATTAGGAAAGAATGAATCTGTTCCACAGAATACAGTCTTGATGTCAGGATAACTCCGAAAAATTCTTTCCATGTCCACAAATGCAGTATCTAAATTCCAGTCAGTCGGAACTTGAATCACCTGTATCTTTTCATCTTGCATCATCGCCTGATGAAATCCTTTACTCCTGTCAATACCATTCTGGTCATTTAATGCACCCACTAACTCAAGAACTTGAATCGGCTCTTTAGATTCACGAACCTGCCTGATGATAGCCTCTCCACATGCCATTCCATCTGCTACTGAATCTGGTCCTACATATGCATCTACCGATTTGCTATTTGGAATTAATCTGTCAAAAGCAATAACAGGAACTCCTTTTGCTTTTGCCTGCAGCAATGCCGACTCAATTTTATTCCGGTCAACAGCACATACCAGCAGTGCCGAAATATTTTTCTCGAGCAAACGTTCTATCTGAGAATTTTGTGCCTCGGCATTTCCTCCGGCAATCAGCTCGTAAACCTCATATCCTAATTTCTCAGCTTCTTCTTTTATTATGTCTGTTTCATAATTACGGCTTGCAAATCCCTGGTCAACAGAGAGCCCAATTGCTTTTTCTTTTTTTTGCGGTATCTCTTTTTCTTCTTTTGTATGATTTTTTTCGACAACCAGAACTGAAAAGTATTACTAATACAATCAACAAACCACTGTAAAATCTTTTTCGTTTTTTCATCAACAGCACATCCTGATATATAAATTAATTTACTTTATATAGATTTAACTTTTCCAGATCAAAAACCACACCTGTTCCGGGTGCTTTACAAGTCTCGAGGTATCCGTCTTTTACGACAAGCGGATCTACTGTATATTTATATATCGGGAAACTATGAAACTCTACCATTCCTCTGTTTTCTACTGCCCCGAGCACATTTGCGTGAAGTTCCTGCATTCCATGAGAGTGAACTTCCACAGAATATTTTTCTGCAAGGTCCGCCACTTTTAAAAATCCTGTAATACCGCACACATTAGAGCAATCTCCTATCGGGCGCTTAATCCGTGCAAGTTTCATTGCCAGCTCATGTTCATAGATAGTATGCAGATTTTCCCCCATTGCTATCGGAATTGATGTTGCCTGTCCGATTCTGGCATATCCTTCGTAATCATCCGGATTCGTAGGCTCCTCAAGCCAGCCGATATTATATTCTTCCATTCTCTTTGCCATTCGAATAGCCTGCTCTTCTGTCCAGACCATATTGGCATCAACCATAAAAATGAGCCTCGTCACCGATCAATTTTCTGACAGCCTTAATTCTTTGGATATCTTCATCCTCATTTTCTCTGCCAAGTTTGATTTTCACGGCTGTATGACCGGAAGCCAACTGTTTTTCTATATTCTCTAACAGCTCTTTCTCACTGTACATGAGATCAATGCCACCATAATAAGTCCTAACCTTATCCGCACCTTTTCCACGCAGGTCTTTCAGTGCAATACCATGTGACTTCAGTTCTATATCCCAAAAGGCGATATCTAAAGCAGAAATTGCAAATGAAGCGATTCCGCCCCGTGCCACATAATGTATATGCTGATTCATATAATCATTCATTTTTTCCGGAGAATTCATCGGTACCCCAATCAGCTGCGGGGTGAGATCCTGCTCCAGCATCTTAGCGATTGCTGCTCCGCCAAATCCTCCTGTATATGTATAACCACACCCGATTCTCCCGTTTTCCAGAGTTACTGTAGCTGTGATTAATTCAAAATTATCATGTTTTCCGTGAAGAGCATCTACCAAATTTCCCTCCAGCGGTACTTTATAATAGTCAATAGCAATTGTTTTAATTTTATTATCCATTGCAGTAATAGCTCCTTTTTTACACTATTGCAGCTCACACAATGCCGATTATTCAAAAACAATAAGTGTTTTTACAACATCCTGTCCATTTGCGATTGTCTCCTCGAAAGCCTGCTGAATATCATCGATAGAATATTTTCTAGAAATCATTTTTTCAGCATCTATTTTTCCTTCTTCCAGCCACTTCATTACCTTCGGGAATTGATAACAGTTCATCCTTGATCCGACAATACTCAACTCCTTCTTCGTAATGAGCACCGGAGGGATTTCTGCCGGTTTCGCATCAAATCCTATGCAGGCAATTCTTCCGCGCGGTGCTGCATATTCAATCGACTGCTGAAAAAGAGACGTAATACCTACCGCATCTATCACCACATCCAATCCGCCTGGTGCAAACTCTTCAATCATGTCTTTGATTGACTCTTTCTTGCTGTTGACAACTTTATCAGCTCCCAATGCCCGTGCCTTTTCAAGTTTTGAATCAACAACATCTGCTACCATGATACGACATCCTATCCCTTTTGCGACTTGAACAATCGATAAACCTATTGTTCCTGCTCCAATGATTATAACATTATCTTCCTTAGCTGCTGAAGTTCTCTCTAGAATATTTGCAGCAATTGAAAATGGCTCTGCAAGTGCAGCCTGTTCAAAACTGATAGAATGATCAAAAGGATACAGATGTTTTTCATGTACAACTATATAATCCTGATACCCTCCATCCATTTGAACTCCATAGCATTTTACATTTTCGCACACATTCGGATATCCTTTCCTACAGGTTGGACATTCTCCACATGCAAATACCGGGTCTAATGCAACTCTATCTCCAACTTTTACTCTCTCCACTTTCTCTCCAACAGCCGTCACTTCTCCTGACAATTCATGGCCCATTACTCTCGGAAGTATAACATCGGCACGTCCTTCGTTAAAAATATGGAGATCTGTTCCACAAATACCAACCGCCTTTACTTTCACCTGTACATCATATTCACTTGAAATTTCCGGTTTTTCTCCCTCAACAACTTCTATTTTTCTTACTTCTGTTAATTTAGCTACTCGCACTTTAATTCTCCTTTCTATGCTATTAGCAAAACTACATCACTGCATTCTTTATCTCACCATTTCGCAATCATTTCCTTTTAACCGATGAGATTGTATAACAGCTTCTACCTCACCGCGCAAAGATGCCTGCATATCTCCCGGTATGGTATTCTTTATCGCTCCCGCTGCATTGCCAAACCTTAATGCTTTCGCGCAACTTCCATTCTCGCTTAAAATTCCATACAGTACTCCTGAAATGTACGCATCCCCGCTTCCAATTCTATCTACCACCTCAATTTTTGAATATGGCGGTTCCTCATAAAATGTATCACTGCATTTTTCATATATTACAGAACCAAATGTATGGATTTTAGGTGAGTGAACAATCCGCTGTGTTGATGCAATCACTCCAATATTATACTCATCAGCAAACTCTTTCATCATATCCTTCAGATTGCCGCCTTTTTTTAAAGGTAAGCCTTGCAGTCTCCTCCGAGCAGAAGAAAATATCAACCAAAGGCAGTATTTCTTCAATGGTCCTCCTCGCCTCTTCCCCGCTCCACAAATTACTGCGAAAATTTACATCAAACGATATTAGAGCACCATTCTTCTTGAACTTCTTTATCATTTCATATGCCGTAGTTCTAACCTGCTCTCCCAGAGCCAGGGTAATCCCGGTCGTATGAAAACATCTTGTCAGCGAATACATTGTGTCCGGGAAATCTTCTATAGAGATCTTGGACATTGAAGTATGCGACCGGTCATATACAATTCTTGGTTTTCTTGGATATGCCCCATTTTCATAATAATAGATTCCTAATCTTGCATCCTTTTCAATATCATTCATGAGGTAATCATCACTTACACCTACAAATCGAACTCTATTTCTCGCAAATTCACCAATATCATTCTCAGCGATTTTTGATATAATTCCGGCTCTAAGCCCCAGTAAGGACGCTCCGCTCAGAACATTAAGTTCCGCTCCCCCAACTTGCTTTTCAAATGTTTCTCCTCTTACAAGTTTCTCATTCATTGGCGGAGACAATCTTAGCAATATCTCCCCAAGTGCTAAAATATCAAACATCTTTTCCTCCCGTTTGATTGCATCCTTGTATATATGTTTGGGGAATGTACTTACATTCCCCAACAATCATGGCAACAATATAGGTTATAGATTAATACGTCATATTCGTTTAAAACCTTTCTTACGGCTGTTTACCAATATACGCTAAAATACCTCCGTCAACATACAGTACATGTCCGTTTACAAAGTTAGATGCATCTGAAGCAAGGAATACTGCTGGTCCGGCAAGATCCTCCGGGTCTCCCCAACGTGCTGCTGGTGTCTTTGCAATAATAAATTGATCAAAAGGATGTCTGCTTCCATCGGGCTGTTTTTCTCTGAGCGGAGCAGTCTGAGGCGTTGCGATATATCCAGGTCCAATACCATTGCACTGAATGTTATACTCGCCATACTCTGAACAGATATTTCTTGTCAGCATTTTCAGACCGCCTTTCGCTGCAGCGTATGCTGACACTGTTTCTCGCCCAAGTTCGCTCATCATAGAACAGATATTAATGATCTTTCCGTGTCCTTTTTTGGATCATTGAAGGAATCACAGCCTTAGATACAATAAATGGAGCATTCAGATCCACATCTATGACCTGTCTGAACTCATCTGCCGTCATGTCACACATCGGAATTCTCTTAATTATTCCAGCATTATTTACAAGAATATCAATAATTCCAACTTCTTTTTCTACTTTTGCAACAAAATCGTTTACCTGATCTTCTTTTGTCACATCACACACATAACCATGAGCTTCAATGCCACATTCTTTATATGAAGCTAATCCCTTTTCAACCAGTTCCTCCTTGATGTCATTGAAGACAATCGTGGCACCTGCAGCGGCAAATCCCTTTGCAATTGCAAATCCGATTCCGTAAGATGCTCCTGTTACCAATGCAATTTTTCCTTTTAATGAAAAAACTATTTTTGTCCATCGTTCTTCCCTCCATGTTTGTAATTTTAATTAAATTATACTTTTATAAAGATATTTTTATATAAAATATTTTTAGCAACTGTTTAATAATTTCTATATTCTTCCTATAAACCCATCCGGTTTATTCATACATCTCTCTGTTCGTATAAACCTTTTTCTGCCACTCATCAATGTCAAACCTTTTAATAAATCCATAATCCTGACTCACATCGTGACATAATCCCCACTCCATTCCTTTCAAAGGATTAGAATCACTTTCCAAATGTCTATACGGACCGCATGCTTCCGGACCCTGTTTAATAACTGACTTAATTTCAAAATTAATTCCATCCTCAGCAAACTGAATCGTGTTCTTTTCAACTCCGTCTGTCCTTAGAAAAGCCGCAATTCCTCCGTTATACTGCCAAAGACATGTTTCATGACCGCTGTTTGTTACCGGATTATATTCGCTTCGATGATACGGGCCGAGGATATTATCAGCAATCGCGACCCCCCATTTTGTCTCACGTCCACCCATATAAAGTTCTTCCCCCATTGGTTCACCTTTATAATAGAGATAAAATTTTCCTCTAAAAGCAAACAGGATCGGATCATGCACCTTATGACTGTCAAAACTTCCTTTTTTCTTTACAGCAAATCTGTTATCTTCCTCGCCTTCCCAAATACCGTCTTTTGTCGGAGTAAGAATCGGTTCCTTCGATTTCGTAAAAGGTCCATGCGGTGAATCTGCTACTGCTATTGCAATACTTTCAAAGCTTCTATTCACATAAGGATGCTGTACAACCTGATAAACAAGATAATATTTTCCTTCATATTCCAGTATTTCCGGTGTGAAAACACTTCGGTCATCATATGCACCTCTTTCGCCCCGCACAACAGCAGGCCCATTTTTCTTCCCATCGATAACCATCCTTTGATACAGCATACCAAATATCGCAATAATCCCAGGGAAATACTTTCGCCTCTTCATCACCTGTATGAAATCCTTTATGAGGGCCTACAGATCTTGAATACCAGACGAAATAATCGTCTCCTACTTTAATCACACTGCTTGGATCTCTCCTGTGAATTCCCTTTTCATACCCTATCCCTTCGATTCCACTTTCCTTAAAATCACAAAACCATTCACAACTTTGATAGTAGTTTCTCTCGATAGCTCGTTTACTTGCACTGCTTAGTTTCACTTATTTCCTCCTCTGTGTCAGTCAATTCAGGTCTCATAAAACAACATTCAAAACAAAATTTTCTTTCATCAAATCGATGTTCTTCTGAAAGTTGGGGACCACAACTGCCCGACCCTACACCACTCTGTTTATAATCGAGACACAATACTGTATTTCCACTCTCCTTCAGTTCAAAATTATGTCTTTTTGCACACAACTCTTCTTGTGTATATTTTGAGACACTGATAGAAAAATCGTTTTTTAGAGATGATACTCCAGTGTACACCGGATCCAAATAACCTTACATAACGGCACCCACATCTGCTGCCATTCTCCTGCGGTCTTATGTAATTTTCATGCATAGTTTCCGCGTCTGTTCGGAACAGACCGAGATAACTGCTCTGATGTTTGTCTGAGTAATTTTCATACGGTCCATAGCCAAAATACTCTACCTGATCCATCCTCTCATCCAAAAATAACCGCAGGCCAAATCTTGGAAGATAGGGCATTTCCACATTACGCGTTGCCTCAAGTTTCATATTTATCTTCCCGGAAAGTGAAACCTTCCATGACACTTGGAACTCTATGATTTTCTGTACATGCGGAGCCGAGATGACTGCAGATGATCTGATACTTATTCCTTCATCTTCTTTTTTAACAAATGTGTCATATACACGGATAACAGACTTATCGTATCCCGCCGCATACCACTGCTCTTTGATAATACGATCATTGTCAATCGGAGCGCGGAATATATTGTATTCCATTGTCTTTTTTTAATATCTCTGTTCCCTCAACACAAATACTCTCAAAACAACCTTTTCGTTTATCATAAGCATAAACAAAATTTTCACCGGCCAACACAACCCTGCGATAATTTTCTTCTATCTCAATGGCAGTACCTGCATTATACTTTTCCTCAGGCTCCCTAATAAAAATATTTTCATCGATAGCTGCATCATTAAGTGATATTTGATCGAATCCGAAACTATGACCCTCATCTGTCGTCAGATTCTTTACCCGCTGTACATAATCAAACTTGATATAACATTTCGATTTATCGGAAATGTGGACCATAATCGGAATTGATCTTTTCTCATGAGGGTGAATATCGAGCAACTCCCGGTCAATAATCGCTCCCCTTTCAATTACCTCTTTCCCACATGTAACCTCATACTTTATGTCAAGCACATCTTTTATGTTTGTAAAATCTAGAATGTTCTCAAATTCAACAGTACCTGTTTTCCTGTCATATCCGAGGACTCTCACTGGTCTGTTTACATTTTTAAATTCTTTTAGACCGACATGGGGCGTCCGGTCCGGATATACAAGACCGTCCACACAAAAATTTCCGTCATGGAGTTCTTCGCCCGAATCTCCGCCATATCCATATTGCACTTTACCATCTGCAGTTTTTCCTAATTCAACTGCATGATCACACCATTCCCATACAAATCCGCCACAATGTCCTTCATACTTCTGTATAACCTTATAATACGCCTCCAAATCTCCCGGACCATTTCCCATAGCATGTGAGTATTCACACATAATAAATGGTTTATCAAAATCTTTCCTGAAGTATTCATTTATTTCATCTATCGATGGATACATTCTGCTGTATAAATCAATATTGCTATAATCATTCTTACGGTCATGCGGAGCATGAAGTGCTCCTTCATAATGTGTAAGTCTGGAACTGTCAAACTTTTTTGGTCCATTCCAATGCCGACTCGAACACACATCCGTAACCTGATTCGTTTCCCATTGACCAAATTACAACACTGCATCTGTTCTTATCCCTTATTACACATCGTTTCACGCGGTCTGTGACACTTGCAGAATACAATTCATTGTCACTGATTTCAGCCGAAAATGCATGTTTATTATAGTCCTCTTCCCATACTGGCGAATACAGTCCGTCTACCCCATGTATTTCCACATCTGCCTCATCCATGATATAAAATCCGTACTTATCGCAAAGATAGTATAACTCCGGCCTTCCTGGATAATGGCTGGTTCTTATTGCGTTCACGTTATGAGCTTTCATCAGTGTCAAATCCTGTTTCATCTGATCGATGGTCACAGCACATCCTGTTGAAGGATTGCTGTCGTGTCTGTTAACGCCCCGAAGCTTAACATCCACACCATTGATAAGCAATACTTTATTCTCTATTCTGATATCCCGAACACCGACTGTTTCAATAAATGTTTCTCCGTTATACTTCATCACTAACGTATATAAATACGGATTTTCTGCATTCCACAATACAGGCTCTAGAATCATAAATGAAATTTTACCGTCTTGCGCCTCCCCTTCCAGGATCTTCTTTCCGGACTGTTCCTGCAGACTGTACTGCACATCCAGCCTGCCGCCGCCTTCCAGATCAACTGTCACAAAAGCCTTATCATACCGATCCACTAATACCGTATGAATAAAATAGTCCCTCAAATGATTGACAGGTCTTTTTAATATGTAAACATCCCTGAAAATCCCAGACATTCTAAATTTATCCTGATCTTCGAAATAAGTTCCATCACACCATTTTAAAACAAACACGGTGATATGATTTATTCCATCAGATAAGTAATCTGTAATATCAAACTCACTGGTAGAATGACTAACTTGACTGTAGCCCGCAAATTTTCCATTTATATATAAATAGAAACAGGAGTCAACACCTTCAAAATTCAGATAACTTTTCGGGTAATCGGAGTCACTTCTATATTCAAATGTCCTGTGATATACACCACACGGGTTTTCTGAAGGCACAAATGGTGGATCAAAGGGAATAGGATAATTAACATTTATGTACTGTCGCTTGTCATATCCATAATTCTGCCAGACAGACGGAACCGGAATCCGTTCCCATTCATGTACAGTTTCGTGAATACTTTCGGGCTTATGGTCTATATCATAAATACTGGAAAAATATAGGAAATCCCACTCGCCGTTTAATTGAAAACATTGAGCTGAGCTTTCTTTTTGTTTCTCAACATCAAGTTCAACCTCCTGCAATGGAATGTAATAGCATCTTGGTTCCATTGTATTCACATGATTAAGTTGAGGGTTTTCGAAATATCTATCCTTAAACACCATACTTTTTCTAACCTTTCACCGCACCTGCCGTCATACCATTTATGATTTGTTTACTGAAAATACAGTAAATGAGAATAATCGGTAACGAAACCATCAGTAAAGCTGCCAGAAACAATGTGTACTCCATTTCTCTACCGGATGAATAACTTTGCACTGCTACAGACAAGGTTCTGTATTGACTGCCGGAACTTAAAACAGTTGCAAAAGCGAACTCATTCCAGCTGGCAAGAAGGGTCAGTATACCCACGGTTGAAATCATCGGTTTGCAAAGCGGAAATATCATGTTCTTTAATAGTTGCCTCATTCCACATCCGTCGATTACAGCTGCTTCCTCTATTTCTTTTGGTATACCATGAACAAAACTCTTGCACAATAAGATTCCCAATGAGATCTGCATCGCAAAATAGGGAAGAATCAGCACAAACCTTGTATTAAGCATACCCAGTACCTTGTATTGCAAAAACATTGGTACAAGAAGGGAATAGAGAGGGATTACCATACCCACAAGAAATATCGCTGAAATAATCTTTTTTCCCCTAAACTCATATCTCTCAAGAAAATAGCCCACAATAATCGACCCTAAACACACAAGAATTACATTTATGACCGAATTAAACACCGTATTAAATGTCGCCGGTATAAGATTTCCCAGTTGAATCGCTTCCCAGAAGTTTCCCCATTGAGGATCAGCAGGAAGTGAGATGGTGTCTTTCATAAACTCAAATTTATCTTTTACCGAGTTATATGCCAGCCAGATCAGCGGAAAAATGCAGGTTATTGAAATTAGCATCGTTGCAATATTTAAGAGAACAGATATTGACTTATTCTTAAGCTGCTTCATCACTGTTCCTCCTTTTCCCGAAATATTCTACTCACGCCGCCGATTAAGATCACACTTAGAATGATCATTCCTATGGATACAGCAGATGCATATGACAACTGTTTTGTCTTGAACGCAACATCATAAGCATATAATGCAGTAACCGTGGAACTCCTTCCGGGTCCGCCTCCCGTCATTGCATAAATTGTATCAAAAAGTTTCATACATCCCGATACGCACAATGTTACGCAAACCGATAGCGTGGGTTTCATCAGCGGAAGGGTTACATATCTTACTGTCTGGCTGTAAGACGCCCCATCAATTTTAGCGGCTTCCATTAGACTGGTATCCACATTTTGAAATCCCGCCATCATTATAATCACATACTGACCAACAAACTGCCAGATCAGCACAATTGCAAGTGAATAAATTACGATTTTGGGATCATCCAGCCAAAGCGGTACAATGTCTTCCATCCCAATCTTTTCCATTATAGCCGATATAAGTCCAATGTCTTTGTTGTACACAATCTGCCAAATCATAGCAACAACAACCGATGACAAAACCGAAGGCAGGAAAATAACCCTTCTGTGGAACCCCTGGAATTTTACTCTTTTGTTCTGCACAACAATCGCAAATACAAAAGCCAACCCAATCTGAAACACGAGCATAAGAGCCATAAATTTCAGGTTGTTTAAAAATGACATCCAAAATGTTTCATCTTTTACAAGCTTGATATAGTTATCAAGTGCAATAAAATCTATTTTATTTCCCCCCCGCCAGTTTGTAAAACTGATTCCAAATGCCATCAAAAGCGGTATTACAAACGCAATAATAAACAGAAGGAAAAAACGGAAGCACATATAAGTATATTGTTTTCGTTTTTACTTTTAATCCAGCATTGTTCACACCATATTCCTCCTATAAGTCCTCCGCCCGTCATGACTGTACCATGGCAGGCGGTTTTCTTACTACTATTTCATATCTATGTATTCTTCATATGCTGTCTGCATTTCATCTGCAAGATCTGCCGGTTCTTTGATCTGCATTAAAACTTCCTGAAGCCCTCTCTGATATACATCTTTAACAGAAGCCGGCAGAGAACTGTCCCAGTTCAGGCATCTTGTCACGCCATCCGCATTGGAGACTTCCTGCTCTCTCTGCGTAATAATGTTAAGTTTGCTTGTATCATACTCTACTTTCCACGGTGTGAACATTCCCTGTTCTTCCGCTAATACTTTGCCGAAATCCTCACTGCAAATATAGTTTGCAATAAAATCCATTGCGTAAGGGATTTTCTCCTCATCAATATTGCTTCCCAGTGCAAGTCCCCATGCCGAACTGGATACGACAGAATCATGAGCCTTTGCATTTTCTGCAGGTACCGGCCACAGTGCCACTTGTGTCTCTTCCGCTACCTCCGGAGCGATCTCCACACAGCTGTTGCACTCCCAGTTTCCGGCCGAAATCATAGCAGCTTCCCTGTTCTGATACAGGGCACCTCTCTGGTCATTATCAATGCTTGACAGATTATCATTAAATACCCCTTCTTTGGCAAGTCTCTGGTACTGGTCAAGGGCATCTACAAATTCTTTGTCCGTAAATGCCGCTTTACCATCGCAGGCAAGAATAGAATCGAACCAGTCATTCCCCACAAAGTTATTTACAAATGCACTAAACGCCAGTGAATCTGCCGGCCAAAGTGCCTTATCACCCATTGCCATCGGAATATAGCCCGCATCTGCAATCTTTTTAGAAACATCGATCAACTCATCCAGAGTTTTAGGGAATTCTGTAACTCCAACCTCTTTAAAAATTCCTTCATTATAGAGAATAAACGCATAATGTGCATCTTCCCATGGGATACCGTAAATAGCTCCGTCAGCTGACATCTCTTTGAAGTAACTTTCATCTATTTTATCTGTAATTCCATATTCTTCCGCGTAACTTGTCAGATCAAGAATTGTTCCGATGTCAGCATAATCCGATGCCATTGAGCCATTCACCATGCAAATGTCCGGCAGTTCCCCTGCCGCACTCCAAGTTTCTGCCTGCAGCAGATATGCATCCGAAGGATAATACTCCTCTTTAATGGTAATCCCAGGGTTGTCTTTTTCGAATGCTGTAATCGCGTTCTGTATGGATTTGTACTGAGCATCTCCTTCGCCCTGGAAGTGTGCATAAACTATCTCCATCTCTTCATTTCCATCTGCTGAGGATCCTTTCTGATCCGCTCCACATCCGGCCAGACCCGCTACCATAAGTCCTGCAAGAACCAAACACATTTTTTCGTTTCATCTTTTTTTCCTCCATTACCTTTTTGATAATATTATTTATAACAGTTTTCGCTTTCCATTTATATGGAAAAAGAACTAAAAAAAATGGAAAAATGAAAACCTTTAACAGGCTCTCATTTTTTCCAAATTTTTCTTCTATATCTATTTCAAATTTTTTTCTAATAACTCATCTGCTGTCCAATGATTCTTCGGAGCCTCCCTATAATATAACCATAACTTATCTTGATTCAGACTGTATATAGGATCCATATATAGCATAAATTCTCCGACCGTCTTTCCTGTTTCAACATAACTTTTATATAGATATTCTATATCCTTATTTACATTGTCAGGAACATCTTCAAACGCAGGATCACCTCCATTTTCAAAAATCCACATGGATAAATACTCTTTCTGAGACCATTTATCTAGGACTTCTTTGACCACATCAAGATTTTCACTTTCCCTAAATGAAACAAAACCAACTGAGAAATCCAGATAAACTATATTTTTAGACTGATTGTACGCAAAAGGCGGAACAAACATTCCCATATTCAGATTACTATGATGTTGATTCATAACAGGAATCATCGTAGAATATCCAAACACCATTGCCCCTTCCTGATTATTTAGTTTATCTATCATGTCATTGTAATCGATATACATATAATCATTGTTTACATACCCCTTTTCAAACAAGCCTAAATACGTGTCAATCACCTTATAACTCTCTTCGTAATCACCCAATTTTTCTTTCCAGATAATATTTCTTCAGTTATTTTTTCGCAATTTTGTCACTGCCAAATGAGAGTGGAAATCCATAGTTCATCCATATCTGTGGAATCCAGTTATCAGCACACAATAAAACTGGAGAAATTCCAAGACTTTTTAGTCTTTCACACACATTATAAAAATCTTCTTCACTCTCCGGAATAGCAATCCCATATTTTTCAAAAATATCTTTATTATATATAATTCCTCCTACACCCGAATTTTTAAGAAATGGAAATCCATATATCCTTCCGTCTGAATATGTTACCTGTTGCGGATTCGTCAATTTTGACACCCATGATTCTTCTGTAAAATCGGCCAAATAGCGGCAGGGATTAATCAGATTGTATATATGTGGAATATTAGCATCTAACATATCCGGATAATCTCCACTGTTTATCATCATCTGAATGACAGATTCTGCCTGATTATCGGGTAAAACACGAACTTTAATTCGAATCCCCTCTTCAACATATAACCTTTTTTATCATGTTCTTCAATCCTGTATAATATCTGGATTCCTGAACAATCATAGTAATCTCTTTTTCTTCTCTCTTCTCCTGTATTCCCACGTGCGCCTGAAGCAAATTCCATAAGGAATAACTAATCAAACCTATTCCCAGCAAGAACAGCAGAACTGGCAAAATAATTGCTTTACGTTTCATTGTTTTTCACCTGATTTCTATATTCTGAAGGAGTGATACCAAATTTTCTACGGAACACTTTAGATAAATACAGAGCATCATTAAATCCTACCGCCCTGGCAATTTCCTTCACCGGTAATTTTAGTTCCTGTGCCAACATTTTCCTTGCACATTCTAACCTTAATTCCTGTAGATACTCCATCGGCGACTTTTCATATTTACTGCGAAACACGTCCCTTAAATATGCGGGCACAAATCCAAATATATCCGCCAACTCTTTATTTCCCGTCACACTCTTATAATTATGATCCAAATACTCTTTTATATCCAATGCTAGCTTTTGTTTGTTTCCACTATAATCTTCAACACAAAACATCCTGATAATCATTTTTTCCAGTTTGTCATACAATTCTTCTCTATTATACGAACTTTGTATGATATCGGCAATCTCATCCTCCATTTGATTATACGTATAATTGCTGTTGATTTCCTCTGAGAACCGAAAAAATGCAAGTTTCAGTATTTCAAAAATAACTTTTCGTTCTGCCACGGGATTTAAGATTTTCATTATCAATTCCATCACATGTTCACTTACACGGACTTTTAACACTTCTTTTCGTACCGTCTTCAAATAATGTACGCCATTCTCCATCACGCTCTTTGCTTCTTCTTCATCCATAAGACGGCTTTCTTCGACTCCCATAGCCCCTATCATATATTGATGCAGACGCTTATTGGTTTCAAAAATCGTCTTGTGTGTTTGTTCCTGACCAGCCATGATGATCGTAACCAGATCGCATTGAGACTGATAATCACGGAACAACTTTTCAACTATATTCTTTGTTCTTCCTCCCAGCTTCCGGAATACAATGATCCTTTCATTTTCATATTTGGTTGGAATTATCCATCGTAACTCATCAGATATATACTTATCTAGAAAGGAATTCAGTTGTTCATCTATCCTATTCTGCCCCTCTGTAAACGCGTAATCCTCCCGAAGCATTATGTATGGTCCTACCGTCAGCAAAGCTGCTTCAAATTCTCTATCATCAGAATTATTTATATATGCAGTCTCTTCTTTACTCCGATCAATCCATATCATCCGCTCTACCTTTTGTAGCACCCTCGTCAATTCATTCTTTTTCAGTGGTTTTAACAGGTAATCCAGCACACCACATTGCAGTGCCTCCCTGGCGTATTGAAATTCCTGATATCCGCTCAGAACAATTGTATAAACTGATAATTGCTTTTCCTTCACGAATTTAAGCACTGCCATCCCATCCAATACCGGCATTTGCATGTCAACAAACATCAAATCAAACTTTTCCTCCTGCAAAGCCTCTATTGCTTCTTTTCCATTGACAGCTGTTCTCGTAACATGAAAAGAAGAGTTAGCAGACTCTACCTGCCTGCATATGCTACGAAGAATAGGAATTTCATCCTCAACAACCAAAACACTAATCATCGCATCTGCCCCCCACCGTTATTACTGCTCCATGCCCCAGTTGGCGTTCGATATCAAATATCATGTCACACCCATATGACAAATATAACCTCGTAATAATATTTTTCATTCCCATGCCACCTATTTTTGATTCCTCTCTCCAAGCATCGTTCTTTATACCTTCACCCATCAGTTTCTGCTTGTATTGCATCAGTTCCATTCTCATTTCATCTGAAAATCCCACTCCGTTATCCCTGATTTCAATTTGCCATGTTTTATGATCTGTGTTGCAGATTATCTGCAACTTCCAGGGGAACTCCGTTGCCTTTAATCCGTGTTTAATACTGTTTTCCACAAGTGGTTGTATTACAAAATGTGGAATATGGATATTCTCAATAGCATTTCTTTTCTCAACCGTAAAGATCAGATTATCTCCGTATTTCAGATGAAAAATCCACAAATATTTTACGGCACATTCCAACTCATCTCTTACAAGCGATTTATCCTCGGTGACCTCTACCCCATAGCGAATCAGATCTGAAAAGTTCTCACAAATTTCAACAATAGTATTGTAATCTTCCTCTAGTGCGTACGCCTGAATAATAGCTATTGTATTATGGATAAAATGCGGATGGATTTGCGCCTGCAGTGCGTAAAGCTGAACTTTAAGTCTCTCTGTTTTAGCCGCAATTTCCCTTTTCATGCTGTCGTCCAATTTTAGAAACATCTGGTTGAATGTTTCCTGTAATTCTTCAATCTCATTAAATTCCCTGTTATCTATGATTTCACAATTGTTCTTATATTTCATCCGCCTGGTTATGGATTCACATAATTGGACCAAAGGTTCTGCCAGAAATAAACTCAATTTTCTCTGAATGAGAAAATATATCGAGAGAATAGTGATATAAATGCCTAACGTAAAAATCACCGTAAAAAATACAAACCGATTCAACTCATCCCTGCTGTGAAGAACAATGATCCCCACTTGATTATGAAAAGTACTTCCCTGAACCCAAAAATAATTATCCAGATTTTGATCCTTTAAGAAATCTTCGTAGTTCGTATTTGTATTTTCAATTAACTGAGGAATTGTTGAGCCCATAACACGGCCTGTTTCCGCATCATATAAAACAAGCACGCTGCCCGAAAAATCCTGCTGAAGTTTATTCTCTAACTGCTGAACATCAATCCCCACTTCCACGTACCCGATACAATACGGTGTAATATCATCGCTTTTTATCTGTCTTATAATCGTTACTGCTTTATATCCTGTCACTACACTTCGGTTGGTTTCATTCTCGAACATATTGTATACTCGCGGTTTATCAAATTCATTTTCCAGAGACTCAAAAAAATTCCTCGTCCCGGGAATAACGAAACTGTTCTGTGTCTGTTTCCTGACCGGCATAAACAAACGAACCCTTTTTATCAAAAATACTTATTCCCGAAATATTTTCCTGATCCAGAATAAAAGACCACAATATCTCGTTTACCCTTTCAGCTTCAATTATATTATTTTCGAAAAATTTATCATAGGAGTCATTTTCTGCCTGCTTCATGATATCTATAACATCCGGATTCAGGCTCACCTGCAAAGCTATTGTATCAAGTGAATTAATAGATGCCTCTATCGTTGTCTCACTTTGTTCAAGTATGTTTTTCATACTATTCATCTGATCATTCTTCTGAGCAGTAATATAATAAAGCAAGAATATTCCAAACACCACAAATAATATTACTGAAATAATAAGAATATTATACGTAGCCAATCGCTCGCTGAAATTTTTCTTTTCACTTACACTCACCAATAAATCTCTTTCTTTTTCTCAATACTCAATTTCTACTTATAATTTATATGATTTCGGTGTATATCCCATTTTCTCTTTGAAAATTCTGCTGAACTGCGAGGAAGAGGAAAAGCCACACAACTGAGCGATTTCTGTACAAGAATAATTTTCCTGTTCCAAAAGTTTACACGCGTTCTGAATCCTTTGCTGCATAATATATGCTTTCAATGACACACCGGCTATTTTTTTCAAATTTTTGGTCTCAAATAATCAGGATTATAGTTCAGTTCTTCGGCAATATCCGCAATACGTTTCTGAAACAGCATTGTAGAATCGATTTCCTTTATTAATTTATAAATGTCGCTGTCTTTTTCGCACTGTAAACTGTTCCTCAATAACTCCACAAGTATTTCTGCCGTCTTCATATTACATAATTCGTGATAACTTATCTTTTTGCTCAGCATATTCCCTTTTTCATCGATTTAAACAACTGGTATACACTCTGGTCTTTTAGTACATACAACCCAGAACGGAATTTTTCGTATATATTTCAAACTTTTAAACCGTATACATGTATATTCGCTATAGCAGTCTGCATCATAGTCTTTTACATCCTTACTTTGTGTTAATAGCACGCTGTTAGGTTGATAATGATACGGTATATCATTTATATATATTTTCCCCCGACCACTGTAAAAGTAAATCAATTCATGGCTTACATACGAAAAACCCCGGACGCTTTCCCCTTTCTTATATGAAAGAGTGAAAACCGATTCCAATTGAATATCCACAGTATAACCTCCGATTGAACAAAATCGCTGCGCGATGGCCTGCCAAGGCTGTGGCGCAGTTTTATTGTTAGGGCAAAGCCCTGTTTGCCATTGTGGAGTTTTTCGCTGATCCGAAAAACGGAGCTTTGGAAAACAAATAAACCACCTGCTATGCAGGTGAGTCAGCATTGCTTCAGCTTACAGAAAAAAACCTCCGGTGGTATAATTAATGTAGGTTCGCCAACCGCACTAATATACACAGGAGGTATCCATATGGATAATAATAGTTTATCACATACAAAGTGGAATTGTAAGTATCATATTGTTTTTGCACCAAAATATAGAAGAAAAGTAGCATATGGAAAAATTAAACAGGATATAGCAGATATTTTGAGTATGTTATGCAAAAGAAAAGGGTGTAAAAATTTGTTGAAGCAGAGATATGTCCAGATCATGTACACATGTTAGTAGAAATTCCGCCAAGCATAAGTGTATCGTATTTTGTAGGGTACTTAAAAGGAAAGAGTACATTAATGATATTCGAAAGACATGCAATCTGAAGTACAAATATGGAAACAGACATTTCTGGTGTCGCGTGAGTATTCCAATGCAATAGTGCATGCTTTCCAAGGATTCAGAGCACCCGTTTTCCGGAAAAATAGTGCATATCTTTCCGGAGCAGAGTGCAGCATTTAATTAGTATTCATCAGGAATAGCTATTCCGTGTTCTGTAAGAAGTACTTGTAAACGGTCAATATATTCTCTTAAGTGCTGGATTTCTCTCCAATTATCATGACACAGTTCATCGGCTTCCTCTAATTCGTGGCGGGTTATTTCATAATCCGTAAACTTGATGCATTTATGGTCTTTGCTGAAGGCGCAATAGTCAGTCATGGACAGCTCCTTTCCGGGAAGCGTTAATGCCATGGCGTTCCCTCATGGATACACGGCCATCAATCATCACCTCGTAGGAATTATGAATGATCCGGTCGATGATTGCTTCGCAAATAGTGGCATCACATTCATTTCCAATGCGGTTGTACCAGCCTTTTGGTTCAAACTGTGTACAGAAAATCACAGAGCCTTTTACACTACGGGCTTCAATGATCTCGAGAAGCTCCCGTGTCTGTTCTGTAGATACTGGACTTAACAGGAATTCATCCAGAATCAAAAGATCAATCTTTTGATATGCTTTAATTACCTTTTTCAGCGTGCCGTCCCCATGTGCAACAGCCAGCTCATTCAATAGATCCGGCAGACGTACATAACGTACTTTGATAAAGTTCCTGCAGGCTGCGATCCCGAGTGCACAGGCGATGTATGTTTTGCCATTCCCGGAGGCTCCTTTTAAAATGATATGGTGGTCATCGGATATATACCGGCAGGTGGAGAATTCCAGCATCTGTCCTTTATCCAGATTTCGGTCAGGATGATACTCGATATCTTCCATGCACGCATTGGGATAACGGAATTCAGCACTGCGGATAAGCTTTTACAGTTTTGTGCTTTTTCGCTTATCCCATTCTTTATCAACCAGCATACCGAAGCGGTCTTCAAAGGATAATCCCTGATAGGTCTCAGGATCCCTGCACTGGCATTCAAAAGCATCTGACATTGCAGATAATCGCAGATCATGCAGCTTATCTATGGTTGACTGACGGATCATGAACGGTCACCTCCTTCGTAATAGGAGGCACCTCTGGTAATGCCATACTTGGAACTTTCTTTATTAAAAGCGCTGGAAGCAGCTTTCTCTACTGCCACTTTGTCCTGACCATTTTTCAAAATGGTGCTGATATTTTTCAAACTTGGGCTTGGCGTGTAACTAAGTGCCTTGACACAGGCGTTTTCCAAACGTTCCGTACCATAGCGGTCCGCAAGTTTCATCAACGATGCACAGGATTTGTAACCCTGTTGTTCTACCTTATGCATATATAAAAAATGTTTTACTACAATAAGGGTGGAACAGCCAACATTCTTTCCCCAGGCCAGAAAACTGTCGGTGTTGTATTCCAGAAACTTTCTGTGATTTTCAGGCATATGTTCTGGTACATAAATCGGTTCCGGAGAGTACAGCCTACGCACATGCGATGCTATACGGTTGTTGTGGTAAAAAACTTCAATACTGTTTTCAGTGACACGGATATCGACTTTCTTACCGATAAATTCATACGGGACAGAATACTTGCAATCTCCGATTTTTATGAGATAATCGGGTTGTATGGTGGCAGTTGACCAGACAGCCGTTTCATACGGGGAAGCAGGTAATGGCATGAGGAAGTCCTTTTCTTCTTCAATAAATGCAGATAACCTGCTTCCTTTCTTTTTCTGGAAAGGTTTCGCATTGAATTCTTCAAGTTTTTACATGGATGGCTTTATTAAGCTCATCAAAAGTGAAGAACTTCCGGTTTCTTAAGGCTGCAAGGATCCATGTTTCAAGAACTTTTACAGTACCTTCCGCATTTGGTTTATCCTTCGGTTTTACCGGACGGGCAGGAATAATTGCAGTTCCATAGTGCTCTGCCATTTCGTGGTAGGATCGGTTAAGTATAAGCTCTGTCCGTGTGTTTTTGATCACACCTGTTTTAAGATTATCTGGTACAAGAATACGTGTTACACCGCCAAAGAATGAATAGGCATGGATATGAGCTTCTATCCAGTGGTTGGATTTCATATCGGGGAATGCTTCCGCATATCCATACAAACTGCATGGAAGAACAGCAACAAATATATATGCAGATATGTCGCTGCTACTGGCAGCATCATAAACTTTAAGCGTATCGCCTACCCAGTCTACCTCTATTATTTCCCCAGGTTTGCGCTTGATTCTGAGAGTTGCCTTCTTTGATGCAGCATAGGCATGATATTTGTCATTAAACTGTGAATGCTGATACGGAATCGTATGCTCAGCTTCGCATTTTGCACAGTATTCCGCCCATAAAAGTGAGAGTGTTACACCGGGCTTGGCCAGTTCATTGTAAACATACTCATAATCAGGGAGTCTTCTTCCCTCATTATTGCCCCTGCCTGGATAAAACAGATGCCCAATATCTCTGTTAGCCAGAGTTTCCGGAATAGGCCATTCCAGAGAATGTGTTTCAGCAAGCTTAAGCACCTCTGAAACTGTGTTGCGTGAACAGCATAAGCTGTTAGCAATGGCTACATTGCTGAACTTCAGACTATGCAGTCTGATGATTTCTCGATAATCAGTCATGGTTATCGACCTCCTGTAATGAATTTACACAATTTTATGTGCATGGATTCATTATAGGCGATTGCACTATAGAGCGGAAATGCCTGCTCTAAAATATCGGATTTAGGTGCTCTGAATTTCTGGAAAAGATGCACTACTTAAATGGAATATACATCGCGGATATTATGTAGATACGGTAGGGAAAAATGCAAAGAAAATACAGGAATATATAGCAAATCAGTTACAGGATGATCTGGAATATGATCAAATGACACTGAAAGAGTATATTGACCCGTTTACGGGTGAGCCAGTAAAACGTAACAAATAAAGATAAGCCCGAAAGGGCTTTGTAGGTAAATGATGTTGCGCTTGGCGAACCTATTTCGATGAGTCTTTAGACTCCAGTGCCGGTAATAGACCCTTATAGGGTCAAAGCAAACCACCGGCTAAGCCGGTGGTCGTGATTGCCAAAAATATGGCAGACAACAAGTACAGATCAGCAAATAAGGAAAGGAGGATTATCAAAAAACACAAAGAAACTCAGAGAATGCAAGGAGGGCGTTATGAAACGCAAAAAAGATGGCAAAAAAGAGGTCGTGCACCTTCCCAGGAGTATGGCAGATCGTATGTAATCCAGATGGAAAGGAAACTTCGCCTGAGTCTTTTAAGATGGCATACGATATGCTGGTCTAAAAAATCTCTGTTTTATCTGATATCGGTATTGTTTGCAACACATCCGGGAGAAGAATCACTGGAGATGGCGAAAAATTTGTGTACGACTGACTCTGCTGCCCGCGAGATCCGCAAAAATGGTATGGGAGCATTAGTCAAATGTATGCGGGAACATCTGAATGAAACTGGAAACTTATAAGGTATGGGAGGACAATTATGAACAAATCAATCATGATGGGACGAGTAGTAAATGAGCCTGATTTACGCTACACACAGACAGAGAATGGAGAACTTGCCATCGCAAACTTTCGCTTGGCGGTAAACCGGAAATTTGTACGAAGAGGAGATCCGGAAGCAGATTTCTTCAGCTGTACGGCATTTTTGGCAGAAAAGCAGAGTTCGCGGAAAAATATTTGTTTAAGGGTATCAAGATTCTGGTAGAAGGTCGTATGCAGAATGACAACTACAAGAATCGGGCTGGTGGAAAATGTCTACGGCATGCGGCTTATGATAGAAGAGATTTCTTTTGCAGAAAGTAAGAAAGCTTTAGAATCTGGAAATGACGAGCGGGAAGAACCGGAAAGAGAAACGAGGGCATCTTCTAATCGAAACCGTTCTGACCGTGCGGAAAACCAGCGTTCAGCTTCCAGAAGCACCAGAAGTGAAAGAGCAGCAGAAATGGATGACCGTGACTATGACAGGGAACGTGAAGGTGGAAGATACAGAAGCAATACCAGGACAGATGCATCGGATGACAGACGGAGATCAAATTCTGGCGGGACAAGATCCAGAGGAACTTCGGCAAGAAGCCGGGAGCGTAGTCAGGATATTGATGACCGGTACATGGAAACAGATGATGAAAAACTGGATTTTGACTGAGCAAATCATAGGAGGAAATGCTTATGATGGAGAAAATGAACAAATGGTTGTCTGCACATAAACAGCTGTGCGTGATAACTGGAATTTTTGGTCTGTTAGTATCACCATTTTTATGGCCGGTATTTCTGGCAGTGATCATACAGTCCCTTTCACTGGTCATTCCGGTTGCAGCAGGACTGTTTTTCTATGGAAAAATTTATTATGAAAAAGGACAAGGAGGAAACGAATGAGAATGATGATGACAACAAACAGCAAAAGAACCATGCAGATGCCCGTAAAGTACATGCAGATGCTGAAAAGACCGAGGATTTACCGAAAAATCATGAGAAGGGATCGGAAACGGTAAATTTCGATAATCAGGAGAAGCAGGCAAGATGCAGGGCACAGGTTGCCATATGGTACGAAATGAAGGCTTTGAGCGGATCCAGGCGATTAGGAAAACTCTGGAATCTGAAAATCGAAACTGATTTTTCAGTAAACAGGGAAGGAATCTGCAGTATTTCCATTTGGAAAAAGGAAATATCGAAGGGTTGGAATTTTAAAAGGATATCCTTTTGGACAGACAGAGGTGATCCGGGGAAAAACTAAAGAAGGATGGTTTCATCACCAGTATGGGATGCAATAATTATCTCTGGATCTCATGGTAGAGAGGAGCTGGAACATGAGCATTTGCTGTAAAGCCATCCGGCAGATCTATTATAATGCAGGAAGTGGATATACGGTAGCTTCCTACATGACCAATGAAGATTTACCGGAGGAAGTAAAAAAACAAAAGAATGGAAATTATGGAATATTTCAGGCATTTGGAACCGAACTTCCGACAAACGAAGGCCTGGATGTGGAACTGACGGGAGACTGGAAACCCACAAAATATGGAATGCAGTATAGTGTGAGCAATTTTTCAGTAACCATGCCAACCACAAAAGAAGGTATTCGGACTTATTTGTCGTCATCCCTGATCAAAGGGATCGGACCGGCAATGGCAGCCCGCATCGTAGAAACGTTTGGGGAAGACACACTGAATGTTTTTAATGACAGCCCGGAGAAACTTCTTCAGGTAAAAGGAATTACGCAGAAACGCTTAGATGATATTCTGGAAGGATATCAAAAAAGCAGTTCCATCCGGGAACTGATGATGTATTTGTCCCCTTTTGGGGTGACTCCTGCAAAAGTTTCAAAAATACAGGAGAAATTTGGCCCTGCTGCAGTTATGATCGTGAAGGAGGAGCCTTTCCGGCTCTGTGAGGTTCATGGATTTGGATTTCTGACTGTTGACCAGATTGCAGTAAAGGCAAAACATTTCCGTGCAGATGATCCCTCCTGTATTAAGGCTGCTATTTTGCATATTATGTCAGAAGCAGAAGGCGAAGGACATTTGTATTTAAAAAGAGAGGACATTATAGAACGTGTCGAAAAACTTTTAAATCACAACAAAGATGTTTCACCGGTCTCTGAACGGCAATCCGGATACAGGCAATGATATGATCCATACAGATGGAAGCCTGGTCTGCCACGATGGAGGGTTTTATACACGCAAAAGCTTCCAGGCCGAACTGGGAGCTGCTGCCGCATTAGTCAGACTCCATATGCAGACGGGAATGGCTGTAAATGTTGACCGTATTTTAAGAAAGATCCAGAAAGAACAGGATATTATTTTGAATGCGAAACAGC
>ENA-OQES01000090-OQES01000090.1-human-gut-metagenome-genome-assembly--contig:-NODE-90-length-36716-cov-10.261089_pt1 | contig 36716 bp, 32 predicted proteins | sample MGYA00242798_ERZ504641 | MGnify/ENA primary metagenome ERZ504641 (study PRJEB26092, sample SAMD00036327) | human gut metagenome | host: Homo sapiens | study: EMG produced TPA metagenomics assembly of...
CCTCGTGTCAGGGGTTCGATTCCCTTCCCCGCCACCTTGAATTGACTAGGACCTCTGCAAAGGGGTCCTTTTTCTTTTATGCAGCTCCCACATGGAATCGAACCCCCGTGAGGGCGCGGAGCTGAGTAAACGCGTAAGCGTTTGCCAGCGCAGCTCGCAAGGCGCGTAAGCGCCGCAGCGGTCCGTCCGCGCAGCGCGCGGACGCGATTCCCTTCCCCGCCACCTTGAATTGACTAGGACCTCTGCAAAGGGGTCCTTTTCTTTTATGTAGGGTTCTGCGGAAACTGCGTCCCAGAATAAGGGCTCAGAACGGGACACACTTTCCGGTGCCTGCCTCCGGCGCGCGTACACACCTCGTCGCACCATTCCGAGCCCGCCCGCCCCAGACATTCCTCCCACTTTCGCGTCACTTTACAGACCGTTCGGTCGCCTGTCCGCACACGCGGGTATACTCAAAACGATACTTATCCTATGCAATACGATGCGGGTTCGACCTGCATGATCCGAAGGGGGCAGTGATGGAGAGGATACTCGGCGTTAATCTCTCTGGCTGGTTTATTCCCGAGCCTTGGGTGACCCCGTCGCTGTACGCGGCGACCGGTGCATCCAACGCGGCCGAGCTACAGGAGGCCATGGGTACCGCCGCCTATAACGAGCGCATGCGCCGCCATTACGAGACGTTTGTGAGCGAGGACGATTTTCGTCGCATGGCGCAGATCGGTCTCAATGCCGTGCGTCTGCCGGTGCCCTGGTATGCCTTTGGCTCACAGGAGTCCGATGCCTCCTACATATCGGTTGTCGATTACATCGACCGCGCAATTGAGTGGGCTGCCAAATACGACATCCGCGTGCTGCTCGATCTGGCAACCGTGCCCGGTGGCCAGGGCGATTCCAACGATTCGCCCACCACGCCGGAGGCTGTTGCCGAGTGGCATTCGTCCACCAACGGCCGTCATGTCGCACTCGACGTGCTCGAGCGCTTGGCCGATCGCTATGGCGAGGCCGAGAGCCTGCTGGGCATTGAGCTGCTGGACACGCCGCAGATGAGCGTTCGCAAGAGCCTCTTCACCATGACGGATGGCATTCCCGCTCACTACCTGCGCAATTTCTATCGCGATGCCTACGAGCTCGTCCGTTCGTATATGCCCGAGGATAAGATCGTCGTCTTCTCGTCGTCGGGGCATCCCAGCGAGTGGAAGCATTTTATGCGCGGCGCCAAGTACAAGAACGTCTACATGGACCTTCACCTGTACCATTACCGCGACGAGTATGCGCTCGACATCACGAGCCCCCGCGGGCTGACGACGGCGATTTCGCGTAACAAGCGCGAGCTTAAAGAGGCGATTTCGACTGGGTTCCCCGTGCTGGTGGGCGAATGGTCGGGCGCGGCGATCTTTGCTAACTCGTCGGTTACGCCCGAGGGCCGCAATGCCTACGAGCGCGTGTTTATCGCCAACCAGCTGGCTTCGTTTGCGCCGGCTGCCGGTTGGTTCTTCCAAACGTGGAAGACCGAGAAGCGCATTGCAGCATGGGACGCCCGCGCGGCGCTCGGTACGCTCGAGCGCGGCATGATTGAATAGGTTGATATGACGCAAAACAGCGCCCATACGGGCAAACTCTATGTGGTCGGCACGCCCATCGGCAACCTAGGCGACCTGTCCCCGCGCGTTGGCGAGGCTTTTGCCGCCGCCGATGCCATTTGCTGCGAAGACACGCGTGTGACGTCAAAGCTGCTGATGCACCTGGGTATTTCCAAGCCGCTTGTCCGTTGCGACGAGAATGTGATCGCTAGCCGCGCTGCCGGCCTGGTCGACCGTCTGCTGGCGGGGGAGACCCTCGCCTTTGCCTCGGACGCCGGCATGCCGAGCGTGTCCGATCCCGGCCAGGCGCTGGTCGAGGCGGCGCGTGAGGCCGATGTGCCTGTCGAAGTTATTCCCGGACCCTCTGCTTGCGTCACGGCACTCGTTTCGTCCGGCATTCCCTGCGAGCATTTTTTCTTCGAGGGCTTTTTGGGCCGAAAGCACGGCGACCGTGTGCGCCGTTTGCAGCGCCTTGCCGTGGTGCCCGGCGCACTCATCTTCTACGAGTCTCCACATCGCATCGTGGCGACGCTCGAGGCCGTGGCGGAGGTCTTTCCCCAGCGTGAGCTTGCCGTCTGCCGCGAACTCACCAAGCTGCACGAGGAGGTCTTGCGCGGGCTCGCTGACCAGCTTGCCGAGGAGCTGCGTGCTCGCGGCGAGGTAAAGGGCGAGATTGCGCTGGTCATCGCGCCGCCGAGCGAGGACGAGGAGGCCGGCATCGCGCCGGTTGGCGCTGCGGTAGCGGATCCCGACGATGCCCTGCGCGAGGATATCCGCACCGCGCTCGAGGAGGGGGTAGCCCGCCTCTGCGGTGGCCAAGCGCCTGTCTCAGAAGTATTCGCGCCGCAAGCGCGATGTCTATGCCATGGTGCTCGATATGCAATAGATGGAGGATATCCAGCCCTTGCGCTAGAATCATCCCCTGTATGCAACGTTTTTCTGGAGGACAAACCCCATGGATCAAAGCAAGCCTTCGTTCTTTATCACGACGCCCATCTACTACGTCAACGCCGATCCGCACCTGGGCACGGCTTATTCCACCATCATCGCCGACGTTCAGGCTCGCTATCGCCGCTCCGCCGGCTATAACGTCAAGTTCCTGACCGGCATGGACGAGCACGGCGAGAAGGTCGCCGAGGCCGCAGCCAAGCATGGCATGACGCCGCAGGAGTGGACCGACAGCCAGGCTCCGCACTTCAAGGAGCTTTGGAGCAAGCTCGAGATCTCCAACGACGACTTCATCCGCACCACCGAGCCGCGCCAGCATCATGCCGTGCAGTACCTGTGGGAGCGCATGAAGGAGTCCGGCTATCTGTATAAGGGCAGCTACGACGGTTGGTATTGCGTGCCTGACGAGACCTACTTCACCGATACGCAGGTCCAGAAGGGCGACGAGGAGTACGGCAGCGTCGGCCAGCATCTATGCCCCGACTGCCACCGTCCGCTTGAGCGCGTCCAGGAGGAGTCCTACTTCTTTAAGCTTTCCGCCTTCCAGGACAAGCTTCTCAAGCTCTATGACGAGCACCCCGACTTTGTCGAGCCTGCGTTCCGCATGAACGAGGTTCGCAGCTTTGTCGAGGGCGGCCTCAACGACCTTTCCGTGAGTCGCACGAGCTTTGACTGGGGCATCCAGGTTCCGTTTGACGAGGGCCATGTGACCTATGTATGGTTTGACGCGCTGCTCAACTATATGACGGCCGTCGGCTACGGTGTCGACACCGACGAGGCGCGTGCCGAGCTGGCCTATCGCTGGCCCGCGCAGTTCCACATCGTGGGTAAGGACATCATCCGCTTCCACTGCGTCATTTGGCCCGCCATGCTCATGGCCATCGGCGAGGCCCTGCCCGAGCACGTCTTTGCCCACGGCTTCCTGACCGTGCGCAATGCCGAGACCGGCAAGGCCGAGAAGATGTCCAAGAGCCGCGGTAACGCCATCGCTCCGCAGGATGTTATCGACATGCTGGGCGTCGAGGGCTATCGCTACTACTTTATGACCGATGTCGTTCCCGGTACCGACGGCGCCATCAGCTTCGATCGCATGGAGCAGGTCTACAACGCCGACCTGGCCAACAGCTGGGGCAACCTTATCTCGCGTTCGCTCAACATGAGCGGCAAGTACTTTGACGGTTGCGCGCCCGCCAAGCCCGCATCGTTCGATGCGTTCGACAACCCGCTGGCAAAGATCGCCGATGGCCTGGTCGACCGCTACATGGCCAAGATGGACGTGCTCGATTACGGCGGAGCCAAGGATGAGGTCATGGAGCTCATCCACGCCGCCAACCACTACATCGAGGACTCCGAGCCCTGGGCACTTGCCAAGGACGAGGCCAAGGCTGACGAGCTGGCGTTTGTGATCTACAACCTGCTCGAGGCCATCCGCATTGCCGCTCACCTGCTGATGCCGCTCATGCCTCAGACCTCTGCCGAGGCCCTGCGCCGCCTGTCCTGCGAGAACGAGGCCGCGACCGACGACCTCAAGGGCATTTGCGCTTGGGGCCTGCTTGCTGGTGGTCAGCCCGTCGAGAAGGGCGATCCGCTGTTCCCGCGTCTGGCGTAGAGACCGCGCGAGCGCCATATCGGCAATTTGCTGTTTAGATGTAAGGGCATGGCCGCAACGGTCCATGCCCTTTCGTTTCAAGACGCCGCCATCATGCTAAGGAGGCAACTATGACAACTTCGCCTTTGGCAAACCCCACGGCAACAAGGGAGCTGCTGGAGGAGTTTGGCCTTGCGACCAAGCATCGCCTGGGCCAGAACTTTCTAATCGACAATCATGTGATCGAGCGTATCTGCGAGCTTGCCGAGCTTGCAGGTGACGAGCGCGTACTCGAGGTGGGTCCGGGTTGCGGTACGTTGACACTTGCGTTGCTGCAGGAAGCGGCGTGCGTTACGTCCATTGAGGCCGATCCTGAGCTCGAACCGGTGCTCGACGCCCACGCCGCCGACTATGCCAACTTCCGCTTTATCATGGGCGACGCGCTTAAGGTGGGCCCGGAGCAGATTGAGCAGGCTGCGGGCGGTGAGCCGACGGTATTTGTCGCGAACTTGCCCTATAACGTGGCGGCGACGATCATTTTGCAAATTTTTCCAGACGATGCCGGCGCTCAAGCGCGCCGTCGTCATGGTGCAAAAGGAGGTTGCCGATCGCATTGCCGCAGTGCCGGGCAACAAGACCTATGGCGGCTATACGGCAAAGCTTGGCCTGTATGCGCAGGTAACGGGTCGCTTTGAGGTGCCGCCGCGTTGCTTTATGCCGGCGCCACACGTGGACTCGGCCGTCGTGCGTATCGACCGTGTTGACGGTGTGGTGCCCGAAGGACTCGATCGCGAATTTGTGGCCCGCGTGATTGATGCTGCATTTGCTCAGCGTCGCAAGACCATCCGCAATTCCATGAGCGCCAACGGCTTTGCCAAGGACGTGCTCGATGCCGCCTTTGAGGCTTGCGGTATCGCACCCACCACGCGCGCCGAGACGCTCGATGTTGCCGACTTTGTCCGTCTGGCCCGGGAGCTTTCCCATGACGCTTAATGCCGAACGCGTGACGTTTACCAAAAAAAAAGAAGACGGTTGCTTGTCCCGTGCCCTTGGCACCGCTTGCCGACACACATGCGCATCTGCTTTCGTTCTGGGGCAAGGATGTGCCCGAGACACTCGTGCGTGCCAAGGCGGCAGGCATCGACCTGTTGGTGACGGTCTTCGATCCCATTGCCGATAAGCGCAGCGTGACGGACTATAGCGACTGGCTCGTGCGCGAGATTCTGCCGATGCAGGATATCCCGCAGATCAAGTATCTTGCCGGCGTGCATCCGTATGGCGCGCCGGACTATACCGACGACGTTCACGCACAGGTTGTTGCTGCGCTTGATGACCCTTTGTGCGCCGGTATTGGCGAAATCGGTCTGGACTACCACATGGACTATGACGACGATATCGCGCCGGCGCCCCACAGCGTGCAGATTGATTGCATGGCACGTCAGCTCGAAGTCGCCATGCGCTGCAATGTGCCGGTGGAGTTGCACCTGCGGCACGAGGACTCGGATGGGGAGCGCACCTCGCATATGGATGCGTACAACGTGCTTCGTGAGGTGGGCGTGCCCCAGGTCGGTTGTGTGCTGCACTGCTTTGGCGAGGACCGCGCCACGATGGAGCGCTTTGTGGAGCTGGGCTGCTATATCGCCTATGGTGGTGCGGCCACCTTTAAGCGCAACGAAGACGTGCGCGAGGCATTTGCGGCAACCCCACTCGATCGAATTTTGTTCGAGACGGATTGCCCGTATATGGCTCCGGAGCCCATCCGCGGTCTTGAATGCGAGCCCGCAATGATCTCCATTACGGCAAACGCGCTGGTTAACGACCGTGTCGATCGCACTGGTGAGGACGCCGAAACAATCGCGCATGCCGCTTGGGAAAATGCCTGCAAACTTTTTCAAAAATAGTTCTTGCGTTCGCGGTGACGCTCCGTTATTCTAATTCCTGCACGCGGGCGTGGCGGAATTGGCAGACGCGTACGGTTCAGGTCCGTATGGGGGCAACCCCATGAAGGTTCAAGTCCTTTCGCCCGCACCATTAAATGAAAGAGCTCCCAGCAATGGGAGCTTTTTTGTTATGTGCTCATCGCAGGGACTTGAACCTGTGAAGGAGCGAGCGTAAAGAAAACGCGGAGCGTTTTTAGCGAGCTGGCGAGGACGCCGGCAGGCGGCCGAGGCCGGTGCGGATCCGCGAAGCGGATACGCGGACGTCCTTTCGCCCGCACCATGGATTGAAAGAGCTCCCAGCAATGGGAGCTTTTTGTTATGCACGATCTCCTTGGACGGGTATCCTAATGCCAACGTGTGCCTATCAGAGGAGAGACCATGCTGTTTTCCGGTATCATCGCCGCCCTTACCAGCCTTTTGATTCCCATCATCATCCTGTTGTTGCTGCTCCCCAACGCCTGCTACGTCGTTGAGCAGCAGCACGCTGTGATCATCGAGCGCTTGGGTAAGTTCAATCGTATCGTCAACGCGGGCTTCCACGTGAAGGTGCCCGTGATCGACCGCAAGGCCGCCACGGTGAGTCTGCGCACCATGAAAAATGGTTTTGGCATCGACGTTAAGACCCAGGACAACGTGACCATTGGCCTTGAGGTCTCCGCTCAGTACCACGTGAGCTATGACATGGGCGCCGGCCCGGCAGATTCGGGCATCTACAAGAGCTACTATATGCTGCAGGAGCCCGTCGACCAGATGCGCGACTTCATCACCGACGCCCTGCGCTCCTCCATCCCCGTCTACACACTCGATGAGGTCTTTGCCAAGAAGGATGACATCGCCAAGGATGTCAACGCTACCGTTTCCGAGCAGATGGCCGCCTACGGCTTCACCCTCGTGTCGACGCTCATCACCAAAATCGCACTGCCGACCGAGGTTGAGAACTCCATGAACGACATCAACGCCGCCCAGCGCAAGCGCGCTGCGGCACAGGAGCTCGCCGAGGCCGATCGCATCAAGCGCGTCACCGAGGCGACCGCCGAGGCCGAGGCTATGGAAAAGGCGGGCGAGGGCATCGCCAACCAGCGCAAGGCCATCGCGCTGGGTATCAAAGATTCGCTCGAGATCATCCAGGAGACGGGTGTCGGCAATGACGAGGCCAACCAACTGTTCATGTTTACGCAGTGGTCCGAGATGATGACGGAGTTCGCTCGCACGGGTAAAACCTCGACGGTCGTGCTGCCGAGCGACTTTTCGCAGTCGGCCTCGATGTTCGAGCAGATGCTGGCCGCCGGCAAAGTTCAAAACGATTCGAAGGAGTAGACGCGCGTGAAATACACCGTCGTTTGCGTCGGTAAGCTCAAAGAGCGCTTTTGGAAGGACGCGTGCGCTGAGTACACCAAGCGCCTAGGTGCCTATGCCAAGGTGGATATCCGCGAGGTGGCCGATATCGACCCGGCTAAGGCGGGCGGCGTGGATGCCGCGCGCGACAAGGAGGGGGCGGCGATTCTTGCCGCCTTGCCATCTCGAGCGCATGTGATCCTGCTGGCTATCGAGGGCAAGGAGCGCTCGAGCGAGGAGTTTTCGGCGAGGCTCGACGATCTTATGCTGCGAGGCAGCAGCGACATTGCCTTTGTAATCGGCGGTTCGGACGGCGTGAGTGATGAGGTGCGCGCCCGCGCCGACGAGATGCTCAGCTTTGGACGCATTACCTTGCCGCATAACCTGGCGCGTGTGGTGCTGCTAGAGCAGATTTACCGTGCCTGCAAGATCAGTCGTGGCGAGCCGTATCACAAATAGGTCGGCAATACGAAACAATGGCGTGGGACAATACCTTTCGTTTTGAGGAATGTGTCTGAAAGGACTATGAGATATGAAGATTGGATTTGTCGGTTTTGGCAATATGGCGAGCGCTATGGCCGATGGCTGGATCGCTGCCGGTGTAGCTGCGAGCGACATGTGCGCCTGCGCGGGTCGCTACGACGCACTGGTTGAGCGCTGCGAGGCGCGCGGCATGGTCGCCTGCCACGATGCCGCCGAGGTTGTCGCCGCATCCGATATCGTGGTCGCTGCGGTCAAACCGTACATGATCGAGAAGGTATTCGCCCCGCTCAAGGACGCTCTTGCCAAAAAGGTCGTTCTGTCGGTTGCCTGGACCTGGGACAGTGCCAAGTGGGAGCAGGTCCTGCCGGGCGTCGCGCATATCTCGACGGTGCCCAACACGCCGGTTTCGGTGGGCGAGGGCGTCATCGCCTGCGAGAAGGCTTCGACGCTTAACGACGAGCAGCGTGCTGTGGTGCTCGACCTGCTCGGTAAGCTTGGCGCTGTCGTCGAGCTCGACACAAGCCTGCTGTTTGTGGGCGGCACGGTGGGTGGTTGCGCTCCGGCGTTTGTCGCCATGGCAATCGAGGCCCTGGGCGATGCGGCGGTCAAGCACGGTATCCCGCGTGCGGATGCTTATCGCATTGTGAGCCAGATGGTGCTGGGTACGGCAAAGCTGCAGCTTGCAACTGGCCAGCATCCTGCGGCGATGAAGGATGCCGTATGCTCGCCCGGTGGTGCCACCATCAAGGGCGTCGTTGCGCTCGAGGACGCCGGCATGCGCAGCGCCCTGGTCAAGGCAATCGACGCAACCCTCCAGTAAAACCGACCAAAAAAGGGACAGGTTTATGTTGGCAGGTTTTTCCTGCGGTTTTGTCCTTTTAGCGAAAAGTGCCCCGCAACTGGCTCAATTCCAGTTGCGGGGCACTTGCGTTTGCCCAGATAAAACCGACCAAAATAAACCTGTCCCTTTTTGGCAGGTTAGTCCCAGAAGCTGTCTTCTTTGTCCTCGGACTTGGGGCCGCGGTCGACATACATCTTATGGGTGCGCTTCTCCATTACAAAGGCAATAATCGCAAACAGCAGGATGCCGCCGGCGAAAAGGATGGCAAAACCGGTGCGGGTGCCAAACAAAAAGGAAAAAACTGGGTCCATTGGGTGCCTTCTTGCGTAGTTGAGTTGGGTCGTAAACGCTCATAAGTATATACTTGCCCATACATGTACAAGGTTGCAACCTAAATGGAATGTATATCGCCGGAGGATCTAATGCTTGATATCAAGTTTGTTCGCGAGAACCCCGATGCCATCGATGTCGCCATGGCTAACCGCCAGACGTCTTGGGATCGCGAGAAGTTCTTTGAGCTCGACGACGAGCGTCGTGCCGTCATCACCGAGGTCGAGGAACTTCAAGCCACGCGCAATGCCGAGTCCAAGAAGATCGGCGCCCTGATGAAGGAGGGCAAGAAGGACGAGGCCGAGGCCGCCAAAGAGGCCGTGCGCGCCGTCAACGAGAAGATTGACGGTCTGGCCGAGCGCCGCACCGCCCTCGAGCAGGAGCAGTACGACTTCATGGCTCACCTGCCCAACATTCCTTGCGAGGCCACGCCGTACGGCAAGGACGAGGACGAGAACATCGAGCGCCGTCGTTGGGGCACCCCGCGCGAGTTCGACTTCGACTTTAAGCCGCACTGGGATCTGGGCACCGACCTCGACATCCTTGACTTCGAGCGCGGCAACAAGCTCTCCGGCAGCCGCTTCACCGTTCTCGGTGGCGCCGGCGCCCGTCTTGAGCGCGCCCTCATCAACTTCTTCCTCGATACGCACACCAGCCGTGGTTTTAAGGAGTGGTGGCCGCCCATCGTCGTCAAGCGTCAGACCATGTTCGGCACGGGCCAGCTGCCCAAGTTCGAGGACGACGCCTATCACGTCTCGGGCGACAACTTCCTGATCCCCACCGCCGAGGTCGTGCTCACCAACCTGCACGCCGGTGAGGTCCTCGACGCCGATACCCTGCCGCGCCGCTACACCGCCTTCACCCCCTGCTTCCGCGAGGAGGCCGGCTCCGCTGGTCGCGATACCCGCGGCATCATTCGCCAGCACGAGTTCGACAAGGTCGAGATGGTCAAGTTTGCCAAGCCGGAGGAGTCCGACGAGGAGCTCGAGAGCATGACCGCCGAGGCCGAGTTCCTGCTGCAGCAGCTGGGTCTTCCGTATCGCGTGATTAGCCTGTGCACCGGCGACCTGGGCTTCTCTGCCCGTCAGACCTACGACGTCGAGGTCTGGCTGCCGAGCTACAACGCCTACAAGGAGATCAGCTCCTGCTCCAACTGCGGTGACTTCCAGGCCCGTCGCGCCAACATCAAGTATCGCGACCCCGAGAACTTCAAGGGTTCGCGCTATCTGCACACTCTCAACGGTTCCGGTCTGCCGGCTGGCCGTACCATGGCAGCCATTCTGGAGAACTACCAGAACGCTGACGGCACCATCACGATCCCCGAGGTTCTGCGCCCCTACATGGGCGGCCTCGAGAAGATCGAGCCGGTCGCGTAGATTGGCTGCATAAGCGATTTGCTAGGGCACTCCTTTTTGGGGTGCCCTTTTTGTGTGCGGCCATACCATGCTGTGCGGACAGCTCAATAGAAAACACACGAACAACTGTTCTGTATACAGCCATCTACCTGTTATGCTTTTGCTAAATAAGAGCGAGAGAAAGGGGACGCGATGGAGCTGTTTGATGATCGGGTGGTTTTGTTTGAGAGCGACGAGGGCGGGGAGTACCTGCTTGTGACGTGTGAGCCGTCTGGCATGGGTGGCCTGGTGGTTCGACAGACGAGCGAGGGTCCGTTGACCCAATGGTGCTACGAGGAGTCGCCGCATGTGGTTGAGACGTTTGTGGCGCACGAGGGGCTTGTGGCCCTGGAGCATTTCTATGGGGTCCGGACATCTAACCAGGTTGCTCGCATGTTGAGTATCTCGTTTGCCGATTATGATTGTGCCCAGCGGGTGAGATCGCTCCTGAGGGAACTTGATGCTAAGTTTGACGTGATCGAAAAGCCAATCGATCGTACGGGGAACGACGGTATATGCGGAGCAGCATGACAAAACTGCGTTCCACAAAAAAGTTTGAGATTGCGCTTGACTCCAATAAGCTAAAGTGGTTTTATATGTTTTGCGCTGCGGCGTTACCTCAGCTGGATAGAGGGTCTGACTACGAATCAGAACGTCATAGGTTCGAATCCTATACGCCGCACCAATTGAAATTGAAAGCCTCCGGCAACGGGGGCTTTTCTTTTATGCTGCCACCGCATGGATTCGAACCTCGGTCGAGGCGCGGGCGTCAAGAAAACGCGGAGCGTTTTAAGCCCGCGGGCGAGCGCGCCGGCAGGCGGGCGAAGCCGGTGCGGATCCGCGCAGCGGATGCGCGGAATCCTATACGCCGCACCAATTGAAATTGAAAGCCTCCGGCAACGGGGGCTTTTCTTTTATGGCAACACCGCATGGATTCGAACCTCGATCGAGGCACGAACAACTTAATTATCACTCCGTAAAATTTTTTTACTAATTGTCGCTTGACCCATCGGGGGCTCGCGTGCATAATAATCCGTGCGTTGCGGCGTTACCTCAGCTGGATAGAGGGTCTGACTACGAATCAGAACGTCATAGGTTCGAATCCTATACGCCGCACCAACTGAACTTTAAAGCCTCCGGTAACGGAGGCTTTTCTTATATATCGACATACTTGAGGAGTTGCTTTCGCCGTGTTTGAAAGTATCGAGTCGATCGACTGCATCAAATGATTAAAAATCAAATTCGATAACTTTTTTTGAAAAACGCTTGACGATTATTCAGTCCATGTGCATAATAATCAACAAGTCGCGGCGTTACCTCAGCTGGATAGAGGGTCTGACTACGAATCAGAACGTCATAGGTTCGAATCCTATACGCCGCACCATTTGAGATTAAAGCTCCCGGCAACGGGGGCTTTTCTTTTACGTAAACACCGCATGGATTCGAACCTCGGTCGAGGCGCGGGCGTAAAGCGGACGATTTCCTGTCGACTCGTGTAAGATTCCGAGTAGATGTCGCGACTTATTCGCGACCACTCCTTCTCTCAACGACCGATCAGGGTGATACTTCGTGGCAGAGCGTCCGACATACAAGCTCAGGTTTCTCGATCCCAAGAAGCGCTTTCCGGCGATGCCCGAGCAGCCTGCGGGACGCTCATATGGCGTGGTCTGGAAACTCTTTGGCGAGGATCAGCATGAATCTTGCTATGTCGTCGAATTCGTTGGCAAAAGTCATGTGTCGCTTTTGGGTTACGTAAGCGTTTCGGGCGAGGTGTACAAGGTGGACCGCCCCGTTAGCGAGACTCCGCTGCCCAACGATCCCGACATGGAACTGGTCCTTGACGAGTCGGACTCCGGTATTGGTGAGATTGTGGTACGGGGAGCCAACGGCACAATGCGCGCGTGCGCGCGAACCGTCGGCTCTCCCGAAGGCCCCATGCGCGAGCAGTCCGACCACGAGACATGGAATTCGACCCGCTCCCTTCCTTACGGCGAGTTCATGGCATCGATGTTCCTGCGCTACGTGATATTCGCTGACTCCGAAAATGCCATTGCGAGCACGGCGGACGCCGGCGGACTCGACGAGGGTATGCAAAATGTTATCGACAAGATCAAGCTCGTAAAGTTGCCCGAGCCGGTCGAGGTGTTTTTTGGGCTTTAACACGGCACCGCTCCCTGATGCTATCGAGACGCTGCTTTACCGCGTTGACCATGCCGAGAATCCGAGCGGTATCGAGCGCTATGCCGCCGCCCTTATGAGTGAAATTGACTTGCCCCGCTTGCGCACCATCGCCGCTAAGTCCGAGATGAGCCTGGCTCGCATCGATCGCTCAAAGCTTTTCTATCTCAATTTTGATCGTAGTCTGCTGGACCAGGACGAGATTGACATGCTGCTTGCCATCGAGTGCCGTCTTAACCGTCTCTCCGCCATCCTTGAGCACATCGGGGCCGGATTGGTCCCTGCGGCATCCTCGCCGAGCCTTGAGGGCTGCGCGCTCTTTGATGCGTGGCATATCGCCAAGACGACCAACGATGTTCCCCGACTGCTCGATACGGCCTCGAGCGATAACCCGTGGGGCAAACCGGGTACGGTGGCTTGCCAGCCGGGCGGTGAGTGGGATGTGCGTACCCGCTTCGCGCGTATTGTCGAGGCACTTAACGTGGTCACGCGGCTCGACTATACCTATCGGGCAAACGTTGCCGAGGGGATCATGCTCGTTCGGTTTGGGCAGTCTGTCGTTGATGCTATGCCACAACGTGAATACGACGCTCAAGATGACGCCTGGCGCGAGTTGGACGAGGACACGCGCGCGATCTGGGCCGCGGAGCACGATGCGCGCGTGGCGCTCACGCTTGCGGCAGCGTGTTTTGCCGCGGGCACCTGCATCACGCGCTGCTATGTGCAGATTGCTGCTCCCGACAGTGAGCAGGGCGAGTGCGTTGTCGCAACGTATTTCTTTGGGCGCGCGGTCTATCTGGCCGATTGCGTGCCTGTCGCCAAGGATCTTGAGAGCATGGACATGGACGATATGCCGTGCAAGCGTGTGCTTGAGGCATATGAGTCAACCGCTCCGGAGACGATTGAACCTGCGGAGGTTCATGCTCGTCCGCGTGATGACCATCGCATGCTGCCGCCGGCGCTGCGCGATCTGCTGCTTGCCGATACGGCTGACGAGCTGGAGGTCATGGAAGAGGACGACGACCCATACGTGGCCCGTGTTGTTGAATTGCGCGAGCAGGCAAAAGTCGACCGTACAGGTGCTTTTGAAGGCTTTTCCCGTCTTGTTGAGGAGTTGGAGGCTAAGTGCGCCGTCGCCGAGCTTTTGGCGACAGGTCCGGTTCAAACGCAGTTTTGCGATAACCAGCTGGTGCGCATGGTGCTACCGGTGTTGGAAGAAGACCGCTCTGTGCGAATCCTTCGTGCGCCCGATGCGCTGTACTTTGCCCAGCACGAGATCTGCAGCTTTTACGCCGAGCAAGAGGACTTTGAACGAGCACTGCCCGAGGTGCGCCATCTTTACGATCTGGCGCGCTCGTCCATGCAGTCGCACTTTGCGCTCATCAACGTGCTTGCGCGTCTGGAGCGCTTTGACGAGATTATCGAGGTGGCGCGCCACGGCCTACGTATTGCCAGCGATCGTTCTGCAATCGGCTACCTGTTCTATCGCTTGGCGTTTGCCTATTGGAATTGCGATCAGCTCGACCTGGCGCTGGCTTGTTACCGTCTGGTGCCGCGCGGCGAGGAGTCGGGCAGCAGCGCGCTGGAAGAAATGCAGGGCCTTATGAACGAGATGGGTGTCAGCGAGCCTCCGACGTTCGAGGAAGCGGTCGAGACCATCCGCAGGGCTGGACTCGAATTGCCGCCCGTGCCCGCGGTGGCCAACCAGCTTGCGGATGCCGCCGTGCAGCTGGTCGATAACGGCTTCTTTTTCCTGGCGCGCGGTTGCATCTTCCAAATGTGGCGCACCATGGGCAACGACGAGCTCGGCTCCCTCAACCGCTCGCTGGGGTAGGGGCGAAAACTGCAAGGAGGAAAGGCCGCTGGGCAATTAGAAAATTCCCTCTTGCCCAACTTCGACTGTTTGGTTACTATAGAACGGCTGTTACGGAGAGCTGACCGAGAGGCCGAAGGTGCTCGCCTGCTAAGCGAGTATGCCCCAAAAGGGCATCTGGGGTTCGAATCCCCAGCTCTCCGCCAGTAAGACTTTAAAGAAGGGTTCCGAAAGGGGCCCTTTTTTAGTTGAACCACGTTAGCTGGGGATTCGAACCCTCAAAAAAGGAGGCATCCTTTCGGACGCCTCCTTTCAGTGGACTTATTATTCTTGCGCACTACACCTCGGGCGCCTTGGCGACGGTCTCGCTTTCTGCCGTGAGCGGGCGGTTGTCGATGCGGCGGCCCAAGCGATCGAGCTTCACGAGTAGCCACTCAATGGGATTCGGCCCTGCGCCTTCCTCGTCGGCAACCAGGTCCATGACGGCGATCTTGGTGCCATCCTGCTTGAGCGTAACGCTGCCCACCTTGTCGCCCACATGCACCGTGCCCGAAAGATCGTCGTAGCTAACCTTTTCGGTCACCTCGCCGGCAAGGGAAAACACGGTCGCTTGCGCCGTAGGATCGGCGAGCGTGGCGTCGATCGTCTTATCCGTCCAGTCGGTTTGGCCAATGCGCGCCATAAGCGGGTTGCCGTTGGCGGTCTTTTCCTGCGTGTTGGCGATTGCGACCGTCACCTTGTGACCGTAGTACCAATTGGCAAGGGTTGCGGTATCGGTAAAGCGCTGGTCGGTGGTGGTGGAGTTCAAAACGACGGTGTAGATCTCGTCGCCATCGCGGTTGTAGGCACCCGTAAAGCAATAGCCTGCATCATCGGTGGTGCCGGTCTTGCCACCGATGTTGCCATCTTGGCCTAGCAAATAGTTATGCGTGTCCATGGAATGCGAATGGTCGGTGCCGTCGGCGCCCGTGACCTCGATCCAGGAATCCTCGCTCGCTACGACCTCGCGGATCGTGTCGTTTTTCATGGCCTCCTGCATCATCAGCGCTACGTCGTGTGCGGTTGAGTGCATATCGCCAGCCCACTCATCAAAGTCCAGACCATGCGGGTTTTCAAAAAGCGTGCCGGTGCAACCGAGCTTCTTAGCGCGCTCGTTCATGGCTTTCACAAATGTTGCCTCGGCGTCTTTGGTCTTAGGGTCGATCTTCTTGCCCACATATTCGGCGAGCACGATGGCGGCGTCGTTGCCCGAGGGAATCATCAGGCCGCGCAGTGCCTGCTCCACGGTGAGCTCGTCGCCTTCGAGTAGGCCGGCTGTTGAATTGCCCACGGTGGCTGCGGCGTTGCTCACCGTGACCTTCTCGTCCATCTTGCAATTCTCGACGGTTAGGATTGCGGTCATGACCTTGGTGATCGAGGCAATCTTGACCTGCTCATCGGCGCCGCGGGCATAGTAGACGGTGCCGTCTTTGCCCATGACGAGGGCATTGGTCGCATCGATATCGGGCAGGTTTTCGGCCGTGATGCCGCGCGCATCGGCGGTTTTGCCGCAAACATTGTCGGTCGTGAGCACTTGGGCGCCGGCGACGGTGGGCACGCCAGCGGCAAGGGCGATAGCGCAGACAAAGCCGGCGGCAAGCCGGGCTGAGCGCTTTGCAAAAGAGGTGAGGGACTTCACAGATTTCGCTTTCGACGGGATGGTCTCTTCTGAAACTAGAGTATATCGTTTGCCGGCGTCGGCGATCATCGCGTGCGTGCGTGGCTCACATCCGCGCCCGAACGGGCACAAGGGTGCTTAAGGCCGACTTAATCACCCACGCTTGTTGTGTGTGGTGTGCGCCCCCTCGGGCATAATGGAGCGCGAGAGGAGCACGCATGAACGAGCGCATTTTGGTAGTTGATGACGAGAAGGCCATCGCCGACTTGGTTGGTATCTACCTTACAAAAGAAGGCTTTGACGTACAGGTCGCCTATAGCGGGGCCGATGCTGCCAAGGCAATCTTGGGGCAGGAGTTCGATCTGGCGCTGCTGGATGTCATGCTGCCCGATATCGATGGCTTTGAGCTGCTGCGTACAATCCGTTCCAGCCATACCTATCCCGTGATCATGCTGACGGCGCGCGATGCCCAGCAAGACAAGATCGAGGGCCTTTCGCTTGGCGCGGACGATTACGTGGTTAAGCCGTTCCGTCCGCTGGAGCTCATCGCGCGCGTGCACGCTCAGCTTCGCCGCTACACCAGCTACGGTAGCCGCTCGCAGGCGGCCGAGTCGCCGACCATCCAGCTCGACGGACTGGAGATCAACCGCGATGCTCGTTCCGTAACGGTGGACGGTGCACCGGTGCGCCTCACGCCCATCGAGTATTCCATCTTGCTGTATCTGGTCGAGCATCGCGGCAGCGTGGTAGCCGTGGAGGACCTGTTCCGCGCGGTGTGGAACGAGGATTTTATGCCCGGCTCCAACAATACGGTGATGGTGCACATTCGCCACCTGCGCGAAAAGATTGGCGACGACGCTCAAAAGCCGCGCTTTATCAAAAACGTCTGGGGCGTCGGCTACATAATTGAATAGCGCCTTTGATGGTGGGGAAGTGGATATGACAAAAGACGATAGGCAGGCATTCGAGGTGCCCGATCGACTCTTTGAATACGTACGGGCAGTCGTCGACAACCGTGCACTTGCGACGGTGCTGCTCTTTTTGCTGAGCCTGCTGCTGATTGGCATCGACAACATCGCCGGAATCTTAGCGGTGCTGCTTGTCGGCTTTTTGCTAATCGATCGATTTGAAATCGTGCGCCGTTGCGTGGTGATTGGCGGTGCCGCGTGGGCCATGACGTTGGCGATTGGCGCCATGGCACTCGGCGGCATCGAAGGGCCGGTGCTGTTCGATGCCGGCTTTGTATTCAACATGCTTGGCTTTGTGCTGGCGCTTGCCGTGTGCGTGCTGTTCTTTTGCGGCCGCGCCCTGTACTACCAGGGCTACGAGCAGGGCGAGCAGCATGCCGATTGTGTGCTGGCCGCTCGTATTCAAGATCGCCTGATCGATTACCCCGACACCTGGGATAACATCGACGGCGACTTCTTGGAGGTCGAGGGCGCCCTTAACCGCGTGCGTGACCGTGAGCGCAAGGTGCAGCAAGCTCTGCGTGACGAGTCTCATCGCAAGGACGATCTGGTCACGTACTTGGCACATGACCTACGCACCCCGCTTGCCAGTGTGGTGGGCTATCTTTCGCTGCTGCAAGAGGCTCCTGAGTTGCCGGTTGAGCAACGCGCGCACTTTACGGGCGTGGCGCTCGACAAGGCGCACCGGCTCGATGCGCTCATCGAAGAGTTTTTCGATATCACGCGCTTTGACTTCCACGATATCGTGCTCACGCGCGGCTATGTTGATCTGGGGTTGCTGCTGGCTCAGGTGGCTGACGAGTTCTATCCCATCCTCAACGAGCAGCATAAGGAAGCCCAAGTTGATATTCGCGAGGACCTGACGGTGCTCGTGGATGGCGACAAGATGGCCCGCGTGTTCAACAACATCATGAAAAACGCCGTCGCCTATAGCTATGAGGGCTCGACTATCACGATTGAGGCCAGGCGCCAAGACGATGGTGGCGTGCGCGTGCGCTTTATCAATCAGGGCGATCCTATCCCTGCGGCTAAGCTCAAGGTGATCTTTGAGAAGTTCTATCGCCTGGATGCGGCGCGTGCAACCAATCGCGGTGGTGCCGGTCTGGGCCTTGCTATTGCCAAGGAGATCATCGCGGCACACGGCGGTACCGTTGCATGTGAATCGACGCCCGAACACACGATATTCACCATCGAGCTGCCCGCCGCATAGCCAGCGTGCCCTTACAAACACTTGACAATGTGCTCACGTACGTATGAGCCGCGATTCCTACTATCGATACTGCTGAATTGATATCGATATGGAGGTATGCGGTATGACGGCTGCTGCGGCTGTGGAGCCCACGGAGCTTGAAGAACTCATGGAAGCGCAGGCCGAGGCCGCGCATGAGCGCGAGGTTGGGGATGCGACTCGCCCCACGGCAGAGGATCTTGCCGCCTCGCCGACGCGCATCGATGTCGAGGGCCTCGACCTGTTCTATGGCGACCACCATGCGCTCAAGGACGTGAATATCAAGATTCACGACAAGCAGATCACCTCGTTCATCGGGCCTTCGGGCTGCGGAAAGTCCACGTTGCTGCGCTGCTTTAACCGCATGAACGACGGCATCAAGGATTGCCGCATCGAGGGCAAAATCGCGCTCGATGGTCAAGATATCCTGGGCGATTACGACATCTGCCGTTTGCGCCAGCGCGTGGGCATGGTGTTCCAGCGCCCCAACCCGTTTCCCATGAGCATCTACGACAACGTCGCCTACGGTCCTCGCGGTATGGGTGTGCGCGACCGCGCCGTGCTCGATGAGCTGGTCGAGGACTCCCTTCGTCGCGCTGCGCTATGGGATGAGGTCAAGGACAAGCTCAAGGAGTCGGGCCTGGGTCTTTCGGGCGGTCAGCAGCAACGCCTGTGCATCGCCCGCGCACTTGCCGTGCAGCCCGACATTCTGCTGATGGACGAGCCGACCTCGGCGCTCGACCCTGTGTCGACGCTCGTGGTGGAGCAGCTTGCCTGCGCGCTCAAGGAGACTTGCACGCTGGTGGTTGTGACGCACAACATGCAGCAGGCCGCGCGTATTTCCGATTCGGTCGCATTCTTTTTCGCTGGGTGAGCTGGTGGAGCACGCGCCTGCCGCGCAACTCTTCAAGAATCCGTCCGATCCGCGTACGGCGGATTATTTGACGGGGCGTTTTGGCTGATACCATCTAGTAAAGGTGCCTTTAGGGTTAAGATGCGGTCATATCGGCCGCAAAGGGGTTCAACATGATCTATTACGTCGAGGACGATGACAACATCAGGGATTTGACAGTCTACGCGCTGCGCAAGCAGGGAATCGAGGCCGAGGGCTTTTCGTGCGATGGCGAGTTTAAAGCTGCCGTGGCGCGACGGGTGCCCGATGCTGTGCTGCTCGATATCATGCTGCCCGACACCGATGGCTTGGCGATTATGCGTCGCCTGCGTGCCGATCGCCTGACGGCGACGGTGCCCATCATGATGCTTACCGCCAAGGACACCGAACTCGACAAGGTGATGGCGCTCGATGGCGGTGCCGACGATTACCTGACTAAGCCGTTTTCGCTCATGGAGCTTGCGAGCCGCTGCCGCGCACTGCTGCGTCGCGGCGGCATGGTCAAGCAGGCGAGCGATGTGCTCAGCGTGGGCGACATCGTGCTTTCGCCCAGCCATCGCGAGGTGACCGTTGCCGGCGAGCCGCTTAAGCTCACCCTGCGCGAGTTCGACCTGCTCGAGTACCTCATGCGCAAGCCCGGCGTGGTCTTTACCCGCGAGTCGTTGCTGCAGAGCGTGTGGGGCTGGGACTTCGACGGCGGTTCGCGCACCGTTGACGTGCACGTGCAGACGCTTCGCCAAAAACTGGGCGAGCATGCCAGCGCCATCGAGACCGTGCGCGGCGTGGGTTATCGCCTGGCCGAGCCTTCTGCCGGTGATGGTGCCGAAGGCGACGACACCGCGGCCACCGCATCGGAGGGGTAACCCGTGGTCTTCGCCCCCCAGGGAAAACATACGCTGTCGCACCGCGTTTTTGTGACGATCTTTGTCTGCGCCATGGCGGTTATCGTGGCGTTTACGGTGCTGGGTGCGTTCTTTGTGCAAAACACTTTGGCGGATGCCACGAGTGCCAATCTGGCGCAGGAAACTGAGCTCATTGCTGCCGCCCTCGACGAGCAGCAGGAGCCCATCCCGTTCTTGCGTAGCCTCGATCGCGAGGACTTGCGCATCACGCTGATTAACAAGGATGGATCGGTCGCCTACGACAACGAGGCGTCGCCTTCCACACTGCCCAACCATGACGATCGCCCCGAGGTCATCGAGGCCTTTGAGAGTGGTTCGGGTTCCGCGGAGCGCGCAAGCTCTACACTCGACGAGATTATGCTGTATCGCGCCGTCACCCTTGATAACGGCCAGGTCGTCCGCTTGGCGCAGGCCCAGCCTGGCGTTGCGGCGATTTTGCTGTCGATGCTGGCGCCGATGCTGCTTATCGCAGCAGCGGGTGCGGTACTCTCGTTTTTTCATGGCGCGCCGTGAGTCCCGTGCCATCATCGCGCCGTTGCAAGAGGTGGATTTGGACCACCCACGCCGTAGCTATGAGCACGCCTATGCCGAGATGGTCCCCATGCTTGAGCGTATCGAGTCGCAGCGCCAGGAACTCAAGCGCCAAATGGCGGTGCTAGCGGACAGCGACCGTATGCGCCGCGAGTTCACGGCGAATATCACCCATGAGCTCAAGACGCCGCTTACGGCGATTTCGGGCTATGCCGAGCTCATCGCAAATGGCATGGTCGAGGGCGAGGACGACCTGCGCAACTTTGGCGGTCGCATCTATCGTGAGGCGGGCCGCTTGGCAGCGCTTGTCAACGACATCCTTACGCTGTCTAACTTGGACGAGGCCGAACGTGCAACTGAAGGCGAGGCAGTGCCCATTGGGTCCACGGAGCCTATTGAGCTCTCGCGTGCGATCTACGCGGTTGAGCAGCGTCTTGAACAGGTTGCCCGTCAGGCGAATGTGACGATAAGTCATGAGACCAAGCCTGTGGTCATCGAAGGCGTGTCGCGCTTGATTGACGAGCTCATCTACAATCTGGCAAGCAACGCCATCCGCTACAATCGACCCGGCGGTACGGTTGCGCTGCAGTGCGGCACCAACGACGAAGGCCATCCGTTCCTCGCGGTCGCCGACACGGGAATCGGTATCGCGCCTGAAGAACAGGGCAAGGTATTTGAGCGGTTCTATCGCGTGGACAAGAGTAGATCCAAGGCACGCGGCGGAACCGGCCTGGGGCTTGCCATTGTCAAGCATGCGGCCCTGTATCATCACGCCACGCTCGATCTGTCGAGCGAGTTGGGCGTGGGAACCACCATTACGGTGACGTTTCCCATGCAGCAGGACGAGCCATTCGCATAGCGATACAACATAGATAATGATGTAGACGCCGCATCGGACTTTCGGGTGCGGCGTTGTTGTGCAATTTACGATTGCTTCCGTCAATTTTTACAGGAGAGCCTGTTTCTTATGTATAGAGTTTGGTCTCGGTAAAAAGATGCGATAACATACGGACAGTTTTGTCAATCCGAACTGGGGAAATGAAAGGCAAGCTGCATGACCCTTCTCGAACTGTTCCAGCTGCTGAAGAAGCACCTTCAGCTGGTCATCACCCTTCCGGTGGTCTGCGCGATCGCCATGGGCATCGTGTCCTTCGTTGCGATGGACAACACCTATACCGCGACGACGAGCATGTACATTCTCGCCAAGACCGACGATAGCGGTCAGATGAGCTACAACGATCTCTCGGCGAGCCAGATGCTTTCCAACGATATCGCCACGCTGCTGGATAGCGATAGCGTCAAGAGCGGCGCCGCCAATGAACTGGGCCTTACCGATCTGGATGACTACAAGGTGTCTGTTTCCTCCGAGACCACCACGCGTGTCATTACGCTTTCGGTTACCGGCACCGATGCCAAGGAGACGGCTAAGGTCGCAAAGGCCATGGCCAGCTCGGTGAGTACAGTCGCTCAGAACGTCGGCGCTGCCCAGAGCATCAACGTTATCGACGAGGCTAAGACTCCCGAAGCCCCCAGCGGTCCCAAGCGTATGCTGTACGTTGCTGTCGCGTTCCTCGCCGGCATCTTTATCGCAGTTGCCTATGTCGTTTTGGCAGACATGCTCAACACCCGCATCCGCGGTGCCGAAGAGGCAGAAGAGCTCCTGGGTATTCCCGTTGTTGGCCGAATTCCGGCTATGAAAGGTGGTAAATAGGCATGGCTAAGGCAAAGAACACCGACAAGCTCGTTGTACAGAATGCCGCCAAGACCCTTCTGGCCAACATCCGCTTTGCGAGCGTGGACGACCCCATTCGCACCATCACCGTTACCTCCTCGATTCCCAACGAGGGCAAGTCTACGGTTTCCATTAACCTTGCTCAGGCAATCGCCACGAGCGGCAAGTCCGTGCTCCTGGTCGAGTGCGATATGCGCCGCAGGTCCCTTGCCGATATGCTCGGCGTCCGCTCCCGCGGTGGACTCTATGCGGTCCTTTCCGAGCAGATCTCCATTGACCAGGCAATTGTCGAGACGGGTCAGAAGAACTTCTACTTCCTCGATGCCGAGCCGCATATTCCCAATCCTGCCGACATCATCGTCTCTCACCGCTTTTCCAAGTTGGTCAAGGCACTGTCTGCTAAGTTCCAGTACGTCATCTTCGATGCTCCCCCGGTTGGCACCTTCATCGATGCTGCCGAGATTGCCAGCCTGACCGACGGCGCGCTGTTCGTGGTGCGCGAGAACTTTACCAAGCGCGAAGAGGCGCTCAACGCCATCGGTCAGCTTAAGAAGTCCGAGAAGGTCAAGCTCATCGGTACCGTCATGAATTACTGTGAGACCGAGACCAGCGAGTACTACTATTCTTACTACACCAAGGACGGTAAGAAGGTTAAGAAGGGCTCCGACGGTCGGGGCACTTCCAAAAAGGGCATCTTCACCAACCGAGCAAACGTTTAGTTGATTAGGGCCGACCTATGCGTGACATTCATTGCCATATCTTGCCGGGTGTAGACGACGGCGCCGCCGATCTCGATGAGAGCTTGGCGATGCTCGAGGCTGCCAAGCGGGCCGGTGTAACCAGAATCGTTTGCACTCCTCACTGCCGTGATCCCTATTTTGATTACGACAAGATGTGGGATGCCTTTGAGCTGCTGCGCGATAACGCTGACGGTTTTCCGCTCCAGATGGGCTTCGAGGTCAACCATCGAAAGCTCGTTGAACTTGGTATCGATGCCGCGGAGCACTTGCATTTCGATGGGACCAACGAGTTCCTGCTCGAGCTTTCGACGCATGCCGATGCGTATGCGTTTAGAGAATACGAGAACACGATTTACGATTTGCAGTGCCGTGGCTACCAGGTGATCATCGCTCATCCTGAGCGCTATCGTGCGGTTCAAAAGGATGTAAGCGTGGCGGAACGCCTGGTCGATATGGGCTGCAAGCTGCAGGCTTCGGCGGACTTTATTGCCGGTGGTCGCTTTGGTCGCGAGAAAAAGCCGGCACAGCGCCTGTTCGATCAGAACCTGTACAGCTTCATCGCGAGCGATGCCCATAACGTGGGTCATTACGACTGCCTGGCGAAGGCTCGCGCGAAGTTTAGCGTGCGCGGAGCTCATTTTCGCTAAAATCTGTCCCTAACGTTCGCATTGAATGAAAGGGCAGCCATGGATATCCAACTTAAGACGGGATGCTTTGATGACGCGGCGTTGGTGCGCCGCGTCGTTTTTATGGACGAGCAGGGCTACGAGAATGAGTTCGACGCTATCGACGAGGATCCGAACTGCATTCATGTGACGCTCTATGTAGACGGCGAGCTTGCCGGTTGCTCGCGCGTGTTTCCCGAAGAGCTTGAGCGCGCGGCTGACGCAGAGGCTCCGGTGTCGCCGGCGTGCGACTTGGACGAAGGCGTCGCAGCGGGGGAGACCTACATTATGGGGCGCGTCGCCGTGCTGCCGGCTATGCGTCGTCGTGGTTTGGCGAGCAAGATTGTCGAGGCCAGTGATACCGCTGCGCGTGATGCCGGCGCCAAGCTCATTAAGCTGCACGCGCAGGAATACGTGCTGCCGCTCTATGCCAAGGCGGGTTACACGCAGATTGCCCCGGTGGACTATGAGGATGAAGGCCAGCCCCATGCCTGGATGGCTAAGCGCGTAGATGGCAGATAGGGACGTTCCTTTTCTGCCGGCAGCTGGGGACACTCCTTGGCAATTGGCGCATTGGAGCGCTCGGACATACAGTTTTTCGATTCCGTATGTATATATGCGCGCTAATGGGTTATAAAATCTAAGTCTGAACATAGCAGGTCTGCGATGCGGCTCGGGCAACCGGGCCGTTTTTTGCGGACGGGGGTAGCGCGAAAGGACTGCACATGCGTCAATTTAAGACCGAGAGCAAAAAACTGCTCGACCTCATGATCAACTCCATCTACACCAATAAGGAAATCTTCCTGCGCGAGCTTATCTCCAACGCGAGCGATGCCGTCGACAAGCTCAACTTTAAGAGCCTGCAGGATCCGAGCGTCAAGCTCGACCAGGGCGACTTGGCTATTCGCGTCTCCTTTGATAAAGATGCCCGCACCATTACCATCTCGGATAACGGCATTGGCATGACCGCCGAGGAGCTCGAGCGCAATCTGGGCACCATCGCCCATTCCGGCTCCGAGGAGTTTAAGACCGAGAACGCCGAGCAGCAGGGTTCGGATGTCGACATCATCGGCCAGTTTGGCGTGGGCTTCTACTCGGCCTTTATGGTCGCCAGCCATGTGAAGGTCGTCAGCCGCGCCTATGGCGAGGACACCGCTCACGTGTGGGAGTCTGATGGTCTTGAGGGTTACACCATCGAGGATGGCGAGCGCGCCGAGCACGGTACCGATGTCATCCTGACGCTGCGCGAGAACGAGAAGCTCGACGCCGACGGCGAGGCCGAGACCTACGATCGCTTCCTGACCGAGTGGGGTCTCAAGAGCCTGATTCAGCAGTACAGCAACTATGTGCGCTACCCGATCCAGATGATGGTGTCCAAGAGCCGTCAAAAGCCCAAGCCCGAGGACGCAGGCGATGATTACACGCCCGAGTGCGAGGACTACCAGGAGCTCGAGACCGTCAACTCCATGACGCCGATCTGGAAAAAGCGCAGCTCCGACGTTGAGCAGAAGGACTATGACGAGTTCTACAAGTCTACGTTCCACGACTTTGACGATCCGGCGCGCACCATCAGCTTCCACGCCGAGGGCACGCTCGAGTACGACGCCCTGCTGTTTGTGCCGGGCCGCGCTCCGTTCGATCTGTACAGCAAGGACTACGAGAAGGGTCTGGCGCTTTACAGCTCCAACGTCCTGATCATGGAGAAGTGCGACGACCTGCTGCCCGACTACTACAACTTTGTCCGCGGCGTCGTGGATTCCGCCGACGTGTCGCTCAACATCTCGCGCGAGACGCTGCAGCAGAACCGTCAGCTCAAGGCTATTGCCAAGCGTGTCGAGAAGAAGATCACCGCTGACCTTGAGGATATGCGTGACAACGACCGCGAGGCCTATGAGAAGTTCTTTGAGAACTTTGGTCGCGGTCTTAAGTACGGTATCTACTCGAGCTATGGCATGAAGGCCGATGAGCTCGTCGACTTGCTGCTGTTCTGGTCTGCCAAGGAGCAGAAGATGATTACTCTGGCCGAGTATGCCAAGGGCATGCCCGAGGATCAGAAGGCCATCTACTACGCCGCCGGCGACTCGCGCGACCGCTTGGCTAAGATGCCCGTGGTGAAGGGCGTGCTCGACCGCGGCTATGACGTGCTGCTGCTGACGCAGGATGTGGACGAGTTCACGTTCCAGGCCATGCGTGAGTACGTGGCGTGCGATATGCCCAAGATCTATGAGGACGATGCTGCTCGCGAGGCTGCCGAGAAGGCCGTTGCCGACGGTGCCGAGCCCGAGGTCGAGGATCGTCATCTGGAGCTCAAGAACGTCGCTACCGGCGATCTTGACCTGGCGACAGAGGATGAGAAGAAGGAGGCCGAGGACGCCACCAAGGAGAACGAGGACCTCTTTGGCGCTATGAAGGAGGCGCTCGGCGACAAGGTCGAGAAGGTTGCCGTTTCTGCGCGCCTGACCGATGCCCCCGCGTGCATCACCACCGAGGGCCCGCTTTCGCTCGAGATGGAGAAGGTGCTCCAGAAGGGTCCCGAAGGTGCGCCCGACGGTATGCCCAAGAGCCAGCGCGTGCTCGAGCTCAACGCCAAGCACCCGGTCTTTGCCAAGCTCGTCGCTGCTCAGAAGGCAGGCGATGCCGACAAGATCAAGCAGTACTCCGGTTTGCTCTATGACCAGGCCCTGCTGGTCGAGGGCATCCTCCCCGAGGATCCCGTAGCCTTCGCGGCGGCTGTTTGCAACTTGATGTAGTTCGGGGATACGGCACCGTAACTAGATTAGAACGAGAGTGGATAATCTCCCACTTTTGGCTCGAATGCGGGCTTGAAGTGAGAGATTTTCCACTCTCGTTTCCTTTTGAATGATCCCTCCGTCCCCAAGGGATCATTTATTTGTGCGGGTTGTGGTTTTGTGACCTGCTGAATTTAAGATACTGTACAACTGTACGTTAACTCATCTTCGTAGTATATTGCTACCCGCAAAACTCAACACCATTGTGCTTTGAGACGTTAAAGCGCCTACTACAATGGTTGTCGATAGTACGATTCGATTCAACGACAGGATGGATGGTCCAAGCGTGAGTCTCGGCAGCAAACTATCCAATGCAAAGGTCTCCTTTGCGATATTTAAGCGCGACATTAAGCGACTGCTTGTGAACCCCGTCGCCTTGGTGGTTACCCTTGGCGTGTGCGTTATTCCCTCGCTGTATGCCTGGTACAACATCGTGGCCAACTGGGATCCGTACGGAAACACCCAGGGCATCAAGATTGCCATCGCCAACAACGATCGGGGCACCCAAAACGACCTGGTGGGCGAGCTCAACGCGGGCGATCAGGTCGTCGATCAGCTCAAGGAGAACGATCAGCTGGGCTGGACCTTCGTCGATTCTGCGGCCGATGCCAAAGAGGGCGTCGAGAGCGGTGAGTACTATGCGGCCATCGTAGTCCCCAAGAACTTCTCGGATAACCTGGTTTCGATGCTCGACGGCAACTACCATCAGCCCAAGCTTACGTACTACGTCAATGAGAAGAAGAGCGCTATTGCGCCCAAGGTTACCGACACCGGTGCAAACACCATCGAGGAGCAGATCAACTCGGAATTTGTCTCCACGGTGGGCGAGACCGTTGCCAGTATTGCCAAGGATGCCGGAGTCGATTTAAAGGACAAGGCAACCCAGACTCAGGATTCGTTGGCCGGTTCGGTATCAGAGGCTTCCGATACGTTGGGCGAAGTGCGTGATTCGATTGGCGACATGAATGCCGCCATCGATAAGACGAGTGGTTCCATTGCCTCGGCAGATGCGGCACTTGCCGGTCTGCAGGGTCAGGCGCCGTCGCTGACGCAGGCGATCTCCCAGGGCAATGACCTGCTGGGCGAGGCTCGCGCCACGGCGGGCAACTCTGTCGCCTCGCTCTCCAAGGCGCTCTCGGAAGGCAGCCTTGCGCTCACCAAGACGTCAGCCTCCGCAAACGCTGCGATTGGCAAGCTGACGGGCACGGTCGCATCTACGACTACCCGTATCGACAACTCGCTTGAGTCTCTCCAAGCGACGATCGACCACAATAAGGCCGTTATCGGGCACTTGGAAATTCTCGTCAATGACACGTCGACAGGTTCCAAGGAAATTGACGCGCGCATCGTATCGATCATCGATTTGCTCCGCGAGCAGAATGAAAAGCTTCAGAGCATCAAGGACGGTCTGTCTGCGCAGTCGAGCGCCATGGCGAATGACGCTGCGGCTGTCTCGGGTGCCAGCGACGCTATCAATAATGCAATTCAGACCGGTGCGACCAACCTTGGCCAGGCTCAGACGGACCTGGGTCAAAACGCGCTGCCGAAGGTCTCGAGCGCACTTGATTCGTTTGCCGCCGTCTCGGGTGATCTGACGGGAATCGTGTCTGGCCTCACGCCTACTATTGCAAGTGCGCGCGGTACACTTTCGCAACTCAACGCCACGCTCGGTCAGGCCAAGACCACGCTGTCCCAGACCGATGCCTCGCTTGCCAAGGTCCAGGACAAGCTCGCAACCGCCGCCAACGACATCGCGGCGCTACAGACCTCCGAGTCCATGGGCGAGCTGGCCGGCCTGATGGGCGTCGACGTCGATGATGTTGCAGACTTCATGGCATCTCCGGTCGAGCTGACCTCAAAGTCAATTTACCCGGTCAAGAGCTTTGGTTCGGGCATTGCCCCGTTCTATACCAATCTGGCGCTGTGGGTGGGCGGCTACGTGCTTATCGCCATCTACAAGCTCGAGGTCGACCGCGAAGGCATCGGCAGCTTTACCGCGCGTCAGGGCTACTTTGGCCGCTGGTTGCTCCTGGTGATCCTGGGCGCGTTGCAGGCCATCATCGTTACGGTAGGCGATCTGGTGATCGGCGTGCAGTGCGTCAGCCCGCTGCTGTTCGTGCTGGGCGGCATCGCCATCTCGTTCACCTACGTCAATATCATCTATGCGCTGTCCACCACGTTTAAGCATATCGGCAAGGCTATCGGCGTCATTCTGGTTATCGTGCAGATCCCGGGTTCGTCGGGCATGTACCCCATCGAGATGATGCCAGGCTTCTTCCAGTGGCTGCACCCGCTGCTGCCCTTTACCTACGGCATCAATCTGCTGCGCGAGACGGTCGGCGGCATGTATTCGTTCAACTACCTGTTTAACCTGTGCATTCTGGGCGTGTTCTTGATCGTGGCGCTCTTTATCGGCCTGCAGCTGCGTCCGCTGCTGCTCAACCTTAACCTGCTCTTTGATAAACAGCTCTCCACGACCGGTATGATGATTTGCGAGTCCAACGACCTGCCGCGCCAGCGCTACTCGCTGCGCACGGCCATGCGCGTCATGCTCGATTCCGATTCGTACCGTCGCGAACTGCTCGATCATGCGGTCGCCTTTGAACATCGCTACCCGTACTACATCAAGGGCGGTTTTGCCGCCGTGGTGGGCGTTCAGGTCCTGCTCTTTGTCCTGTCGACGGTTCTCGATATCGACAATAACGGCAAGATCATCCTGCTTGTCATTTGGATCATCTCGGTTATTGCCATCTGCGGCTGGCTGATCAATATCGAATATATCCGAGCGAGCCTCAATACCCAGATGCGCATCTCGGCGCTTTCGGATGAGGACCTGCGTCGCGAGATGCGCGAACACACGGCCACCATTCCTGCCGCCCGCCACATGTTTGGCCTCAACGCCAGCGAGCGTGGTGCCAAGGGCGGCGATCAGTCCACGGGCCGCTTGCCGCATATCGGCCCGCACCATAAATCTCAGGGCAGCGACAGCACAGCCACAAATGATGGAGATACCACCGCGCTTGGCAAGCACTCCAAAGGAGGTGAGGCATAAATGAAGAACATCCTGCATCTGTTTAAGCGCGATGTCCAAAACGTGTCTCGCTCCGTGATCGGCTTGGTTGTCGTGATGGGCCTCATTATCGTACCGTGTCTGTACGCGTGGTTTAACATCGCCGGCAGCTGGGATCCGTACGGCAACACCGGCAATCTTAAGATCGCCGTGGTCAACACCGATGAGGGTTACGAGAGCGATTTGATCCCCGTCGAGGTTAACGTGGGCGAAAACGTGACCGCCACCCTACGCGGCAACGAGAGCTTCGATTGGGTTGTGCTCAACAATCGCGAAAAGGCTATCGAGGGCGTTAAGTCGGGCGCGTACTATGCTGCCGTCGTTATCCCCAAAACGTTTAGCGCTGACATGATGACGCTTTTCTCGACCGACGTGAAACACGCCGATATCGAGTTTTACGAGAACCAGAAGGCCAACGCCATTGCGCAGATCGTGACCGAGAAGGGTTCGAGTGCCGTTCAGAGCCAGGTTAACGAAACTTTTACCGAGACCATTACGAGCATCGGTCTTAAGACGGTGTCCAGCCTGCTCGATTACATGAGCACCGACCAGGTCAGCAACTTTATCGCCAACCTGTCCTCGACGCTTGGCGATTCGATTGAGGACCTGCGAGACGTTCAGGCAAATGCTTCGTCGCTGGCGGGCATTTTGAGCTCCACGTCCGATTCGCTGACGTCGGCGAGCGGCATGCTCAAGCAGACCGGTGCCGTCGATGAGTCGACAAAGCAGCTCATGGAACATGCCAAAAGCGGCATCGATGATTCCAAAGAAGCGCTTAAGGCGGCAAACGATGCCATCGATGCCGCAATCGATGGAAGTGCGGGTTCGTTCGACAATGTGTCTGCCGAGCTCGCGAAGGCGTTCGACACCGCAAACCAGCATGTCGACCTTACGGTGTCCCAACTCAACGATGCCGCTGCGGCCCTCAATGCGCGCGCCAAGGATATCGATGCGATGGCCGATCAGCTCCGCAGCCTTGCCGACCAGGTGAGCGATGAGAATTTGAAGGACGGCCTCAAGTCCGCCGCGACGTCGCTGGGCAGAATCGCCGTTGAGTACCGCAACAATGCCAAGGATCTGGCGGCTACCGCGAAGTCTCTCTCCGATAGCATGGCCGAGGTCAACAACTTGCGTGCCGAGGTCGATCAGGCCATCGCTGATGCCAAGGCCGGCATCGCGGGTGCCAAATCCGATTACGATTCCACGTTCTCGGTTAAGGCCAAGGAGCTCAAGAAGACGGTTTCGGGCATTCTGGACTCGCTTGATGGCATCTCGGGCGACCTGGATAGCGCCGTAGGCGGCCTGACCGACGCATCCGGCTCGTTGGCGAAGGGCCTCTCCAAGGCCGCCAAGCTGGTCAACAAGGCTTCCGATCAGCTAGGTGAAGCGTCCGATAAGATCAGTGCGTTTAAGGATGAGCTCGATGGCGCCCTGATGTCGGACGATCTGGCCACGATCAAGACGATGATTGGCAACGATCCCGAGGGTTTGGCCGTGTCGCTTTCCGGTCCCGTCGCGCTCGATCGCAAACCGGTCTATCCGATCCGCAACTACGGCTCGGCCATGGCGCCGTTCTACACGATTCTGTCGCTCTGGGTCGGCTCGATCGTGCTGGCGGCCATGATGAAGGTGTCGGTTGACGATGAGCTTATCAACGAGCTCATCCCCGTACGCCTACACGAGATCTACCTGGGTCGTTACTTGTTCTTTGGCGGTTTGGCTCTGCTGCAGGCAACGCTCGTGTGCGCGGGCGACATCCTGTTCTTTGGCATCCAGTGCGACAACCCGCTGCAGTTTGTGCTGGCGGGCTGGGTCGCGAGTCTCGTGTTCTCCAATATCGTCTACACGCTTACGGTGTCGTTTGGCGATATCGGCAAGGCTTTGGCCGTTGTGCTGCTGGTCATGCAGGTCGGCGGTTCGGGCGGTACGTTCCCCATCGAGATGACCGGCCCTGTGTTCCAGGCGATCTATCCGTTCCTGCCGTTTACCCATGGCATTAACGCCATGCATGCCGCCATGGCTGGCGCCTACCATATGGAGTACTGGGTTGAGCTGGGCATTCTGGCGAGCTATCTGATTCCGTCGCTGGCCCTGGGCGTCGTCTTCCGCCGTCCGGTCATCAAAGCCAACGACTGGATCATCGAAAAACTGGAGTCAACCAAATTGATTTAGTTCAGACACGTAAACGCTGTCAGAACATCGAGGCCTTCCAGTTTTACACTTTATTATGCTGGATTGCGATGCAACGCCGGTTGTTGCTACAGTAGCGGGGCGTGCCGGGGGTCCGGTGCGCCCCGTTTTTATTTGACCATGAGGCGGCACGCAGCCATACGCGTGCGGACACCACGCCAAGATTGAGTGTGAGGATGTTCCATGGCCCAATACGCTGCCAACGAAATCGAAAACATGCCCGATAGCTCTGTCGCACGGGAGGACCTGGGCGCCGGCGGCACCTCCCGCGGCGCCGGCGCACGCTCGCCGCTGTTCTGGAAGGTCTTGCTGCTTTCGATAGCGGTCATCTGGGGCTATTCCTTCACCACCATGAAGGATGCGCTCGATACCGTTCCGGTGTTCGAGCTGCTCTACATTCGTTTTCTTCCGGCGTCGTTGGTCATGCTTGTCATCTTCCACAAGCGCATCATTGCCCATTTCAACGCTCGAAACCTGATTGTTGGACTTGGCATGGGCGCGCTCATGTGGGGTGCCTACGGTTTGCAGACGATCGGCCTGGCACAGACCACGGCAGGCAAAAGCGCGTTTTTGACGGGCACGTACTGCATCTTGGTTCCGTTTGCGAGCTACGTTCTAAGCGGCGAAAAGCTTACCCGTTACAACTTGGGCGCCGCGTTGCTGTGCCTGGCGGGCATTGGGCTGGTGGCGCTCGATAGCGTCGAGTTCAATGTCGGCGATGTCATCACACTGGGCGGCGCGGTCTTCTTTGCCATCCAGATGGCGGTGACCGCCAAGTATGGCCGCAAGATGGACATCAACGTCATCACGTTTTGGATGTTTGTGGGCAACGGCGTGCTGAGCCTGATCTCGTCGCTGTTATTCGAGACCCAAGCGCCGCTGTCCGTGTGGACGCCGAGCTTTATCGGTGTGATGGCGTTTCTATCGGTGGGCTGTACGTGTGTGGCTCTGCTCATCCAAAACGTCGGCCTGGCGCATGTCCCGGCCTCGACGGGCTCGCTGCTCCTTTCGATGGAGTCGCCTTCGGGTGTGCTGTTCTCGGTGCTGCTGATGGGGGAGGCGCTCACCTCGCGCCTGCTCGCCGGCTTCGCGCTCATCTTCTTGTCGATTATCTTGAGCGAGACGCATTTCGATTTCTTGCGCCGAAAATCTCGCCCGCAATTGTAAACAACTTGTTGCGCCGCCCTTCCAAGGCGGCACTTTTTTATGTCATGCCCTTACAGTTGTGCCTTGCACTTTACGCTATCAAAGTGCGTGCTGCAAAAACGTTACTGGAGGGCATCTATGGCATCAGCTCTGTCCGATTTTCAACCGCAACTAGCGCCCAAGGCCACCACAGCGGCGCAGACCGCTATCGGCGACGGTCTTGTCGCAGAAGCTCAGGCTTTTGCAGACGAGTTCGCTGCGTGGCGCCACGATCTACACCAGATGCCCGAGCTCGGTAACAATCTTCCGCAGACGTCTGCCTATATCCAGGCACGTCTGGACGAGATGGACATCCCCCATACCACGCTCGTCGACGGTTCCTGCGTCGTTGGCCTGATCGGTGCCGGTGCGGCCGCGGCCGCTCAGGGCAATGGCACGTGCAAGGACGAGCAGGCCGGAACGGTCGTCATGCTTCGTGGCGACATGGATGCCCTGCCCGTTGCCGAAGAGTCGGGCGAGCCTTTCGCCTCTACCAACGGCTGCATGCACGCTTGTGGCCACGATATGCATGCGACGGCGCTGCTCGGCGCGGCCCGTTTGCTCAAGGCCCGCGAGGCCGAGCTTGTGGAGGCCAACGCTACCGTCAAGTTGCTGTTCCAGCCGGGCGAGGAGACCTTTGAGGGAGCACGCGCTGCCATCGCCGACGGCTTGCTCGAGAACCCGCGCCCTCAGGCGGCCTTTGCCATGCATGTCAACAGCCAGTCGCCGCTTGGCCTGGTGCTCTACGGCAGCCCGGCGCTCTCGGGCGTGTACGGTTTTCGCATCACGCTTCAGGGCAAGGGCGGCCATGGCTCGAGCCCCGAGATTTGCATCGACCCCATCACAGCGGGCGTGCATGTGCATCTGGCGCTCCAGGAGCTCATCTCCCGCGAGGTGCCGGCGGCCAAGGAGGTCGCGCTTACCGTTGGCAAGTTCGCCGGTGGCTTGGCGGCCAACGTCATCCCCGACACCTGCGTGCTCGAGGGAACGCTGCGCGGCTTTGATGTTGAGCTCATGGCTCACCTAAAGACCCGCATCGCGGAGGTCGTTAACGGCGTTGCCACGACCTATCGTACGCCGGCGACCATCGAGACACTTTCGGATGTTCCGCCGCTTGTACTCGACAGCGATATGACTCAGGCGTCGCTTGGCTACGTGGGCGCAGTGCTGCCCAAGGCGGCTTTCTTGCCGCTTTTCCATGCCATGGCGAGTGAGGACTTCGCGCTTATCTCGAGCGAGATTCCGAGTGCGTACTTTACCGTGGGCGCGGCCGTAACCGACACGGACGAACACTTTGCCCAGCACCATCCCAAGGCACGTTTTAACGATGCCGAGCTGCCGCTCGGTGCTGCGGCTTATACCGCCGTCGCTTTGGGCTATATCGCCGACCACCGGTAGCATCCAACCTTGCCTTTCAAGCCTGCGGGCATGGCCGTAAGGCCTATGCCCTTGTCTTTCAAGGCAATCTTGGGCACTACCGGCGCCCGGCGCCGGCTATTCGTTTGTTAAATAAGGAGCAGTATGTCCCAGCAGCGTAAGTTCTTCCCCGGCTGGCTCGTGGTGACCTCCGGCTTCGTGATCATGGCCACGTGCTACACGTTTTTCGTCAACTGCATGAGCCTGTTCCAGCCGCTGATCGTCAGCGACCTGGGCATTTCCCTTGCGCAGTACAACATCTCCAATGCCATCTCCACCGTGGTGAGCGTCGTGGGTTCGCTCGTTATCGGCCATGTTGCCGATAAGGTGAGTGGCCGCATATTGGGCTCGCTCACCGTTATCGCTACCTCGGCGGTGCTTGCTGGCATGAGCTTTGTCGGTGAGCTGTGGCAGGTCTACGTGCTCTTTGCCGTTTCGGGCTCCTTTGCGAGCACCTGGATCGTGTGCTTGGCGTGCTCCGTGGTCATGCTCGTGTTCCTGCTGGTATCCGAGCCCATCGCCGCCAAGCTGCGCGCGAGCGTGGCGGGGGAGTAGGCGTCCGTCGCTCTTTTCTGTTCGTCCCGTTCTGTCCGTGGCCGCTGGAAGCCGAATGGATGCTCGTACCATCATTCGGTTTCCAAGGCGGCCACGGGCCTACGAAATGATCCCTATTCCTCCGTCCCCAAGGGATCACGTGATCCGAAGGGGACGGAGGAAAAGGGATCACAAACAGCGGCGGCGCGTCTGGTCGAACGAGTCCCCATACCCTCGTTCGGTCAGACGCGCCGCCGCTGTTTGTATTTGTGCCGTATAATGACCGTTACCTATGACGCGATACAAAAGAAAGGTGTTTGCCCATGCAGGCACAGAAGGCGGAAAAACTCGGTAAATTGATGAGAAACGACCCTGAGGATACCTTAAACACAGCAAAAGTCGGAGATTATCAATTTTCAATTCCTGCGTCATGGAAACTTTTCTCAAAAGCATCTCAAGGATCTTCATATACGAACGTTTCATATGTAAACACATATACAACTTCGGGAATTATTTATGCCAGCATGACCGGTTCTGATTTCAAGCAAACTAACCTTTCTACAGTTGCAAACTCATACTCAAAGAGTATAACTCAAGACGATGAACACGAAATGTTCAAAAAAGTTGAGTACACTTCAATAAACGGTAAACGTTATGCTTATTTCACATATACAACAACAAGCAAAGCTGACTATAAATCATATGGAACCGTATATATGACTTGTGACAACGGAACGGCTCATATATTCACGCTTATACAAGACGAAGTATTCTACGGTTCGGCTGAAATTGACGATTTTATCGACATCGTTAACTCATTTCAAAGCAAATAAAATTTAAAATTCTGTATTAAAAGTTCGGATTTTTTTATCCGAACTTTTATTTATATATTTTTTCTAAATAAATATGTATAAATTGTAAATTTTTTTTTGGGTTTGTTGACTTTTCACAAAAAATATGTTATATTTAATTACAATTAATAGTGGTGCAGTATCCTAGTCAGTACGGCTCTTCGGAAAGCGGGCCTAAAAATCCGCCAAATGGCACATCGATGAAGTTTCTGGTGTTTTGCTTTGAACGCCCAGTTCGGGGCTGATGCTGGGAGTTAAGGTTTAGGGGCGGTTTCCAACGGCATGGTAACCTTACCCCCTTTTCCGTGGAGGCCTATGACTGTGGCGGCCCATACCTCCTAAGGGAGCAAGTCGTTACGGCGATAGGGGAAACCTGTTTTGCGGTTAGTAATTCACGTCCTCACAAGGGACGTGGTATGAATGCTGTGGGCAGCGTAGCCAGCCTTGAGTGGATATGGCGGATAGACGCCCAAAACGTTTTTTCGCCACTCGGCCAGTGGCAAAAAGGCAATGCGTCTTGAAACCATATTTGCAAAAGAGGATACGGAAAGCTCAGGCTGTTTGGGAAAACTTCTAGGCTGTCGTAATTGGATGAACAGGGGATTGCAGTGCGGACTCAGTGGCAATCCGGTAACTACAAAACAGTATAAGTCTTTAATGGGAAACCGCTTTTTCGGCGACGATTAAGCAGATTTATGGGAAAGCCAACCGGACCTATGCCGCAAACTTTACTCTGTTCATTACCCTATTTAAAATTAATTGAGCCTGTCGACAAGATGTCGCCAGCTCCAAAAATTACATCTTACGATGTGACTTTTTGAGTATTTTTAGAGAAAAAATCATAAAGTTCCTCCAAAGTCGAAACTTTAGATTTTATGCCATTTCTGCCGCGCAGGTCGCCAGAAATGATTTTCAATGAGGTTGCACCTCAAACAC
>ENA-OQES01000091-OQES01000091.1-human-gut-metagenome-genome-assembly--contig:-NODE-91-length-36461-cov-3.423240_pt1 | contig 36461 bp, 44 predicted proteins | sample MGYA00242798_ERZ504641 | MGnify/ENA primary metagenome ERZ504641 (study PRJEB26092, sample SAMD00036327) | human gut metagenome | host: Homo sapiens | study: EMG produced TPA metagenomics assembly of...
AGGCAGGAACTTTTTATGGATCTGATTATGAAACAAATGCCGGTCGTAGTGTCCGCACTAAATGTCGGCTTTTTACAAACTTTAAAATTATTTATTGTGACGCTGGTCGGTGCCCTTCCTCTCGGACTGGTCATTGCCTTTGGTTCCATGTCTCATTTCAAGCCTCTTAGCTGGCTTGCGAGACTGACCGTCTGGGTGATCCGTGGTACCCCGCTGATGATCCAGCTTCTGATCATCTACTATTTCCCCCGGGGCTGGTCTTACATAACCCGATCTGGGGTGGTGGTGAAGCAGGGCGTTTCCCTTGCAGCAGCCGTATCTTTTATCATCAATTACGCCTGTTATTTTTCAGAAATCTACCGCGGTGGAATCCAGGGTGTTCCGGAAGGTCAGAAAGAAGCCGGTCTTGTACTTGGCATGACAAAGCATCAGATCTTTTTTCAAGATCACACTCCTTCAGATGATCAAACGCATTGTACCACCGATGTCAAATGAAATCATCACCCTGGTAAAAGATACTTCTCTTGCACGTATTATCGCGCTGCAGGAGATCATCTGGGCAGGACAGGCATTTATGAAAGGCTCACATGGCATCTCCGGTGCTATCTGGCCGCTGTTCTTTACCGCTGTTTATTATCTTAATTTTCAATGGTATCCTGACCGTTCTTCTCGGACGCCTTGAAAAAGAAAACTGGAATATTTCAGATAAAGGAGAAATTCATATTTATGCCAATCTTAGAAGTAGAAACATATCAGTAAATCTTTTAATAAAACTCCTGTCTTAAAAGACGTTGGATTTAACCTGGAAAAAGGACAGGCTGTTTCCATCATCGGATCTTCCGGAAGTGGAAAGACAACGCTTCTCCGTTGCCTGAACTTTCTGGAACATCCGGATAACGGAATTATCCGGGTAAAATGGCGAAACACATTTTTGATGCCTCTGTCCCGGCAACCACTCAGGAATCCGTGATCCGTCAAAAAACGACTGCATTTTGGTCTGGTGTTCCAGAACTTTAATCTGTTTCCGCAGTATACCGCTCTGGAAAATGTAATGCTTGCCGAAAAAACTTCTCGCCGCAGAGCAGCCGGAGTTTTAAAGAAAGAAAACGTGAAATCCTGACCGCCATCGAGGTACAGGCAAAGGTTCTTCTGACACAGATGGGGTTGGATAACCGGATGGACAATTATCCGCATCAGCTTTCCGGCGGACAATGCCAGCGAGTTGCTATTGCAAGGGCACTTGCCCTGCAACCGGACATCCTCTGTTTGATGAGCCGACTTCTGCACTGGATCCGGAACTGACCGGAGAAGTATTAAAAGTTATCCGCGAGCTTGCCGACCAGAATACGACGATGATCATTGTAACCCATGAGATGGCATTTGCACGCGACGTTGCCGATCATGTGATCTTTATGGACGACGGACGCATCGTTGAACAGGGTGATCCGCGTCAGGTGTTTGAAAATCCAAGTGAAGAGAGAACAAAACAGTTTCTTTCTCGGTTTCATGAAGGATAACATGCATTTTACCGAACCTCATTTTCATTGACTTTCCCTCTGCCGCACCTTATACTTAAAAGTAATGACTTAAGAAACCGGGGGGAAATATTCTATGTCAAAATCTTCAGCCAAACTGATGACCGAATGGCTCCATCTGGAAGCGTATCGTTGCTTTTGCGATTCCGCTTTTCTGGGGAAACCATTTTTCAGCAGCTATATAACACCGCCGACTCTCTGATCGTTGGGAAAATTTTCTTGGAAGCTCTGCGCTTGCCGCTGTCAGCTCTTCCGGTAATCTGATCTTTCTTATGGTCGGTCTTTTTAATGGAATCGCCATCGGATCCGGTGTCATCGTCGCCAAATATTACGGTGCCAGAGACATTGCGAATCTACAGAAATCCATCCATACAACCGTTGGCTTCGGACTGATCTGCGGCGTGATCCTTACCATTGTCGGTATCATTGCCGCACCACAGATCCTGGTACTTATGGGAACACCGGAGGCGGTACTTCCAAACTCAATTACTTATTTCCGGATCTACTTTACCGGCTCACTTGCCTTTGTCATGTACAACTTCTTTGTCGGCATTCTGCAGTCCGTCGGTGACAGTACCCATCCTCTGATCTACTTAATCGTTTCTTCGGTAACGAATATCATTCTTGACCTTGTACTGATCGCAGGTCTTGGATTTGGTGTAGGTGCTGCCGCTTTTGCAACTGTCATTTCACAGTTTTTAAGTGCTATTCTCTGTATGGTACAGCTGCTTCACAGTCCGGAGGAGTTTCGGCTTCATCTGAACCGGATCAATCTGGATTCCTATATGCTCCGCCAGATCATTTCTTATGGTCTGCCAGCAGGACTCCAGAACTCGATCATTTCCCTGGCAAATGTATTCGTCCAGGCAAATATCAACCAGTTTGGGGAAATGGCGGTTGCCGGATGTGGGGCTTATATGAAGATCCAGGGATTTGGGTTCCTTCCGATCACCTGTTTTGCTCTGGCACTTACTACTTTTATCAGTCAGAATCTGGGAGCAAAAGAATATGACCGTGCTAAAAATGGGCGCTGTATTCGGTGTGATCTGCTCTCTTACGATCTCTGAGCTGATCGGTATCTGCGTGCATTTTACCGCTCCACAGCTTCTGTCTGCTTTCAGTTCCACCGCAGAGGTTATCCACTACGGAGCCATGCAGGCACACACGGACACCTTTTTCTACTTCCTGCTGCTTTTTCACACTGTATGGCAGGAATCATGCGCGGAGCCGGTAAATCCACAGTTCCCCGATGTATGTTATGCTGGTATGCTGGTGTCTGATCCGCGTTTCTTATATCGTGATCATTTTAAAAATTCATCCCGTCCATTCAGATGATCTTCTGGGCTTACCCGATGACCTGGGCGCTCAGTTCCATTGCTTTTTCTGATTTTATTTCCTAAAGTCAGACTGGATACACGGACTAGAAAGATAAATTTCACAAATTTATACTTGACTCATCGTATACAAAAAATCCATTACAGGATCTGATTAAATCACATCTCTCCTGCAATGGTTTTCTTTTTAATCCTAACCTACATACAGTTTCTCACTGCTGTATCCGTTTATTTCCATTATTTATCCATTTATATTTCCGTTTCGCCAAGAATACGGAAATGTTTCCTGTCTACTTCGATCAGCCTATCTTTCTGCATCTTCCCAAGCTCATTTGACATCGCGGACCTGTCTACATTCAGATAATCTGCAAGCTGCTGCCTGTTATACGGAATATCGAACTCTTCCTTTTCACGCTCCATTGCCTGATAAGACAGATAAGACAATAGTCTGCCACGGATCGTCTTCGATGAAAGTGTGAAAAGATGCGTCTGGACAGATTCAGGTTCTTCTGCGCCGATATCGCAAGCAGGTTCTGCACCAGATTCTGATGAAACTCACACGCATTCGGACACACTTTTAAGATCTTTCTCACATCCAGAAATAACACTTCGCAGTCAGACATCGCAATTACATTGACCATCAGCTTCTCATCCAGTGCACAGGCATACGTCTCTGCGAAAATCTGACCTTCTTTTACATAATCCAGGACACTTCTGTTTCCCCAGATATCATCGTTTTCAATCAGGGCATTTACCTTTTAACATAACACCGATCGATGAGACAATATCCCCCGCATGAAAGATGATCTCATCTTTCTGGTATTTCTTCTTCTTCGCACTTAAGCAATTCAGCATAGAAGATACTTCTTCTTCCGTTGCCCCTGCGAAGATCTCTGTCTTTGTTAATGCTTTTAAATTCACGCTTTCCATTTTTGTTTCCTCTCTACATCACCGTCTGATACAGAAGAACCATAAGCGGCATCGTTATAATCGATAACAATGTCGTCATAACATTGATCGCACTGGCATATTTCGAATCATTTCCATACACCTGACACATCTGCGTGATCGTTGAAGCAGACGGTGTGATCACCGCAAGGAATACGATCAACAGTAATTTTTTTCCATCCGGATGTATGTTCACAAGCCCGCTTATTTTTAAAATTGCCAATGATATCACCGGTATCACGACCAGTCTCAGAAAATGAAAATAAAATACACTTTTACATTTTCAAATATATTCCTAAGATTCATCTCTGCGATCAGCATTCCCGTTACGATCATACTCGCCGGACCGATCATACTGCCCACAGAACTCAATGCCTGATCTACGATTTCCGGCAGTCTGATCTTTGTAAAGAATAATACAACTCCTGCAAATACCGAAATCATATTTACATTAAAGACAATCTTTTTTCCAGTCCCACTTTCCTTCCCGGCTGATCGCATTCTTGCCATGTGTCCACAGAAATACCAGTTGGACACTCATGAACACACAACCATATAATACCCATTCTTTTCCCAGAATAAAAGTCACCAGCGGTACGATCAAATTACCCGAATTTGAATAATAGATGGATGTCGCCTCTACTTCATTTAGTTTCAATACCTTTCCGGCACCCCATACTGCTGCCAGTAATATAACCTGTAATAATACCGACGCTGCAAATACCAGCAAAAGTTCCTTCACCTTTTCACTTGTATAGTCCACCTGAAATGCATTGATGATCACACACGGAATAACTAAATATAATACAATTTTAGAAATGACTTTGCTGTCTTCTCCCTTTAACAATCCTGTCTTTACAATAATATATCCCATCAGGATCATAAGAAACAGTTCTGCGATCTGTTCCATTAAAAGTATACTGATTTCCATAATAATCTCTCTTTCCTTTTACAGTCCTACCGAAAATCATATACACTTTCCCGATGATTGTCAATCTCGCAAAAACCTGACATCCTTCTATTAATCATACTTATATTGACATGTTATTTATCATTCATATATTGATTCCTTCTATCTATAAGGCTATAATAGTGTTTATAAAAATATAAAACAGGCTGTATAAAATACAGGGAGGAACTTAAGATGAAATACAAGAATATTATTTTTAGATTTTGGAAATGTAATCGGAAAATTTGAAAGGAGACTATATTCTGGGGAAATTTGCTTCTACACCGGAAGATTATGATATTCTTGCTGATGCCATCTTTAAAAACTGGGTAGCTTTAGATGCCGGAACTATTGACTATGACCAGAATGCCGAAGATACGATTGCAGAACTTCCGGATCGTCTGAAAGATACTGCCCGCGATTTTTTCGAAAACTGGTTCCAGTATGTCGATCCGCTTCCTGAAACATGGGAATTCATCAAAGAGTTAAAAGCCCGGGGAGTTCCGATCTATCTGCTTTCCAACGCTTCTACCAGGTTTGCAGAACGTGCACCGGAAGATTATCCGATCCTGAAAGAATTCGATGGCATCGTCTTCTCTGCACCTCTAAAGATGGCAAAGCCGGGACACGATATTTATTACCATCTGTTCAATAAATATGACCTTCTACCAAGTGAATGCTTCTTCATCGATGATACGGTGGAAAATGTCATTGCAAGTAAAGAACTTGGAATGGAGAGCATCTTGTTTACGGGAGATATTGAGGCCGTTAAAAGGGCAATTGAGTTTTAATCAATTGCCCTTTTTTTGAATAAACGCTTCTCGATCCCGTTACAGATACGCTTTACCATTGCCGTAACCATATTGACGGCTGTCGACACCGCACCGGGAATGATCAGAACTGAAATGAGAGGTGTCATAAATCCACTTCCGGATGTTATGTAAAAAAATACTTGATTTTTAGCTTTTCGTTCGGTATAATTCATATTCGGACAAAAAAAGTAAGATAATTTTGGTTTAATTGGAAACGACACAAGTGTATGCTTGATTAACGAACAACACAAGTGTCTTTTTTGTACCCATTTTTAAACATTCATAAAAAGGAGAACAAAAATTATGCCAAAAACTTTATTTCAAAATGTTATTTTTACACTGATGATGTCTTTTCTGATGGTTTACGTCATGATCTGCTACAATATTTGCCTGAATGTGGGAGGAATGAGCAACGAAGTATTCCTGATGGCTTTCGGCGAACTGAAAAATCATGTGGCCGGTTGCCTTCGTTCTGGAATTTGCTTTCGTTGACAAACTTGCACATATGCTTGCCTTCCGTATCGTTACACCACAGGACAGACCAATCTTCATCACTCTTGCAATCTCTTCCATGATCGTATGCATCATGTGTCCTTGCATGAGTCTTGTTGCAACGATTCTGTTCAAGAACGCAGGAAGTAATGTGATTGCTACCTGGTGTCAGACAACATTCATGAACTTCCCAGTTGCTTTCTTCTGGCAGATCTTCTACTGCGGACCATTCATCCGTCTGATCTTCAGAAAGATGTTTCCTGAGAAAGAAAACGTTGCCGCTTCCGCTGTAACCGAATAATTGATACAAAAAAATCCGAGCCTGTTTCTATACAGTGCCCGGTTTTTCTTTCTTCTTATTCTGTTCTTCCTGTCTATACAAAAAGGCAATGCTATATTCAGCCCTGTTACAATCACAGCAATCACCAGAAGCAAAAAAATTTCAAACGTCTGCTGTTCACATATTTTCCCATTACCTTTTTCGAAGCCGTCAGATATATCTGTGTAAATATTGTAACTGGAAGCTGGACGGCAAGCAGCATCTGGGAATATACCAGACCTTCGAATGGCTGTCTGATAAACAGGATGATCACCGCCGCCGGAATCATCGTCAGCAGTACTCCTCCTTTTTGTTTCCTTTGTCTTAATATCATATGGCTGGTTAAAGATTCCGGAAAATATCGTTCCACCGGCCATTCCTGCAGTGATACTGGATGAGATACCCGCCAGCAAAAGTGCCAGTGCGAAGACCACCATTGCCGCATTTCCCAACAAAGGCGACAGCATCTTTCCCGCAACAGTCAGATCATCCACCTGTTTTCCACTTCCGTTCTGATAAAGCGTCGCTGCCGCCATCAGGATCATCGCACTGTTGATTGCCCATCCAATGATCATGGAAAATAATGTATCTTTAAATTCATACTTCAACTGCTGCTCGATCACCGAACTGTCTTCCAGATTCCACTGTCTGCTCTGAATAATCTCCGAATGCAGAAACAGATTATGCGGCATCACCACCGCCCCTAATACGCTTAAGATCACCGGCATGCTTCCCGACGGGAATGACGGTTTCACCCATCCGACCACAGCTGCTCCCCAGTCGATCTTCGCAATTCCAACTTCGAATAAAAAATGAAAATCCAATCAGCGACACGAATAATATGATCAGTTTTTCTATTCTCTTATATGCATTCGTAAATGCACAGAATAATACCAGAACCAGGATCAGGATACTCCCCAGTCTGATTGGTATATGGAACAACATCTGCAGCGCAATCGCTCCTCCGAGTATCTCTGCCATCGCCGTTGCTACCGCCGCAAGCATTGCAGTCAGAAGTATCAGGTCTTTTAACAGCCTTGGCATATATCTGCTCGCCGCTTCCGACAGACACAGTCCGGTTGCAATTCCCAGATGTGCCGCGTTATGCTGCAGTACGATCAGCATAACTGTAGATAATGTCACCATCCATAATAACTCATATCCGAAACCTGATCCCGCCGCAATATTCGAAGCCCAGTTTCCCGGATCTATGAATCCTACTGTAACCAGAAGCCCCGGCCCCAGATAACGCAGGAAATTAAGTGTCTTATTCTTGGATTGATTCTTGGATTGATTCTTGGATTTCCGCTTCATATATAATGAACTCCTTTACTTAGTAGAATCTAAGTTAGTTGTAACTAACTTAGATTCTACTAAGCATTTTCATCTTTGTCAATTCATTATATGAATATCATTTCTCATTTAGAAGCAAACCGCTGAAAAATCCGTCCTCACAGGTTAAATAGCTCTTGTGTATTTCTTCAGCCACTCCTGCTCTTCCTCGTTCAGGTAAGGAGCAATCACTTCGTATACTTTTGCATGATAATCATTCAACAGTTTCTTGTCTTCCTGTGTCATAATATCCGGATTGATCGCATCCAGATCCATTGGAATCAGGGTGATTGCTTCGAAGTACATGAACTGACCATATTCATTCAATGTTCCTTTGCAGGTCAACAGTTCGTTCTCCAGACGGATTCCGTGAGATCCTTCAATATAGATTCCAGGCTCATCTGTGATGACCATGCCTTCCTGTAATACTTCTGTCTCACCCTTACGATATTTCCAGCGGAAACCTGCAGGTCCTTCGTGGATGTTCAGAAGGTATCCGACTCCGTGTCCTGTACCATGGTTGAAGTTTAAGTCTCTGTCCCAGAATGGTTTTCTTGCAAGGATATCAAGAATCATACCGGTAGAACCTTCCAGGAATTTTGCACTGCCAAGCTGTAAGTTACTGATCGCAACCAATGTGAAGTGATCTTTCATGATCTGCGGAACTTCGCCGAGTGCGTAAGTTCTGGTTACATCTGTGGAACCTTCATAGAATCCAGCTCCTGTATCCGTTAAGAATAACTGTCCTTCTTTAACTCTACATCTGTCTCCGGTGAAGATGTGTAGTGTACGATCGCACCATGCTCTCCAAATGAAGAGATTGGTTCAAAGCTTGGACGGATAAAATTGCCCATCTCAGCACGGAATTCATCCAATTTATCAGATGCGCTCATCTCTGTGATCTTCATCTTGCCGACATTTTCTTTCAGCCATTTCATGAATCTTACATGCGCAACACTGTCTTTGATCTGTGCCTTGCGGATGTTCTCGATCTCAACCGGGTTCTTGATCGCTTTCATGAGAATTGCCGGATTTCTCTTTTCTACTGTCTTAACATTTTCAGGAATATTGTTGAACAATGCATAATTCAGTTTTCCAGGATCGATCATTGCAACCACATCACTGCCAAATTTCTTCATGTCTTCGTAAATGTCGTTGTATGGGTGTAAGTTTACGCCATCTTTTGCAAGTTTGGCTTTTAACTTGTCATCTAATTTTCTCTCATCGATATACAGCTCGAAACTGTCCATTGTGATGATTCCGTAAGATAATACCAGTGGGAAGAAGTCTATATCATTTCCACGGATATTTAACGTCCAGCAGATGTCGTCGATCGTAGATACAACGTGCACATTGGTTCCTGCTTCTTTCATCTCTTCACGGATTCTTGCAAGTTTGCTTGCAACAGTTTCTCCGGCATATTTTCACATCCAGATTAAATGCAGGCTCTTCGGATAATACCGGGCGGTCTTCCCAGATCTCATCAATTAAGTCTACCTGATAATTTACTTTTGCATTCTTCTTCCGGGCAATGGCCGCATAGCCTTCTCCCTCGCCGACAGATACGACTCTTCCATCAAATCCGAGAGTCTCTCCTTCTTTTAATACCTCTTCAATGTATGCATTCAGCTCCGGCACACCAGGCTCACCCATTTTCATGAGTTCTACAGTTGTCCCCTCCAACTGTGCTGTTGCCTGGATGAAGTAACGTCCGTCTGTCCAGAGTCTTGCTTCTGTCTTTGTGATCACAGCTGTTCCTGCTGATCCTGAGAACCCTGTAATGAACTTTCTCGCTTTGAAATGTTCCCCAACATATTCACTCTGATGAAAGTCGGCAGTCGGTACTACATACACATCAATGTTCTTTTCTTCCATGCACTTTCGAAGTGCGGAAAGTCTTTCTGGTACTGTCATGTTTTTGTTCCTCCTTGATATATACAGTGTATTGTTATTATAACGCATTTCTTATCATTAATCTTCTATCAAATCAGATAATTTTTTCTTATCTTTCATAAGTAATACTTCTTTTGAATGGATGACAAAAAAGGACTTTGAAATAGATTTTTCCGAATCCCTTTTAAAGTCTTTTTGCTAATATTATTCTATTTATTTTTATATCCGTCCTGCTTTTCCAAGTTCCACCATCACTGGTGTAAGCCCTGCAACATCCCAGCCTTCAAAACTGATCATACATAATGCACGGAATAATAACTTCACCGTCTCAGATTCTTCTGTCTGATCTGCATGGTACAATTTTGCTGCAGTCTGGCAGATTACCATCAGGATTGCATTCTTAAATGCTCCGATTTCTTCGAATTCTTTCCACAGATTCTCCATATCATAGTCATCCGTATTGCCACATGGCGCTGCACATGTTACACATCCCGGTGAGACTGTATATTTTTCATTTCTTACCTTTTCTAACATCTCACTCATATCAAAGATACTTGCCGACCAGTCTCCGGCCGCCGTCAGTGCTTCTAGGAATACCCGGTTAGTGTTCTCTGTCTTTTCGTTATTCTCACAGGTTCTTGCAAGTCCGATGACTGCACCTGTCAGTTTCTGTCTGATCTCTTCTTTCACAATTTACCTCTCTTTCTTTGCCGGAATCACAAAGATAAATATCATAGAACTCACAAATAATAAAAACGGATGAAAAAAGCTTCGGCATGATCTGAAATGCCGACACACGATATCCCAGTTCACTTGCCGCAGAGATTGCTACCAGCATCTGCGCTCCATAAGGAATGATCCCCTGAAAACACAGGAAAATGTATCCAGTATCGAAGCTGCCTTTCTCGGTGTAATCCCATATTCTTTTGCCATATCCTTCGCGATCGGATTCGCCATGACAATTGCCACCGTATTATTCGCCGTTGCAATATCCATCGTTCCGACTAGAAGTCCCATACCAAACTGACCGCCTTTGCGGCCTTTGAATACTTTGTGGATTCCTGCCAGCAATGCATCAAAACCACCATATTCACGGATCAGTGCACACATCGCTGCTACCAGGATTGCCACCATACTCGTCTCGAACATCCCGGAAGCTCCGGAACCCATATTGGCAAGCAGATCTGTCGCCGCAATGTGACCGCCGGCCAGCATAATAATAGAACCAGATACAATCCCGATCAGAAGTACCACGAATACATTGATCCCGATAATTCCTCCTATGAGAACCAGTACATATGGAATAATCTGCACTAAGTTATAACTCTTACTTACCCGTCCTGCAATATCCGTCTGAAATGAAAGAACCAGGATCAATACCAGGGTTGCAATCGCTGCCGGAAGTGCAATTCCAAAGTTCTCCCGAAATTTATCCTTCATCTGGCATCCCTGTCCGTTGCATGCCGCAATCGTTGTATCCGAGATAAATGAAAGATTATCACCAAACATCGAACCGCCCATAACCGAGCCGATACAAAGTGCCATATCAAATCCAGATGCCTTGGATACGGACACTGCGATCGGGGTGATCAATGTAATTGTCCCAACCGACGTTCCCATGGCAACCGACACAAAACAGGCTACCACAAATAATACCGCAACTGAAAATCTTGCCGGGATCAGTGACAACATGAAATATGCCACACTTTCCGCACTGCTTCTTCCTACCACTCCGACAAATGCCCCCGGCTGTCAGGAAGATTAGAAGCATTGTAATATATTCTTATCCGCAAGTCCTGTGCCATAATTTCCAGTTTCTCGTCAAAACTCACCTTACGATTCTGCAGACACGCCACCAGAATTGCCGCAAGAAATGCGATAATGATCGGGACATTATAGAATCCCATCGGAATCTTCATCACATATTCGAATAAAATTCCAAGTCCCAGATAGATACACAAAAATTACGCCGATTGGCAGTAATGCTATTGCATTTCCTTTTTTGCATTCTTTATCCTCTCATTCTTTCCAATAAACTTTTATGAACATTTCTTGTTCTTCCTTCGGCTTTTTCTACCCGATTCCTCCAAGTACAATTCCAAGAATTAACACAATAAAACATACCGGAACATAAAAATATTTACATACCGTATGATACCATGATACATATGGTTTCTCTCTCCCGGTATGACCTGTTTTTCCACAAATGCCTTGCCACATACCCAGAAGAACATGATTCCCGCAAGTCCGGCTCCGAGCGGACAGATATAGATAGACAGTACGTCCATCCAGTCTGATACAATCCCCTGGATCAGGAGTGACACGACCACTCCCACGATCCCCGTAAGTGCACATGCCGGAACTCTTCCAAGCTTTAACTTCTCCTGCACTGTAGCAATCGGAGCCTCGTACAGATTGATCAGCGAAGTCATACCTGCAAGCAATACTGCGACAAAGAAGATGATCGCGATCAGCCATCCCCCAGGCATTCCTTTGATCAGATTCGGGAGAAAGATGAACAATAGTCCGGGACCTCCCTGATCCAACTGCGCTCCCGTTGTTGCCATCGCCGGAATAATAACAAGTGCTGCAAGAATTGCTGCAATCGTATCAAATAATGCAACTCTTTCTGCAGAAGCCGGAATGTCCTCTTCATCCGAAAGATAAGATCCATAGATCAATGTTCCATTTCCTGCTACCGACAGGGAAAAGAATGCCTGGCCAAGTGCAAAGATCCACGTCGTCGGATCTGCAAATGCCTTCGGATCTACTCTGAAAATATAACGGTATCCTTCACTTGCTCCCGGCTGGAATCCGACATAGATTCCCAGAATCACGAACAATGCGAAGAATATCGGCATCATGATCTTATTTGCTTTTTCAATGCCGCTTCCGACACCTAACATCAGAATCAGCATACAGGCCACAAGCGCAAGTATCTGCCATATATTATTACCAAATGCTGACGCCATCTTACCAAATGCCGCCCCGAATTCATCCACATTTTCAGGCGAAAGTGTTGCTCCTGTAAATGTTCCAACGGCATATCTTAGGATCCACCCCATTACAACCGTATATCCGATCGCCATGGCAAGTGATCCGAATACAGGGATCATCCCCAGTGCTTCTCCGACTTTTCTCTTTCCTTTTTTCTCACAGGCAATTCCAAATGCATCGATTGGACCGGCCTTTGCCGCACGCCCAAAACTCATCTCCCCGATCACTCCCGTCGAACCGATCAGTATTACAAATATAAAATATGGTATCAGAAATGAACCGCCTCCATACAATGATACTCTTGTTGGGAACATCCAGATATTTCCCATACCGACCGCTGAACCGATACAGGCACAGATAAATCCCCATCTGCTGCTAAATGATTCTCTTTTATTCATAATTTTCCCTCTCCAGCCATTAGGGACGGGGTTTTTGGTCTTTTTACTGTCCCTGCCGGCTCAAAATATTCCATACACATGGTAGATTTCTCTATTTTAGCATGATTGCTATAAAAATCGTCAAAAAAAATGGGGATATAAACTTATCCCCTTAGTGTCGCCACCATCCTTTTCGGCATTGCAAGCACATCCAGTGCTTCCTCTATCGATCTGGTACAGATATCAACATTTGCAATCAGTCTTCCATACGCACCTTCCGCCTCTATAATTCCAACACTGAGTTCTGCTATCCTGCACATAGGCAGGTCATTCCGTCCGTTTCCTACTGCAATACACCGTTTTCCACCCAGTTGCTCTATGATTTTTCTTTTTTCTTCTGCTGCCGCATTACCAGGAAATGTCTGTATCTTTAACGGTAGTCCTTCACATATCTTTCTCGCAGTTCCATGTGTATCTGCTGTCAGAACATAAATCTCATATATTCCACTCAGCTTTTTCAGCCGTTCCTTTACACTTTCGGGTATTATGCCATCTTTCGCAATAGTTCCGTTATAATCCAGAATCAGATATTTTAGATCCATCGTTTTATATCCAGGAATTTCTATTCTCATACGTTCTCCTTTACTCTTACATATACTGTATCTGCTCTCTCGCAGGTTCGGATGACGGATGCTCAAAGAATGTCTTTGTGTCTGTCACTTCCAGTACTCTTCCCTGATCCATAAAGATAATCTGATCTGCAATTCTTTTTGCCTGTGCCAGATTATGTGTTACGATCACAAATGTATATTTTCCCTTTAATTCCAGAAGTGTCTCTTCTATCGCAATGGTATTCTTCATATCAAGCGCAGAACACGGCTCATCCAACAGCAGAATTTCCGGATTCACACACAAACTTCTTGCTATGGCAAGACGCTGTTTCTGTCCACCGGATAATTTTTTTAGCAGACTTCTTCAGTTGGTCTTTTATTTCATCATTATAGTCTTGCTTTCTGCAGACACTCTCTGGTGATCCGCTCTATTTCTCCGGCTTCTCTAATTCCATGATATTTCAGGACGTATGACAGATTCTTCTCTATACTGTACGGAAATGCGATCGGCTGTTGAAATACCATTCCGATTCTGGTTCTTAATACTTCCGTTGAAAGTCCTTTAATGTCTTCGCCGTCAAGAATGATCTTTCCTTTATAAAAGCCGCCCTCTCTTCTATCATTCGGTTTAATGTCTTTAAAATGTTGTTTTTCCACAGCCGGATTGTCCTACGATTGCCGTAATCTTTCCTTCCGGTATCGTAAGACTGATATCATGCAATATCTCCTGTCTGCCAAATCCACAACTTATCTGTTCTATCGTTAACATATCAGTAATCCTTTCGTATATAAGTAATACATTTACATATGATCTGTATGAGCAGCAAAAATAACATCAGTACGAACGCCGTTCCATATGCATAATCCAGAGAAAATCCATTATTTACCAGCATATACAGATGATACGGCAATGACATAAATGGATCCGTAAGTTTTCCCGGAACATCTGCGACCATAACCGCACCCGTATACAAAATCGGTGCAACCGCTCCCATTCCGTATGCCATTCCAAGCGCCACCGTTCCAAGCAATTCCACTGCACAGACCGGAAGAATTAATCGTATGACCGCATATTCTCTGGACATTCCAAGTGCCAGTGAATTCTTCATGTATTCTGTTCCCTTTTCTTTCAGTATCTTTTCTGCACGGATTGCAATAAACGGCACAATCATAACAGCCACACAAATAGCTGAACACAAGAGACTTCTTCCCAGACCAAACTGATAGATCAGCAACGTATAGCCGACCAGTCCGAACAAAATAGAAGGAATTCCGGACAGTCCTGTAATGCAGGCACTGATTACATGGTAAAAGTATACTTTTCCTTGTATAAAACACAAGATAAACAGCCACACCGATTCCGATGATTCCCCCCATGAGTGCCGAAAGTGCGCCAAGATAGATAGATCCCATCAGTGCCGGATAGATTCCACCTGCTGTTCCAAGCGGTACCCCGCCGGCTTATCCAGAATAAACGAAAGATTCATCACATTCTTTCCCTTCCAGAAGATATACAGGAATAAGAACAACGTCACTGCAATTGTAAGAATTCCAAGGATCCCTGCCAGGATGCGTATCACATACTTTGTCAGTTATTTTTCATGTTCTGCAAACCTCCTCTTCAACAACTGCCCTGCCAGTGTCACTACAACAAGTATCACAAGCAGCACAAGATTTGCCACATAAAGCACCGACAGATGTATACTTCCGTATTCAATGCTTCCCATCTCAAGAGCTGTCAGCGCCGGAAGCGTCTGCCCGCGTCCCAAACAGCTTCGGGAAAAATTTGCAGAATTACCGATCACCATCATTACTGCCATCGTCTCCCCAAGCGCACGTCCGAATGCCATCATCGCACTTGCTACAATTCCCGGCCGGATTGCCGGAAGTATCACTTTGATCAACACATATTCTCTTGATAAGCCAAGTGCCAGTCCGGATTTTTCATATGTCCGTTTTGCATTTACTAGTGATTCCTGACATGTCGATACAACATACGGCAGAAGCATGATTCCCAGTACAATACCTGCCACCAGTACACACTGTCCCGCTGCCATCTTCAGATATTTTACAAATGCTTTTACCAGCACGGTTAATCCGATAAAGCCAAAGATTACCGATGGAATACCTGCTACCAAATCTATAAAGGCCAGGCAGACAGATGCAAGTTTCTTTGGCATGAAAAAATGTAAGAAAGCAGGCACATGCCACTCCCAATATCATCGCAAACAGTACTGCCAGTCCGGACACATACAAAGTACCTGTAACAGCCGGGAGAAGACCATACTGCGGGGCCGCACTTACCGGACGCCATTCCGATGACGGCAGAAACATTTTGATTCCTACTTCTCTTAATGCCGGAATACTTTCCATCAAAATATGTATCAGCATAATCCCCATCAGTGCCGCTACCACAAAAGCAATCATATATATCAAGACTTTACAAAATGTATTTGCTATTTTTCTTGTACATAACAAAGTCCTTTCTTGCATACTTTGGTAAAAAAAGGATGTATCTATACGACACACCCTTTTTCATATTTTTCTATTTCATTGGAATGAATCCCATATCTTCTACAGTCCTTTTGTCCTGTCTCTCCAAGGATAACATCCAGGAATGCCTGCTGAACATCTGTCGGATCCCCTGAACCAACGATCAAAAGTGGTCTCTGGATAATGTAAGAACCATCAATGATATTTTCTTTTGTCGGCTCTACACCATTTACCTTCAGAGTAACTACTTTACCGGCGTTCTGATTTGCAACACCAAATGATGCATATCCGATTGCATATTTGTTATCAATGATATCCTGTACCAGTTCTCCCATAGAAGATGCCTGAATTGCTTCGCTGGATACCTCTGTATCACCCATGATGTTCTTCTGGAATACTTCATGTGCCCCACCATTGATATCACGTGTGATCACTACAACCTTTTCATCAGGAAGAGAAGGATCAAGATCCTTCCATGTTGCATATTTACCTGAGAATAATGAAACGATCTGCTCTGTTGAAAGATCATCCAGAACACCTGTTACAGGGTTTTCAGGATTAACAGCGATTGTTAATGCATCAATACCTACCTGATATTCTTTTTCGTCTTTAATTGCTTCTTTTTCCTCATCTTTTACACTTCTTGCCACCATACCAAATGTAGAAGTTCCATCGATGACTGCTTTTGTTCCCTGTCCGGATCCACCTGCTGATACATAGATTGCAATGTCTTCTTTTGGAAGTGATGAATCATATGCATCCCATGTTCCATATGTGTCGAAGAAATCTGTCGCAATCGATGTAATAACCGGTGCTAATGTAGATGATCCGTTAAATAAGATCTGGTTACTCTCTGTTTTCTTCTCTGTGCTCTCTGTCTTCTTTGTATCCCCAGAGTCAGAAGATGCCTTTTTGTCTGATCCACATCCTACAGCCATTGATGCAACCATGGCTGCCGCAAGAAGGACAGACATCAATTTCTTTTTCATAGATATTTTTCCTCCCATTAATAAATTTTATCTATATTGAATAGTATAGACTTGAATCCAATTATTTTCAAATTGATAATGCCTATAAGCGCATCCACTTATAGGCATTATCAATATATTTATGTAAGTTTTTTCGGAATTTTGCCTTACTCTTTCACTTCTACCTTAGATTGCATCCAACGCATTCGAAATATCTGCAATCAGATCCTCTTTATCTTCCAGACCAAGACTGATACGAATCAGTTCAGCCGGTACTCCTGCCTCTTTTAACTGTTCATCCGTCATCTGTCTGTGTGTAGACGTTGCCGGATTCAGACAACAGGTTCTTGCATCTGCTACATGCGTCTCGATCGCACCAAGCTTTAATGTCTTCATGAAGATAGATGCTGCTTCTCTTCCACCTTTTAATCCAAACGATACCACTCCACATCCGCCGTTTGGAAGATATTTCTGTGCTCTTTCATAATATTTATTAGAAGGAAGTCCGGAATAGTTCACATATGCTACCTTTGGATGTGCTTCCAGGAATTCTGCGACTGCCTGTCCGTTCTCTACGTGCTTCGGCATACGTACATGCAGGGATTCCAGACCAAGGTTTAAAATGAATGCATTCTGTGGTGACTGCATAGATCCGAAGTCACGCATCAGCTGAGCCGTACATTTGGTAATGAATGCACCTTCTTTGCCGAATTTCTCCGCATATGTAATTCCATGATAGCTTTCATCAGGTGTGCAAAGTCCCGGATATTTGTCTGCATGTGCCATCCAGTCAAACTTTCCGCTGTCTACGATTGCACCGCCAAGTGCAGCTCCGTGTCCGTCCATATATTTTGGTAGTCGAATGAGTTACAATATCTGCTCCCCATTCAAACGGCCTGCAGTTGACCGGTGTCGGGAATGTGTTATCTACGATAAGCGGCACACCATGTGCATGTGCCACTTTGGCAAATAATTCGATATCCAGTACGGTCAGTGCCGGATTCGCAATCGTCTCTCCGAACATTACTTTCGTATTTGGCTTAAATGCTGCATTTAACTCTTCTTCTGTTGCATCCGGTGAAACAAATGTTACATCGATTCCCATCTTTCTCATCGTTACATCAATCAGGTTAAATGTTCCACCGTAAATGGATGAAGATGCTACAATGTGATCTCCGCATTCACAGATATTGAACAGTGCGAAGAAATTGGCTGCCTGTCCGGATGAAGTCAGCATCGCTGCCGTTCCGCCTTCCATCTCTGCGATCTTGGCTGCTACTGTATCATTTGTCGGATTCTGTAATCTGGAATAAAAATATCCTGACGCTTCCAGGTCAAATAATTTTCCCATATCTTCACTGGTTGCATATTTGAATGTTGTTGACTGCACGATCGGGATCTGTCTTGGTTCTCCGTTTTCCCCGGAGTATATCCGCCCTGTACACATTTTGTTCCTATTCTGTATTCATTCATGAATTTTCCTCCTTAGTGCATGTTTTTTCACGCACTCGCTAAATCATACCTTTTTAGTATACTTTAGCACTATACCGAGGAAATTTCAAGGAAAGATAATAAGACTAATTTATCGTCTTCTCAAATCATACAATGGATTCTTGCCGAAGAACATGGGAATAAAGAAAAACTGCCAAACGTCTTGGCATAAGCAGAAGCACTCTCTGGAGATGTTGAAAAAACTAAAAAAATGAATCACAAACGGAAGAGGATGAAGTAATAGCCCCTCGTCTAATTAACAGGGAACATATTACTTCATCCTCTTCCATCTGTGATTCTTTTTATTTCATATTCATATTATTTACTCGATCGCATCCGTCTCAATCACAAATTTTACATTACCATCCATTGCTTTATCCTTACCGCTGAATGTACTATATTTGCAATTTTCTGATGTCAGTACATCGATTCTGTCGATTACATCACCAAGTTCATCTTCTACTGTGCTCTTTAACTTGCTGGTTCCTTCTTTGTCAAATTTTGCCATGCCTTCTGCAAGCTCTTTTGCACCTGACTGAAGTTCGGAAGCTCCGCTTCTAAGTGCACCGCTGTTGGCTGCAAGTGTTGCAGATCCGGAAGACATCTGGCTTCCCAGTGTATTCAGTCCGCTTGCCAGCTGATTGGTTCCACTCTTTAAAGTATTCACACCGGCTACCAGTGTCGGGCTGTTAGATCTCAGTTTGTTTGCACCTCCTACTAAGGAGTCATTATATCCACTTAACTGTGCGAATCCTTTATTCAATGCTGTGATTCCCTTGATTGCTGTCGGGAACTGAGCGGATGTTGCATTATTCAATGTTGCCAGATTGCTGTGCAGTGTTCCGATCGCACTGTTCAGTCCCTGCATACCTGCATTTAACTGATCTACACTTCCTGTCAGTGTACTTAACTGTCCTGCCTGTGCAAGAACACCTTCCGCATCTTCGATACTCTTCAACTGTTTTTTCCAATTCCGGAAGAGCTTTTGACAATGCTTCCGATGATTTCTGCAATTGTAGCTGCATTTGTCATGATCGTTGCAGCACCGGCTTTTAATGAATCTACATCTATTGTCGGCATCTTTGTAGTATCAATGCCTGTTAACTCTTTGAGATTCTGTACGGAATCTGTGGAAGCTTTTGCGCTCTTCAGTGCACTGATCGAACTCTGTAATTGTTTTGCTTCTTCGGAATTCTTATCTGAGATTCCTACATACTTTGCTTCCAGTGTTTTTATAGATGCTGCAATAGAATCGGAACTGTTCTTCGCTGCTGTCTTTGCAGCCTTAATCGTCTGATTATCAGAAGCAACTACCTCATTGATATTCTTGCATGCATTCTGTAATGCTGTCTGAGCTGCATCTATATTTTTCAAGGATTCCTGCATACTCTGTAATGTCTGGCCGATTGTTGTAAGTGGTTTTTCGATACCTTCCGTAAGTGTTCCGCTTAATGTCTTCGTCTCTTCCATCAGCGTATTTCCGGTTGTTACCATAGAATTTACCTGAGACATCAGACTCTTTACTTCTTCTGTTCCAAGTGCTGCTTTCATCTGTGCAGTTCCTGCCGCCAGTGCTTTGGATGCTGCCTGAAGGTCTTCTGTCGTTGCACCCTTACCATCTGTTGCAGCTTCAAGCTGTGAGATAGCGCTTTGTACCTGCTTCAGTCCTGTACTTAACTGTGTCAGCTGTGAAGCTCCGGCTGCCAGCTGCTTCTCGCCGGCTACATAACTGCTCACACCGTCTGCAAGTGTATTCACACCACTTGTATAATCCTGTACACCTTTGACAACTTTGTTTACACCATTCACATACTCTGTGACGCTGCCATTCAGCTCTCCGTTAGAACCAAGGTATTTCTGGATACCGGCATTCAATGTATCAACGCCTTCTGTATAGCTGTTCACACCATCTGCAAGTGTTCCTGCTCCATCTGCAAGTGTATCGGAACCACTTACTAACTGAAGTGCCGCATCCTCCAGATCATCCAGAGCGTTCTGAAGATCATCTACATTTACGATACTGTCCATATCCACATCATCTAACAGATCAGATAATGCAACAGTATAAGTAGAAGACATTGTAAAATCTTTTACATCGGCTTCGATACTTAAGCTTTCCGGAATTGTAACTTTGTCTGTCTCTTCGCTGCTTAAGTTCAGGCTGTCTTTTAATCCCGGCATTCCGAATCCGACTACGATATTCTTATTACCATCAGAAATGATCTTGCCGTTATCAATTGTTACATTACTAAATGTCTCATTCGGAAGGATCATACCTGTCATCATGACGAATGGTGTATATACTTCTGTATCTTTTCCGTCTACAGATACATTCTTCTTTTCATTATTCTTATAATCCACCGTGATCTTCAGGTGTCCGCTCTTTCCTTTTAACTCAGATGGTTTCATCTCTTTTCCATCCAGGTAATATTTTAATTTAACAGATACCGGAAGTTTCTTATCTGTCGTTCCCTGATAGTAGATATCCTCGCTATCAGTAGACCATGTCAGCTTATCTCCGTCTGCGGTATATTTTTCATCACCTTTTACGTTCTTGATATCGCTCAGTGTACTTTCATCTTCCAGATTGCCGGATACGCTTCCGGAATTCTTAAGCCAGTTAGATACGGTTACCTTATCCGTCTTACCACTTGCCTTGGCATTCACGTATACTGTTTCTTCTTTATATACATCACTGTCTGAAGTTCTACTTGCCGCGAAAGCTGGTGTCACACCCATCATCACTGACATTCCGACTGCTACAGATGCTGCAATTTTTGCGTTTTCATTTTTTATCTGTTCTTATTCATAATTCCTGCTTCCTTTCTTAATTATGATGGATTGTTAATAACAGGTTACTTTGCTTCACTTGTCTGTGCTTTTGCCTTTTTTCCAAAGAAATCCGATGGATGTCTTGCAGATTAATTTGTCAAATATCATGAACATTGCCGGCAATACCAGAAGCACGACTACCATACTGATAATGGCTCCTCTTGCAAGCAATGTACAGATCGAACCGATCATTTCAACCTGAGAATAGCAGGCAACTCCGAATGTTGCAGCGAAGAAGCTAAGTCCACTGCTGATGATGGACGGCATACTCGTTTTATGTGCAATGCTGATTGCTTCCATCTTATCTTTTCCAAGGCTTCGTTCTTTCTGATATCTTGTCGTCATCAGGATTGCATAGTCAACGGTTGCTCCTAACTGGATCGCACCGATAACGATACTTGCCACGAACGGAAGGCTGACTCCCTGATAGTACGGGATTGCCATATTAATCATGATCGCAAATTCAATAACCGCTACCAGGATTACCGGCAGTGAGATCGATTTGAAAATGATCAGAATGATTACAAATATAGCTGCGATCGAGATAATATTTACATTAACCAGATCAACATCTGTAACATCCTGCAGGTCTTTCATCAAAGGTGCCTCTCCGATGACCATTCCCGACTTATCGTAGGATTTTACGATCTTATCTATCTTTTTGATCTGTGTATTTACCGGATCTGTTGCGGATTCATATTTCGTACTGACGAATGCCAGTTCATAATCCTTACTCTGCATTATCTTACGGACATCCTTTGGGATCATGGAATCCGGTACGCTAGGACCGATCAGTGAACTCATGCTGATGGTCCATTTTACACCTTTTACTTTATCGATCTTCTTGAACATTTGCTGCTTATCTTTGGCACTCATGTTCTTATCCATCATGACGATGTGCATGTTACTTGTACCAAAGTCATCTTTTACTTTTTTGATCGATACATTACTGTTCAGTGTTGCAGGAAGTGAATCTGCAATGTTGTAGTAGATCTTTGTATGATTATTACCGTAAATTGCAGGAAGTAATAATACAAGAAATGCTACGATCCATACTTTATAATGCTTTGTGATAAAAGCGGATGGACGATCCATGTTGCTTAACAGTAATTTGTGTCTTGTCTTTTCAATCGGCTTATCAAATACAAGGATCAGTGCCGGCAGGATCGTTACACAACAGATAACGCCGATCACAACACCTTTCGCCATTACAATACCAAGGTCACGTCCAAGTGCAAATGTCATAACACACAGTGCGATGAATCCGGCTACGGTAGTAACGGAACTTCCGACTACTGATTTGAATGTGTTGGCAATCGCATGCCCCATGGCTCTTTCTTTCTCGCCAGGGAATCTCTTCTTATTCTCTTCATAACTATTCAGAAGGAAGATGGAATAATCCATCGTTACACCAAGCTGCAGGACTGCTGTCAATGCCTGTGTGATATAAGAAGTTTCACCAAGTATAATATTACTTCCAAGGTTATACAGAATCGCAAGTCCGATACTTAACAGGAACAGAAACGGAACAACAAATGATCCTGATGTAATCTCCAGAACTACCAGACTCAGAAGTGCTGCAATTACTACATAGATTGGAAGTTCTTTCATTGCAATGTTCTTAATATCTGTAACGATACCTGTCATACCGCTGATGAAACACTGTTTATTCGCAATCTTACGAAGCTGTGTCAGTGCCTCCATGGAATTATCGGACGATGTCGTATCATCGAACAATACCAGCATCATCGTGGCATCTCCATTGATAAACGCTTTTCTGATATCTTTTGGGATCATCTCAGTCGGAAGACTGATATCTGCCACATCGTCATACCAGAGTACATCCTGTACATGCGGCACTTTCTCAAATTCTTTTTCCAGCTTCTGTACGTCTTTCATATCCATGTTCTCAACTGCGACCATGGAGAACGCACCCATTCCAAATTCATCTACCAGTATATCCTGCCCTTTTACCGTCTCCAGGTGATCCGGCAGGTAACTCAGCAGGTCATAATTTACTTTCGTCTTTGCTATGCCGATTACTGACGGAATAATTAATAAAACTCCTATTATCAACATCAGTATTCTGTGCTTGGCAATCCATTTGCCAACTTTGACCATTATTTCCATCTCCTCTTAATTTTCTTTATGCATTTATTATTATAGCCTAAAAATGACCATTAGTCAATATTTTATTTAAATTAATTTTTTTATTTCGTTGATAATCTTTATCCATATTGGCGCACACGAAAAAAAGAAACAGCACATCCCGTGTTGTTTCTTTTTTGTTTCTATATCTATAAATTTGTTATTTCATGCATTTCAAGAGCAGTTTAATGTGCTGCTGCCTCTACATTTCCGGCAGCTTTTTCTTTTCGTTTGTCATGCATTGCAAATAATCCGGCTAACAGAGTTCCTGAGATGGAATGCCATGTACAGGATACCGCACAGATAATCGCAGATTCCGGTGTAGATGCAAACTGGGCAGTTGTAGTTGCAAGATTCGTTGCAAGTCCGGCATTCTGCATACCTACTTCGATAGAAATGGTTCTCTTCTTTGACGTATTCATACCAACCAGTTTTCCTGCTCCATATCCAAGCAGATATCCAAGTCCGTTGTGCAGTAATACTGCTACGAAGATCACAACACCTGACTGGAAGAACTTGGCTCCCTGTGAAGATACCACACCGCCGACAACACATGCAAGTCCGAGAACAGCAACTCCCGGCATAACTTTCTGAAGTTCCCGGAATGTTTTATTCTTTCCCAACAGATAATTTAATAAAAATCCAACACCAACCGGAAGGATAACAGTCTCAATGATTGATACGAACATCGGAAGTCCCTTGATCGTGATCTGTGTACCGCTTGCCAGTAAAGATACCATGAGTGGTGTCATAACCGGTGAGACCAGTGTGGATACTGTTGTCATTCCTACGGAAAAGGCTACATCCCCGCCGCACAGATAAGACATGATGTTGGAAGATACACCTCCCGGACAGCAGCCTACAAGAATCAGCCCAAGTGCGATTCCATCCGGCAGATTCAATACCTTTGAAAGCGCAAATGCAAGGAATGGCATGATCAGATACTGCGCAACCGCACCAACACAAATGTCAAACGGACGCTGTGCAAGAATCCTAAAATCTTCCGTTGTAAGTGTCAGTCCCATACTGAACATGATAATACCAATGATAATAGACTGACATGTGAACTTGTTCGATACCATGTCTGTGAACAGTGCCAGATTTACCCAGCCCATCATAGACGGAAGGAAAAATGTAACCACTGCGATTGCGATTACAACAATTGACGTGTAGTCTGATAAAAATTTGCTTACTTTTTGTAATGCTTTCATTACTCTTCTCCTCCTTTAAGCAATCACTGTCCACCAAAAAAAATCCCTTTCCAGAATATACTCTGAAAAGGGACGAAATCTATCCGCGTTACCACCCTAATTCTGTAGAATCTTTCTACAGCTCTCATACACGTACTATCATACATGCTCCCTGTAACGGGGGATACCGGCGAGGTTTACTTTGATATTGCTTTCAACCCGCTTCTTAGAGAGGATATCCTTATCTGCTTATTACCTGCTTCCACCAACCGCAGGCTCTCTGTGAAATAACGATAGATACGGCATTGTTCTCATCAACGAATTTCGGTGAACTATATGTGTTTTTTACAAGTCCTTATTATAAACCTGTCATTTCAAATGTCAAGTATATTTTTTCATGATTTTGCATATTTTTTCATCTCATCTTGCAAAATACTCCTTGCCTTCCCGGATTTCTACTCTCCGATCCTTGGAAGATTCCATCTGTAATGAGCCGCAAGAAAACGTATCAGCATAACGATCAGTGATGACACCACCATCGCCGGAAGTTCTCCGTAACTTCTGTATATGATCACACATATCCACGCCCCCGCAATGGATGCGCATGCATAAATATGTTTCACAAATATATACGGCGCAACTCCTGCCATCGTATCACGCAAGAGTCCTCCTCCGACTCCCGTCATTGTACCAAGGAAGACCAGCAGAAATGTATTATCGATATAGCCGCAGCTGATACCTTTTGTCACTCCCATCGCCGAAAAGATTCCAAGTCCTACAGAATCCATTGCCAACATAAGTTTATCATAGACCTCACCAAAACCATCCTGCAGATATTTCCTGCGGAAATATATAATACAAAACACAAGCACCGCAGCAAGTACGGCATAGATCACATATACCGGATGCAGAAGTGCCGATGGCACCTTCCCAAGTATAACATCACGAACCATACCTCCGCCAACTGCCGTTGACACACCAAGCACGATCACTCCGAATATATCCATGCTGCACTCAATTCCAACCATTGCCCCCGATGCTGAGAACGCTACTGTTCCGATCAGTTCCGATTGCAAATATAATCCACTCCTGAATATCCATCTTGTTTTCCCCATCTTGTCTTTTATTTTTTGGTAAAGTTTACTGTCCTGTTCATGCTCTGTCATTCTATTTCCGAAGGTCTTCCAGCATCTCTCTGACCGTCTTTCCATACACCGGATGACGTTTATAAGGTGCAATCTCATGCAAAGGCTCCAGTACAAACGCTCTCTTATGCATCTCCACATGTGGAATACATAAAGTATCCGTCTCTACAACCAGATCATCATAAAATATAATATCCAGATCCAGCGTTCTCGGTCCCCAATGTATGATTCGTTCTCTTCCTGCCTCTTTTTCAATTCGGTTCAGCTCTTTTAATAACTCTCCGGATATAATAATGTCGAAAGCTTCAGACAACCGTTTAAGAAATCCGGCTGATCCGTCACTCCGTACGGAGGTGTCGTGATAAATGTCGATACCTTCTCCACCTTTGTATTCTTTATCTCATCCAGCGCCTGTACCGCGGCTTCCAAAATGCTTCTGCTATCCCCCCATATTCGATCCGAGCGCAATATATGCCGTATGCCATTCACGCTCAATCTCTACACTGACCGTCTTAAGCGGCAGTCCGACCGGTGCCCACGGTTTCTTGATCTCAATCTGCACCTTCTGCAGACCTGCTATACGCACCAGCATCTCCTCTGCCAGTCCTTCCGCAACCTTCTCCAGAAGCTTAAACGTATGACTTTTCAAATACTCTGTGATAAATGCACTTGCTTCTCCATAATGGATAGATGCAGTCAGCTCATCTGTCAGTCCTGCCCGTCTGGTATCCGTATACATAACCGCAGACACCACAAATTTCTGCCCCAGTACATTTTCCTCCGGAAACACACCATGATTGGCAAATACTTCCAGATCTTCTATCTTTATCTTGTCCGGTTTCATCTCATTCCTCACTCTTTCTATACTTCGTGTCCCCGCATAATTGCTTTCGTCATCTGAATGGCTCTCTTATTTTTCTCTACATCATGGACTCGTACAAATGCACATCCCTTCTGTACCCCATATACGGTCGTAACCATCGTACCTTCTTCCCGCTGCGTCACCGGAAGATCCAGCGTCAGTCCGATTACGGATTTTCGTGATGTTCCGAGCAATACCGGATATCCAAGTTCATTTAATATCTCCATCTTATCGATAATCTCCAGGTTCATCTCATAAGTCTTTCCAAACCCGACACCAGGGTCAAGGATGATCTTGTCATCCTCAATGCCTGCTGCTTTTGCAAGTCTTACACATTCTTTCATATCATCCATGAAATCTTTCAGAAAGTCCTGATATTCCGCCTTTTCCCGATTATGCATCAGACAGCATGCAGCCTGATACTTTGCGATCACACTTGCCATCTTCTTATCATATTTTAATCCCCAGATGTCATTGACAAGATCTGCACCTGCCTGAAGTGCAGCCTCTGCGACATGGCTTTTGTAGGTATCGATCGACACCGGTACATCAAATTCTTTCTTAAGCACTTCAATAATTGGCGTCACTCTTGCAATCTCTTCTTCATCCGTGATCTGGATATGTCCCGGACGCGTAGATTCCCCGCCTACGTCAATGATATCTACACCTTCTTCTACCATCTGGCGTGCATGTGCGATTGCCGCATCCATTCCGTTAAACTTTCCTCCATCGGAAAAGGAATCCGGCGTCACATTCAGGATTCCCATAATGTATGTATGATTTGCTGTATCAAAATTCCTTCCACCTATGATCATATTATTATCTCCATATTTTTCTCTTCTTCATTCCAGTTACACTTCTTCTCTGCCATGCAGGAAAGACACATTCTGGAACGTTTATCACTTTCATAGAACAGTTCCTCTATCGGCTTCATATGCTCATGCCGTCTGCGGTGTCCCCTGACTGCCAGACAGATTAGTGCTTTTCTTCATCCGTAAATGTAAAACCAGTCGGAAGAGAATCCAATATCCGCCTTGCTATTCTCTCTCCTGCGATCTCATGCGGAATCTGCTGTCTGTACTGAAAAGATTTGCCAATATCATGCAGCACCGCCGCTACGTAGATCAGTTCCTTATCGAATCCAAGCCCTTCTTCCAGATTCTTAATGTAAGCAATTCTTGCCACATCCAGAAGATGGTTCATCTGATGACAACAGAATACCCTATCCGTCTCACATTCACAGATACGCTTATAGTATGTCTGATACACTTCATGATTCACCACCGCATTCAGACGGGGCATCCCTTTTTGTCTTTCTGTTACTCTTTTCATCTACATCTGTATCTCTTTCTTTTTATCGTCCAAGCATCCGGAAAAATCTCTCTTCCAGTACCGGATCTGTCTCAAATACACCGCGTCTTGCAATTGTCACAGTCTGGCTTCCCGGCTTCTTGATCCCACGCATTGTCATACACATATGCTCTGCTTCGATCATAACGATAGCCCCTTTCGGCTGCATATGCTCCATCAAAGCATCAGCAATCTGTCCGGTAAGCTGTTCCTGAAGCTGCAGTCTTCTTGCGAATACCTCCACGGTACGGGCAAGTTTGCTTAATCCTACAACTTTCCCATCCGGAATATACGCAATATGTGCTTTCCCATAAAATGGCAGGAGGTGATGCTCACATGTCGAATAGAATGTAATATCTTTCTCTATTACCATCTCATGACTGTCAACGGTAAATGTCTTAGAAAGATGTTTTCCTGCATCCTCATCCATACCTCCATATATCTCTTCATACATTCTTGCGATCCGGTCCGGTGTATCAATCAGTCCTTCCCGGTTCACATCTTCTCCCATTCCTTCCAGAAGCAGCCGCACTGCCTGTTCTATCTTCTCATGATCTATCATATTCTTTCCTTTCTCTGCGGATTCTGTACACATCCTTCCACACACCGGATTACTTCACTTAGGTATGACAAGGAACCACATGCGATCACTACACGTTTTCCTCTGTCTTCTGTTGCATAAGTGTACGCTTTTGCAACAGCATCTCCTATACTCTTTTCTGTGTACACGCCCATCTGCTCTGCCATGCAGTCTCTTACACATTCTGCAAGCTTCTCTGCAGGCAGTGTACGTTCCTTATTCGGCAGATCTACCGTATACACCCGCTTTGCTGACGGACACAGAATCTGTACGATCTTCTCATATTCTTTATCTTTAAATACACCCATGATCAGGATAAGTTCCTTTCCCGTAAATACCGCTCAATGGATGTCTTAAGTTTCTTCGCCGCATCTTCATTATGTGCACCGTCTACGATCACAACCGGATCTTCTGACAGACAAGTAAACCGTCCCGCCCATCTTGTTGCATCAAGACCGTCCCTCACTGCTTCTTCCTCAATCTGATATCCCAGTTTTCTGAGGCTTTCAATTACTTCCAGTGCCACAGAAAGATTTTCTCTCTGGCACTCTCCTGCAATGTGGTTCTGCATATGCGTATATTTCTTATATGAAAATGTAAGTCCTTTGTAATCTTCTTTTTCGATACTCATCTGTTCCGGCTCTGCTTCTGTGTATATACAGTTCAGACTCTCTGCTTTCTTTCGCAGGATCAGTCTGACATTCTCCTGCTGTCTTGCTGACACTACCGTACATCCCGGTTTGATGATCCCGGATTTCGTCTGTGCGATCTCTTCCAGGGTATCTCCGATCACCCCCAGATGATCAACACTGATTGTTGCAAATACTGCGCAAACTGTATTTTTAATTACATTCGTCGCATCTGTCTCTCCGCCGAGACCGGTTTTCCAATACAACCAGATCACATTTTTGTTTCTTAAAATACAAAAAAGCCATCGCCGTCTCTACTTCAAACACTGTCGGAACAGGTTCTCCTTTACATGCAAGCCGGTCAACCGCTTCTTTTATCTCTTCCATGATCTCTGCAAATTCTGATTCAGAGATCCATTTCCCATCTATCTGTATCTTCTCCAGATAAGAAATGACTGTCGGTGAAACATATCGCCCGGTTTTTGATCCTGCCTTACTTAATATCATTGAAGTGTATGCAAGCACAGATCCTTTTCCATTCGTTCCTGCAATATGTATGAACTTCAGATCATCCTGGGGGTTCCCAAGTTCACGCAACAGACCTCGAATCGTATCTAAGCCAAGTACACTTCCGTATTTCGACATCTCGTCCAAATATACCCTCGCTTCTTTATAGGTCACGTCTTTATTTTCCTTTCATCCAAAAAAATAGTGCTGTCAAACAGACATTTCTGCCTAACAGCACTATCATACCACTATTCCATCACACTAACAAGTGATTGCTTCTTTAATTTATTAGATATTCAGCAGATCACTGAACACCTTCAGTGCACCATCTGTCTCGTGTGCAAGTACACGTTTTGCAAGTACTTTACCAAGCTGTACACCTTCCTGGTCAAAGCTGTTCACATTCCATACAAATCCCTGGAACATAACTTTATTCTCAAAGTGTGCAAGAAGTGCACCGAGAGATTCTGGATTTACCTGCTCTCCGATAATGATGCTTGATGGGCGTCCGCCTTCGAAATTCTTATTACGGTTCTCATCGGATTTACCACATGCAAATGCAACGATCTGGGCAGCTACATTTGCACAAAGTTTCTGCTGGCTTGTACTATCCTGGATCACAACATCTGTTGCCATCTGGCTGTTCTTGTATCCAACGAACTGTAACGGCACGATATCCGTTCCCTGATGCAGTAACTGATAGAATGAGTGCTGTCCGTTTGTTCCAGGCTCTCCAAAGATGACCGGTCCTGTAGGATAGTTAACCGGCTCACCGAAACGGTTGACAGATTTACCGTTAGATTCCATATCCAACTGCTGTAAATGTGCAGGGAAACGGCTCAGTGCCTGGGAATATGGAAGTACGGCCGTACTTGGATATCCTAATACATTTCTCTCATATACACCAATCAGTGCATCCAGCATTGCAGGGTTCTTGAATAGATCTTTGTTCTTAGAAAGTGCATCTTCTGCTGCAGCACCATCAAGGAACTGTGCAAATACTTCCGGTCCGAATGCCAGAGATAATACAGCGCCTCCAACTGCAGATGTAGAAGAATAACGTCCTCCGATATAGTCATCCATGAAGAATGCTGCAAGATAATCGTCACTCTTAGCCAGTGGAGATGTCTCACTTGTAACAGCGATCATGTGCTTAGAAGCATCCAGTCCCGCATTCTTCAGTGCATCTTTTACAAATGATTCATTGGTTAATGTCTCAAGTGTTGTTCCTGATTTTGATACCAGTACGAAGATAGAATGTGCAACATCGATAGAATTAAGTACAGCTGCCGCATCATCAGGGTCTACGTTACTGATGAATTTGGCTTCCATCTTGAATGTGTCATTCTTCTTAGCCCAGTTCTCAAGTGCAAGATACATTGCACGAGGTCCGAGATCACTTCCACCGATACCGATCTGTACAACCGTTGTGAACTTCTCTCCTGCGCCGTTTGTGATCTCTCCTGCATGTACTTTGTTTGCAAAGTCTGCGATCTTAGCCTGCTGTTCTGTATAGAATGCACGCTTGTCCACTCCGTCAGCTTCTACAGCTTCTCCAAGCTGTCCACGTGTCATGTGGTGAAGTACCAGACGTTTCTCTCCTGTATTGATCACTTCTCCGTTATAGAGTGCTTCGAATTTTTCTGTCAGCTGAGCTTCATCTGCTAATTTAGCAAGTGCTGTCAGCACTTTATCGTCAACCTGCTTTGCAGCATAGTTATAAGTAAGTCCCTCTGCCATCGGAACGCTGTAATTCTTTACTCTTTCGGCTCCGTTCTCTCCTGTCATTGCTTTTACAAGATCTACACGTTCTACGTTCTCAAGTTCTTTGAATGATGTAAGGGTATCTAAGTTGTTCCAGGTAATCATAATATTAGATTCCTCCTTAAAAAAAGTAAATATGTTGCTGGTCTGTGATCCAAACCGCATTCTATATAAATATTAGCATATTTTAACGATAATAACAATTCCTATGGCGCCCTTTCATTATTTGTTATTCCTGCTTCCGTAATCATAGCCATATTTTCCATATGTATGATCCATATCATTTTTTTCCTTCCACATCGTTCACCACAAATCCTGCAATTTTTCCCTGTACACTCTGCAGCATTTCCATTGCTTTTCTTATCTCACCTAAATCTTTATACATTGTCCTTACAACAAAAACATACCCGTCTACATAACTGCTCACGATCGCCGCATCTGCCACAACACCTACCGGCGGCATATCAAGAATGATATAGTCAAACCGCTTTCTGAACTGTGCAATTAATTCTCCGAATAACCGCCCACCCAGAAGTTCCGATGGATTCGGCGGAACCACTCCCGCCTTCAGGACAAATAAATTTTCCTGCTCTGTATGTACGATATTGATCTTTTTCTCTATTCTTGCCAATATCTCACTCAGTCCTGACACCTCCGACAGCCTCAGATAGCGGTGAACCGCCGGATTTCTCATGTCACAGTCAATCAACAATGTCCTTTTCCCGGCCATCGCAAAAGACGTTGCAATATTGATCGAGTTCAGCGTTTTTCCCTCGTTCATATCTGTACTTACAACCGCATACACCGTCCCTCCGTCTTCGTTCTCTGTAAACATCAATTTTGTACGGATTTTGCTGTATGCCTCTTTTAATTTAAATGAAGAATCTTTTCCAAGAATCTTTTTATATTCTTTGAATGAACTCTCTTTTTTCTTACTTTTAACCACTGTCCTGCTCCTTTTTATTTATCTAATTTCGGGATTGTACCAAGAATAGGAATATCCATTCCGAAGTATTCTCTTAGATCTTCTTCTTTTCTTACTTTTGTCCGGAAGTATTCTTTGAGAAGGTAAAATCCGCATACCATCAAAAATCCTGCCACAGCGCCTGCTGCTGTGTTCATCCATACATTCGGAAATGTAGGTTCATCCGGTGTTTCTGCATAATCTACAATTTCTATTCCTCCGTTTTTAACTACACGCGATATTTCTCCCGGAAGGACTTTTGCAATTGTATTTGCTATTTCTGCAGCTCTTTTTTTGTCTTTATCCGTTACTTCAACAGACAGTATCTCTGTATTTTCAACGGATGCCGTCTTTATCTTTTCTTTTAATTCGTTCTTCGTCATATCAAGATCCAGGCGTTTGATTATTTTTTCCATTACCGTATTGCTTTGTATGATCACTCCATATGTTTCTGCCAGACTCTGCGATACTGTGATGTCTGATTCTGTAAGTGCTGTTTCTTCTGCCGCGCTTCTGTTTTTATTGCCATATACATACATGCTCATGGAAGCTGTATATACCGGCTTTATCACAACCGTACTAAGCACCCACAAAATGGCCGCCCCGATCAGTGCCCCAAGCATAATTCTCCATTTTCTGTTCCACAACACGGATATAAGTCTGTTTATATTTTTTGAATTATTCTGCATTCTCTTTCTCTCCTTCTCCATTATCTTCTTCCATCTGCCGGATGAAATATGCCACCAGCAGCATTTCCAGTATTGAACAGGTCGCCGTAATCCTGAATGTCAACGATATAACCGTACCTGCTACCATCATTAATAAAAAATTACCGGATCCATCTGTCTTTGATATCCTGACAGATTCTTTTCACCATTCTGGCATAAAATAATATCATTACGATTAATCCGCTGATTCCCTGCTTGAACAATATCGTATACCAGTAATTATGGAAAATAGTTCTTTGAAGCAGTTTCCCGAACATATACCGTCTGTTCCAGCTTGCAAGCCCTGCTGCCGTCAATGCTTCTTTGGTTCCTGCAGCACTTCTTCCAAATCCCCATCCAAACCACTTTCTGTACCACGGAATTCTTTTCATTAATTCTTTCACATACAGATTCTCATTCTCTCTGTATCCAAGGCTTTCGTCCAGACGTAATATCAGTTCAAAAGTCTTCCCGTGATCGAAGATACATATCCACAAAATTGCTATTGCCGCAACGAAAAAAGTCACACCGATCCTTTGTAACATCCGGTTCCCATGATCCGGTATATCCATGAAATATATGATCATCGTCACAGCCATTATCATAGCAAAAAGTAATCATATACCCACGAGTCCCTGAAAAAACTAATTACAGAATCATTGATATACCGTCATATAAGAGCATTTCTCCTGCACGGAACAGATGCTGCCGGTAGCAAATTCCTACGACTAATGAGATACCAAGAACAATCCCACCGCCGATCGGCTGATGATTCGTTACCACTCTGGCCCCGATTCCATCTTTCATCCACACCACTATTACAATCAGAATCTCCGTTAATAATCCGGATCGCACCATATAACGATAATCATCGGCACTTACCATTTTTTGTCCGTTTCATCTTTTCAGAAAATATCATACATATATAAATGATTATATACGTATATCTTGTAACAACCGTTGCAAGCGTCATATATACATCCTGATACACAATTCCAACACCTGCATACAGACAAATCAAGATGCCTGTTATGATACCTCCAAGAGATATCTTCTGCAGTTTTCCGATCCCTGCTATCAAAAATACTGCATATAACGACAGGCTCATATCAAAACTTCCCGCACACAAATATGACAAAAAAGTATAGCATCGTAATATCTGCCGTATAACGGATAAAATTATCTCTTCTTTTTATCAATGATACGATTGATAAAAGTCCCTGTACTAAATATATAGCCATTCTCTCTTCCTTTTCTTTCTGCAATATATGAATTATAACATAGTTCATATTCTGATGCCATTCTCCACGCTCTTTATACATTGACTTTTTATATAAAAACTTACTAAATTTCTGATTATCTTTTCATAAGTTGGTAAATGCCGATATATCCCGTATTTTAGGGCTTTATCGGTATTTTCTTTTTGGAAGATACCTTGCATAAGCTGGCATTTACCAGCATGAAAATGCAACCAAAAGTAGTAAATGAGTAGTAAATATAAGCTCCGATATTAACAAGCCAGTCTTTCCAGTTCCGCTTTTGCAGATTGAAATGTACCGTGTGCGTAATAGCCAAGTGTCATGGTTATGTTAGCGTGTCCCATGAGATATTGCAGGGTGTTTGGGTTCATTCCTCTATTTGCCATATTCGTACAATAAGTATGCCTGAATGAATGTGGTGTGATGTTCGGTAACTTATCCGTGTGATACTTGTTATATTTCTTAATCAATCCTCGCACCATACCCTCATAGTTTCCTGCAACTTTAGGCAAGCCCTCACGGTTTAAGAATAGGAAATTGCTGTAACCACCTACAATCAGCGGTTGTGCTTTTCCTCTGCTCTTTAGTATTCTTTGGATTGCTTGATAAGCCCGTTCTGTCAATGGAAGTTCCCGTTTTCCGTTTTTGGTCTTTGGTGTTTCAATATAGTAGCCTATTTCGCTATCTTTCAATAGCTGGTGGTCTATATTGAGTATTCTGTTCTGCATATCAATATGCGTCGTCAGTCCGCAAAATTCAGAAATACGAAGTCCCGTTTCCAGCAGAAGCACAACCTCATCATAATACTTGCTGTAAATCTTGTCCTTTTCCATAAAGGCAAGCAGGCGTTCTTCCTGCTCTGGTGTAAGGATAACTTTCTGCTCCGTATCATCTTCCAGAACATCACTTAGCTTAAATTCAAACGGGTTCTTTCTGATACAGTCGTCTTGTATCGCCATGTAAAATGACGCTTTCAAGGAACGCTTATAGTTATCAATCGTTTTATAGGCATATCCTTTTTCACTCATTCTGATAGCCCATTCTTTAGCGTCCGACTGCTTAACAGTATCAATCGCCCTCATACCCAATGGGTCATTTTTCAGAGCGTTCATAAGATACTGTCGTCCTTTTTCAGTAGCCCTCTTGATGTTCTTTCTTTGGCTGTTCTTCTTGTCGTAGAGCTGGCAGACTGTCATTTTACCGCCTGCTGTATCGATACCGTCGTTAAGGTCTTTTTTAATCTGTGTTTCTTTTTCCCTCAACGATATATCATCACGCTTTCCAGCAGGTGTCTTGTCTGTCGGTACAAGTTTCCAAGAATAGATAAATTGTGGCTTTCCGTATATATCGGTATATTTATAAACGTATCTTCCGTCTTTTCGCTGGCTCTCTCCATTACGCAAATTGCGATTTTTACTGTCTTTTCGTTTTACATTAGACATAGTGTAAAGCTCCTTTCCGTCATGGAACGAGCCGTGATACGCTATATTTATTATACCATATCTACGGCTCAATGACATTAGATTTCGTCCAATGTATCTATGATTTTTTCCAAATTGTTTTCGCTTAATCTGAATACGGTTACCGTTCACGATAACCCAGCCAGCGTCAAGATTTTCTTCGGCTAATTTACGCAATTTCTTTTCGCCAATGCGGAAGTATTTGGACGCTTCTTCAACCGTCAGCGTATATTTTTCCCAAATAGGCACATCAGTATTGTTCATAATCTATGCACCCCCCTTTACTGTGTGTCGTTTTTTACAAGCAGGCAGACGGCTTTGGAAAGCTCCATTAGTATCTCAACTATTCCCATTCTTGTGGGCAGAACCGCACCATGCGGACGTATCATTATTCTGTGAGGATAGGTCGTGGCAAAATCAACTTTTCCAACAGTCGCTCTCGGATCACTGCGTGGGTCGCTCGCTTTCTTTGAAAAAGGTCGTGGCGTACAGTCCCCGTGGCTCGCCATCTCA